>Ga0209511_1000418_pt1 | contig 44117 bp, 43 predicted proteins | sample SSSSmetaG_FD_184141 | JGI IMG/M metagenome (GOLD analysis project Ga0209511, IMG submission 184141) | Glacier valley bacterial and archeal communities from Borup Fiord, Nunavut, Canada, to study Microbial Dark Matter (Phase II) - ​SSSS... | ecosystem: Environmental > Aquatic > Freshwater > Ice >... | reverse complement strand
TGAGCTGCTCTGGACATGATAATTTACTCCTTTGTGAAAAAGTTTTATTTATTTTATCATATCAAAGAGATTTCTGCCTTAACTTTCTAATATAATTAGTGCGAAAAATATTTACCTTTCAGAGCTGCACGGTGGTTGTGAGAGGGCGGATAATCAATTAATGATTATTCTCCTAGATACTGCTGTTCGACGCAAATTAAGCCGCTCTTTCAGATTTCCAAACGTTTTTTCGACCAAGTCTTTATTTCGGTATATTTCAAGTGCTTTAACCGGATCCTTGATTTCGTTGCTGATAAGTGCAAAGAAACCATAATCCTTCTCGGCTGCAACTATGGCCTCCTGTTTTATGTTAACCTTCGTTCCTCGTACGGGCGTTTTATACTTCGATTAAAAGAAATATTGAAATTCATTTTCTGATCATGTCAGATACGGATGGAACCTTCAATTTCCTGATATCTATGATTAATACGCAGCTTTTCAATCTGCTTTGTGAAAAGGCAGATGATGTTTATGGAGCAAGACTTCCGGTGCATGTAAGATGCTTGATCGATGAGGCAGCCAACATCGGACAGATTCCAAATCGTAAGAAGCTGGTGGCAACTATTCGAAGTAGGGAGATTTCAGCATGCCTGGTTTTACAGGCAAAATCGCAGCTGAAAGCAATTTATAAGGATAATGCTGATACCATTATTGGTAATTTGGATTCTCAGATATTTCTGGGAGGATCAGAACAAACAACCCTGAAAGACCTGAACACTACTCTTGGTAAAGAGACTATTGATATGTATAAAACAGGCGAGAGCAAGGGAATATCACAAAGTTATAATCTGAATTACCAGAAGCTTGGTAAGGATTTAATGAGTATTGATGAATTGGCAGTCATGGATGGGGCTAAATGCATCGTGCTGGTCCGAGGTGTAAGACCATTTATCCCAGTCATATATGATCTGACTCAGCATCCAAATTATAGGATCACTGCGGATTATGACAAAAGGAATTGGTTCAATGTTGAGAAGTTCCTGAACCACAAACTAATATTGAAAGCAGATGACGAATATGAAGTCATCGATGCACGAAGTAGGAGTTCAGATGTACGAGCATAATCAGTTTTTAATTAAAAAGAAGTGAGGTAACCATTGAATAAGCGAAATTCGATTGACAAATACTAAATATATGAGTATTATAATAGTAGGTGGGATATCCCACCTACCGTTATGGAGGTGAAATCATATGGAAGCTTTAAAAGATTATACAGTTCATATTGATAATAAGAAAAGAGTAACTCTTAGAGGTGCTGCTTATCAGTATTATAATGTAAAAGAATATAACAATGGTTGTATTATGTTAGAGCCACGCGAAATGTCTGTTCCTGATAGTATATCCACAAAAACATTAGAGGATATGGATAAAGCAATATCGAATTTTAGAAAAGGCGAAGTATCACCAAAAATCGATTTATCAGATTTTTAAAGGGAGCAACATATGAGCTTTGGTATACGAATGGGAATCCCGGAAATGCAAGAACTGTGGAGTGATCTACAGCAAAAGTATCGATCAGGATCAATTAAAAAAACAGAGAAACAACTGTATATTAAGTGGGGAAATGCACTAAAGAGATTATCAGAGGGTCCTACTCATCCAGGACTGCAGACACATGAAATTCCTCCTCTTTCAAAGAGATATGGAATGAAGGTGTGGCAATCTTATTTGGAAAATAAAACAAGCGATGCAATGAGAATGTACTGGGTTTATGGACCGAATCAAAAGGAAATAACAATAATTGGCTTGGAACCTCACCCGGAGGATAAGAAAAATGGAGCTTATGACAGGGTTTCATTATCTGATATGGAATAGCTCTTGTTCAATTGAATATTAAAATAGTAACATGAAAGGCCGTTTGTCGAATGACATTCGGTCCTTTTTTAACGTACAAAACAATAATGGAGGAAAACACTTATGCCATTTTTCTTTATAAATAACCTACTTTGATGGGTTCTAAGGCTTACAAGTTAAGATATTGCCTGTATCTAATTGAATACATCGTCATTATTGTGAGCTGGACGATCTACCCTCACTGGCAAAATGTCATCGGCTCGTTCTTTTTTCCCATCGTCGGCTTCGATGAGTTTGGACCCTCCCATATCGGCATCGATGCTAAGAGATGATTTTATTAGTTCTTCGTACAGTTGATAATGACATCTTGATTGATGTATTTTTTGCATAATAGAGTTAGATTAATTTGCATGGTTTTAAATGACAACTTGGCTTTGCTATTATTTGCATAATAATCTTGTAGTGAAAATAATGGAAAATGAAACAAACAGAATCAAAAGCATGCGTGTTATTTTAAGAAAGGAGTTTTATTATGCCAAAAGAAAGAGTTAAGGTACCAGAATTAGATAAGTTAGTACAAACAGGTAGGAAGAAGTTCGTTCGCTATGCGGAAGGAGCTGCACTGTATTCCCTGGGAATACATACCTTTCAAGAGGTGGCGAAGGAGGCCAATGCGGTTTATAGGGTAAAGCGTTGTGTGCTTGTGAACACAGAAAAGGTAGATGAATATTTGGAGAATTTCTGTGAACTACAAATTTAATAATCCAATGAAATCCATTGCAATCCAATCAACAGAAACCTGATAAATTCGGATAAAAATGGATTGCATGTAAGGAATGGCTGGACTATAATACCTACTAAATGAAGGACATCCAATGGCTTTCATTCAGACACACATATTAAACCGGCTGTTCCTCTTATATAAGGAGGATAGCAAACGGCTGTAAAAGCTAGAAAAGATAAAAAAGGATACGCATTAAGATCCGGCGAGAACCACAGATCAGATGGAAGATATTCCTATTCCTACACAGATCGAAATGGTGAGAGACATTCGATTTATTCTAAGACATTACCGGAACTTCGGACTAGGGAAAGGCTGCTTCAAAGGGACTATGAGGATGGTTTGGATCCCCGCTTAGCTGCAAAGCTCACACTGAACGATCTCTATGACAGATACATCAGTCAGAAGTTTGACTTGAAACCTACCACGAAGGCGAATTATAAGTACATGTATAATCATTTTATGAGAGATACCTTTGGAAAGAGAAAGCTGTCAGAGATCCGATACTCAGATGTAAAGGCATTTTATTACACCATCCTGAATGAGAAACAAATGTAGGCAAATACCCTGGATAATGTTCACACACAGCTACACCCTGCATTTCAGATGGCAGTAAGGGATGGCTTGATCCGGACAAATCCTTCGGATGGTGTTATGGCTGAGATTAAGAAGAGTAAGTTGTGGGATGGACCGAAGCGTCACGCACTTACAATCCCGGAGCAACAGGCATTTATGAATTTTCTGGAGAAGGATCGGGAATATGAGGGCTGGCTTCCGGTAATTACTGTTCTTCTGGGAACCGGCATGAGAATCGGAGAATGCAAGAAGCATATCCAGACTCCGAAGACTGAGGCGGGAACCAGAAGCATCCCGATGATTGATGATGTATTCGAAGCTTTTCTTACGGAGTACGAGATTCAGAAATGTCTGGGCTTTTGTGAGGAAGAGATTGATGGATACTCCAGATTCTTCTTCTCAACATCACAGCTAATGCAGATTCTTGACGATAGGTATGGCTTAGCGCCTAAAAGGGAGGAAGCAAAAAGACACAGATTAACATATACGACCAACTTACGACAGATTTACGACCATTTATAATGAAATGTAACGAATAATGAATTGGAAGAAAAACAGAACATGCATGAAATCAGGAAATGAAGACATATAAAAGGATTTAATATATCAGGAATGATTTCCCAACGATGAAAATAAAAGAATAAACAATAGATTGTCAGCTGTAAGAACAATTTATTGTCATGAATAGTAGATTGAAAGAGCCAACTCAACAAAATTGAGTTGGCTCTTTCGATTAAAATGGGAAAACTCTGTAAATTTTAACTGATTTAGAAAAATATATCTCGAATTTCACATCTCACTATGTTATAATGAACGAATAGAGTGGTTATTTGTATCCATTTTCACACAAATGAATATTACTAAAAATCCTGTGAAAGATTATGATGCAAGGATCTCAGATTTGGAGGAGAATATGCTAAATAATGATAAAATAAGAATTATGACCAAACTAGCAATTTATGAGAGCAAAGATGGCAAGGAAGATATAAAGCTGAGTAAATATTATAAAACAGATTATGTGAGATATCAGGTTTTAAAGTCAATTGTAGCAGCGACCTTTGGCTATGCAGCAATTTTGTTAATGTTTTTCTTCTATAAAGCAGAATATATCATAAGCCAAGCAGTAGTACTCGACTATAAATTAATTGGAACATATATTTTAGGGGTTTATATTATGATTGTCACTGTTTATGGTTTAAGTTCTGGTATAGGATATTCCATCAAATACGATGCATCCAGGAAAAAATTAGCTAAATATTTTAAATTATTAAAACATCTAAACAAGATTTATAAAGAAGAGACACCAGAGCAATAATAGTTAGGGAGGAATACTTATCATGATGCCAGTATTTGTTTTTAGAGAACGTATTAGAGTCTTATATCAAAAGTATGATATTTATATAATGCCAGCGTTAAAGTTTATTTTTGCTTTTATTGTTTTTCAAGTTATTAATGGTGCAATCGGTTATGATGCTCGAATTAGGAGATTTCCTATCGTTTTCATCTTATCGCTACTTAGTGCATTTACACCATCCGCAATCATGGTGCTGCTTGCAGCAGTGGTATGCGTATTGCATGTGTATTCTGTTTCGAATATATTATCTGTCATTATAATACTTATCATGTTAATCCTATATCTCCTCTTTGCAAGATTTACCCCAAGATTGGGATTTGTAGTGCTTGCTGTACCAATTTTATTTGTGCTAAAAATCCCGTATATGATACCTATTTTAATGGGATTAATTGCAACTCCTATGGCTATTATTCCAACAGGTTGCGGCGTTGTGATTTATTATTTGTTGCAAATTATAAAGGAAGCTGCTACCAATCATGTGAATATTAATCCAGAAGAAGTAGTACAGCTATATACTTATGTGATCGACAGCTTAATAACGAATAAGCAGATGATTATAACAATTGTTATTTTTTCTCTAATTATACTAATAACCTTTTTTATCCGTAAAATGAAATTTGACTATGCTTTTGAGATATCAATTGCTGCAGGTGCATTAACCTGCATTCTAGGATTTTTAATTAGTGATTTTGTGCTTGATATATCAAATCAAATTATTATTATGATTTTAGGTTCCATTGGGTCTACTTTAATCGTATATGTTGTACATTTCTTTAAGTTAACACTGGACTATTCTGGAGTTGAGATAGTACAATTTGAGGATGATGTATATTATTACTATGTAAAAGCTGTGCCTAAGATAACAGTAACAGCACCTCAAATGAATGTGAAACGTTTTAACGCACAAAAATCAGATAGTACCCATAGGAGTGGCATTCGTAGACATGATATTGATATGGATGAGGAATATGAAGATGCAGAAACTGATTCTTATTATGATGACCGGAAGGGCTCGCATAATAACAACAAAACAAGTAGAGATGAGGACGATGGCATCGACGAATAAAGTTAAGTAAATTTGCAACGGGAGTGAGGAGCAAATGGAAGCAATCAAAAGTTTTATCAATGATTATTTAGTATGGTTATCCCTTCCTAAGATAAACATTACAGATATTATTGAAATTTTAATACTTGCATTTTTGATCTACCACGTAGTTAAATGGGTCAAAAACACAAGGGCCTGGGCTTTAGTGAAAGGTCTAATTGTGGTGATGGCTTTTTGGCTTTTAGCTGTCGTTTTTGAATTAAATGTTATTTTGTGGATTGTTACGAATACGATTAGCGTAGGCATTATAGCTGTAATTATAGTATTTCAACCAGAATTTAGAAAAGCATTAGAACAACTGGGTCAAAAGAACCTTGTAAAAGCAATTATCACATTTGATGATTCAAAAGATAGAAATGAAAAATTTTCAGATCATACATTATCTGAGATTATTCGTGCAACCTTTGAACTAGCAAAAACAAAAACAGGTGCACTTATTGTAATAGAGGAAGATATTGCTCTGAAAGAGTATGAGAATACAGGTATTGCTATTGATAGTATCATTAGCAGTCAATTATTAATTAATATATTTGAACATAATACACCACTTCATGATGGTGCAGTCATATTACGAGGTAATCGGATTGCTGCAGCTACCTGCTATTTACCATTATCTGATAATATGCAGCTGAGTAAGGATTTGGGTACAAGACATCGTGCCGGAATTGGTATCAGTGAAGTGACAGACAGCATAACTATTATTGTATCGGAAGAACTCGGAAAAGTATCAATTGCCAGAGGAGGAAAGCTCATTCGCAATATAGATGGAGACTATCTTAGGGTGAAGCTTGTTGATGCTCAAAGGAAGATAACCGATTCGAAGAAAATTAAATTTTGGAAGGGAAGAATAAAGAATGAAAGAAAAGTTGACTAGAAATATCGGCTTAAAGGTTCTATCTATTATTCTTGCTACTCTATTGTGGGTTGTTATTGCTAACACTGATGATCCTGTTATTCCAAAGTCCTTTCGGGATGTCCCAGTTGAAGTATTGAATGAAGATGTCATTGCTTCTCTCAAACAGGTCTATGAAATTTCTGAAGGAGAAACAATTGATTTTACTGTTGAGGCAAGACGTTCTATTATTGATTATTTAAGCGAGGATGATTTTAAGATAACAGCTGATTTTAAGCATCTTTCAGATGTAGATGCGGTACCAATCTCTATTACTTGCCCGGAAGATGATGTAGAAATCACCGAAGGTAAGTTTCAGACGATGATTATCAGTCGCCAGGTATTATTGAAAAAAGATTTTAAAGTCAACATTGTAGAAAATGGAGAGGTTGCAGAAGGATATTATATTGGAGAGGCAAGTGCAAGTCCTAATATAATTCAAGTATCAGGTCCGAAAGTTAGAGTAGAGCGAATTAGTGAGGTAGTAGTTGAAGTAGACGTTACGGGCGCTACAAAATCATTTAAGACAAATGCTGTACCGCAGGTACTTGACAGTGAGGGGAATCCAATTGATCCTACCAAGCTAACCTTTAGTACCGATGAAGTTGAAGTCAATATTGGATTATTAAATACGAAGAAAATTACATTAATGATATCTACTACAGGTGATCCTGCAATTGGATATGAACAAACAAAGGTAGAATATGAACCGAAGGAGATCATTGTTGCTGGTGAAGAAGAGACCTTGAAAAATCTTTCCTATTTATCAATCAAAGAGGATATCACAGGTGCTACGGAAAATATTGAAAAGGAAATTGACTTGCAAGAAAGGCTAGATGATGGAATCATCCTTGTTGGAGAAGATCAGACGGCAGTGGTCAATATCACAATTGAAAAGCTTGAAACAAAAGAGATCACTATATTACCGGAAGATATTGAAGTAAGAAACAAAGCAGGGAACTTAACCCTCCAGTATAATAATAATGGTGGTATTATCTTGAAACTAATGGGTAGAAGAGAGGATTTGAATGGAATAAATAGATATAAAATTGATTCCTATATCGATTTAACCGATTTGACGATCGGTACATATACCATTCCAATCAACTGCGTCCTTCCTAATAAGATAACAATGTCTGGGTATCCCACCATCAATGTCGGTTTATTGAAATAATAATCCAAACAACCAAAGGCGGTTGTAGGAGGTAAACATGCAAAGCAATAAATTTATTATTAATATCTTATCAGGATTACATTTGAGGCCTGTCGGGGTATTGTGTCAATGTGCTACTGAGTTTAAGTCGACCATAACGCTAAAGCGCGGAGACAGTACAGCAAATGGGAAAAGTGTATTGAGTGTATTAGCGGCTTGCATTAAATATAAAGATGAAATTGAGCTAATCTGCGATGGCGAGGATGAACAAGAAGCAATGGAAGCACTGAGTGATCTAATATTAAAGGGACTTGGTGATGATTTAATAAAAAAGTAGTTGCAAAAATAAATCATAATGTTATAATAGCTTAATTAAAAATTTTTATTAACTAGAAGGGATATGATTGAGATGGGGCTAGAGTAGATAATGCAAAATTATTTATTGTTAAGTTATATAGTGTGATTTATCGACTCCATAGTGAAATGATAAGAAGCTAATTCGGTGTTTACTAGATGGATGAATCATCATTTGAAAATTTGGAGGGCGATATTATGTTGAATTATAAAAGATATAAAAGAGTACCGGCAGTAAATTTGCCGAATAGACAGTGGCCAAGCAAGGAAATTAAGAGTGCACCAATTTGGTGCAGTGTTGATTTAAGAGATGGTAATCAGGCATTGATTGAACCAATGGTTGTGGAAGAGAAGATAGAATTTTTTCAGTTATTAGTTCAATTGGGATTTAAAGAAATCGAAGTTGGATTTCCTTCAGCTTCTCAAATAGAGTTTGAATTTTTAAGACAACTCGTGGAACGAAAGTTAATTCCGGATGACGTTACAATTCAAGTTCTTGTGCAATGCAGAGAGCATTTATTAAAGAGAACCTTTGAAGCATTAGAGGGAGTTAAAAAAGCGATTGTGCATATTTACAATTCTACTTCGACTTTACAGCGAGATGTTGTATTTCATATGAACAAAGAAGAAATAAAACAAATTGCAATTGAAGGGACTAAATTAGTAAAAGAATATGCAAAGGATTTCCCAGGCAAAATAAGTTTGGAATATTCTCCTGAGAGTTTCACAGGAACCGAACTTGATTATGCACTTGATATATGTACTGCTGTTCAGGATGTGTGGGAACCAACACCAGAAAATAAGATAATTATGAATCTTCCGGCAACCGTTGAGATGAATACACCAAATGTATATGCAGATCAGATTGAATGGATGGATCGAAACTTCAAGAACAGAGATAGTATTATTATTAGTGTTCATCCGCATAATGATCGTGGTACAGGTGTCGCAATCACTGAGTTGGCGTTACTTGCAGGTGCCGACAGAGTGGAAGGTACTTTGTTTGGAAATGGTGAAAGAACAGGGAATGTAGACATTCTTAATGTAGCATACAATATGTTTTCACAAGGGATTAATCCTGAACTAAGAATAGATAATATTAATGAAATTATAGAAATTTATGAACGTTGCTGTAAACTGCCGGTACATGAAAGACATCCATATGCTGGTAAATTAGTATTTACCGCGTTCTCTGGTTCTCATCAGGATGCCATCAATAAAGGTATTAAAGCGATGAAGGAACGTAACAGTCAGATTTGGGAGGTCCCATATCTTCCAATTGATCCTTCCGATATCGGCAGACAGTATGAACCAATCGTACGAATTAACAGCCAGTCTGGTAAGGGTGGCGTGGCCTTTATTATGGAAACGTATTTTGGATATAAACTACCAAAGGCAATGCATAAAGAATTTGCAGATATCATTCAATCTTTATCAGAAAAGCAAGGGGAAATTGCTCCAGAGCAAATCATGAGTGAATTCAAACTACATTACTTAGATAAGAAAGAACCATTGCATTTTAGAAAATGTAGGATTGAAGATTTCACGGATAAGGATGCTGCATTTGATACCCACGCTATCGTAGTATATACGGATGGTGGTACAGAAAAGACATTTGAAGCAACAGGCAATGGACCTATTGATGCAGTACAAAGAGGTTTACAGGCAGAACTTGGTATTAGCGTTAAAATCTTAGACTACTCAGAACATGCTCTTGGCAGCGGAGCAAATGCACAGGCAGCAGCGTATATTCAAATGCTTGACACATTATCTGGAAAAGTAACATTCGGTGTAGGCGTTAGTTCAAATATTACAAGAGCTTCGATTAGAGCAATTTTCAGTGCTTTAAATCGGTTGAAGAGAAACTAATAAGAAACTAATAGGAAAAGACAGAGCACGACTAGGATACTTTCCTTCGTGCTTTTCTTTTGTAAGTAATTTTATTCCATTCATAATAGAAATAGATAAATATGGAAAAACTAAAGAAATAGAATTAATTCATATTGGGAGTTAAAAAAGCGGTATCCTTGACTTGCACTCGCTAAAATGCTATAATTTTATTACTATGGCTTCCCCAATAATGAATATTTCAAAAATACATGGAGGTTAGAAAATTGAAGGTTAGCGTAATAATACCCTATCATAAAGGAGAATCTTATCTTAGAGATTGCCTTAATAGTTTAAAAGAACAGACCTATAAGAATATGGAGGTCTTACTTGTATGTGATCATGTACAAGAAGACATTGAAGCAATGCTATCTGAATATCAATCAGATATAGAAATTAAGGCCTATTACTTAGAAGAAAAATCAGGTGTAGCGGCAGCCAGAAATCTAGGACTTGATAAAGCAGATGGAGAATATATTTATTTTTTAGACAGTGATGACTACTTGTTTACTAATACGATTGAAAATCTAGTATATGCTGCACAAGATAGAGATGACGACATTATATATGGTAGAAAGAAATGGACCTGGTACGGGCGTAGTGTGTTCTTTGCAACATATCATGAGCAAGAAAATGAAAATGTAGAAGAAGAGAATGAAGAGAGCGCTATTGATTCTGCACAGCTTAATATGGAGAATGGCGGGCAAGACGAAAAGGAAAGCTCCATAGAAGATTCAAACGAGGACGAAGAGACTGAAGAAAATGCAGAAGAAAAAGAAGAGTACGAAGAGAATAAAGGTTCCGCTATTAAGCGTTCTTTCAGTGATGATGATGAGGAAGAAAGCGAAGAAGAAAATCTTAATTTAACACCAGAAGAATTAGAAGCATTAGAACTACGCCGAACCGAAGCAAGAAAGAAACAAGCATATCGAATTCTTATTACCAAAAGAAAAGGCGTAAGAAATATATCTGTGCTTAATATATTATGGAAAAGAAGTTTCCTTGAAGAAAATGGACTACGTTTTCCGGAATCCTTTCTATATTTTTCTGATGTACCTTTTTTATTAGAGGCATTATCAAAGACGGACAAGTTAAAGAAACGATTGTCGGCGATGTATATTAAGAGACGACATAACGATTCCGTTAACCTTCCTGCATTATCACAAATAAAAGACCCAAATCGTTATTACGAGTATATCAATGCTTATTATGATACGATTCGTAGAATTCCTGCTGATTCTGATTTGAGAAATCGTTTTGATAAACAAATAATATCTTATTATGTAAGAGTTTACGCCCCAAGACTTAAGAGAAGCAAAAATTTGGTCTGGAGTAACGAGAACTTTGTACAGATGAGTGAACTTGTGCGTGGTATGAATCCAGAAGTGCTTCATGCTTTAAAAGGATATCGTAAACGCCTAATAAAGGCACTGAAAAAAGGTAATGTAAAGAAATCAACCAATATTGTAACGATGCATCTGGGTTATAAGAAGCTGAAAAAAATCACAAAAAATAAAAGAGCATTGGCAAAATTTATGTATGTACATTCCTTCTTAAAGAAACCAGTGAAAGAGAATTGGATTATATTCGAAAGCTTTTTTGGTAAAAGCTATTCAGATAATCCAAAATATATTTATGAATATTTATCTAAAAATTATCAAGGAAAATATAAATTTATTTGGGTAATTGATAAGAAAAATACAAAAATTCCTTTTAAAGCCACAAAAATTAAGCGCTTTAGCTTTCGGTATGCCTATTATCTGGCAAGATGTAAGTACAATGTATTTAATGTAAGGCAGCCGGAATGGATGAAAAAGAGAAAAGAAAATGTATTTCTAGAAACTTGGCATGGGACACCATTAAAGAAGCTTGTATTTGACCAGGACGATATTAGTTCAGCTTCACCACTCTACAAAACTCAGGTATATAAGCAGTCAAGAGCGTGGGATTATTTGATTGCACCAAATGAATTTAGTAGCGAAGTATTTCGTAGATGCTTTATGTTTGATAAAGAAATGTTAGAGACGGGATACCCAAGAAACGACATTCTCCATGCTCCAAATAGAGATGAGATAGCTAAAAACATTAGAGAAAAGCTTCGCATTCCTAAAAACAAGAAGACAATCCTATACGCACCTACCTGGAGGGATGATGAATTCTATGGAAAAGGCGAGTATAAATTTGAGCTTCATTTAGATCTCAATATGATGAAGGAGCAATTTTCAGATGAATATGTTCTCCTTTTAAGAACACATTACTTTATTGCTGACTCTTTGGATGTTAGTGGATTGGCTGGTTTTGCATATAATTTAAGTAAGTACGATGATATCTCAGAACTTTATTTAATCTCGGATATCCTGATTACAGATTATTCCTCTGTTTTCTTTGATTATGCTAACTTAAGAAGACCTATGCTCTTCTTTACGTATGATCTTGAAAAGTATCGTGACATTTTAAGAGGTTTTTATATCGATATCGAAACAGAAGTACCCGGACCATTATTATTTACGACACCGGAGATCGTTGATGCAATTAAAAATATAGAAGTGATAAATCAGCGATATAGCCAAAAATATGAACTGTTTTATGATAAATTTTGTGCATGGGAAGATGGACATGCTTCAGAAAAGGTGGTAAAATCAGTCTTTGACAGATAAGTATGATAAATATACCCGCGGAAGCGCTGGATGGGAGCTAATATGAATAAAATATTCAATAATTTTAAAAAATACCGCTTTTTATTAGCAGAGTTAGTAAAAAAAGATATTAAGCTAAAATATCGCCGCTCCTATTTGGGAATATTATGGACATTATTAGAACCACTTTTAACAATGATTGTATTAACAATCGTATTTTCAAATCTGCTTGGTAAGGGTGATGAGAGCTTTCCGGTTTATATATTAACTGGTCGTCTGTTATATTCCTTCTTTTCGAACTCTACCAAGGCAGCCATGAAAGCCATTCGCAACAATAGCGCCATGATTAAAAAGGTATATGTTCCAAAGTATATTTATCCGCTGGCAACTGTACTATCAAACTATTTGATATTTCTTATTTCGCTGATTATGTTAATTGTAGTAGCAATCGTACTCCATGTGCAACCTACATGGCATATCTTTAGTGCAATCATACCTTTGTTTTTATTATTAATCTTAGCATTAGGCTGTGGCATGATTTTATCCACAATGGCAGTCTTTTTTAGAGACTTAGAGTATCTATGGGGAGTAGTTTTAATGCTTATCATGTATACTTCGGCTATTTTTTATAAAGTAAGTGCACTTAAAATAGGAAATAAAGTGTGGATTTTTCAATGTAATCCGCTCTACTCTATTATCGTAAACTTTAGAGATGCAGTATTATATGGAAAATCACTCAATTTGAACGCGCTCCTAATATCTACGGCCTTTAGTTTTGGCACGTTATTGATTGGTATGCTGCTGTTCTATAAGAACCAAGACAAATTTATCTTAAACATATAGAACGTAGAAAGAAATGTATACCGCTATGGCGGAATGGAGGTTCTCGTGAAAGAAGAAGTATTAAAGGTTGAGAATGTCAGTATGAAGTTTAACCTTATGGAAAAAAAAGTAGATAATTTGAAAGAATATGTCATTAAGATGATAAAGCGCGAGTTACGATACCAAGAGTTTTGGGCTCTTCATGACATATCGTTTACTTTAAATAAAGGTGATCGGTTAGGCATTTTAGGTTTCAATGGTGCAGGTAAAAGTACTTTGCTGAAAATCATAGCAAGTGTATTGAAGCCAACCGAAGGCAAGGTAACCATGAAAGGCAAGATTGTACCACTATTAGAACTTGGTGCAGGGTTTGACCTGCAATACACGGGTGCAGAGAATATCTATTTATATGGAGCAGTACTTGGTTATTCTAAAGAATTTATTAAAGAAAAGTATGATGAAATTGTAGCATTTTCTGAACTTGATGAATTTATCCATGTTCCTGTCAAGAATTATTCTTCCGGAATGAAAGCAAGACTAGGCTTTTCAATTGCAACGATTGTAGAACCTGATATTCTTATTCTGGATGAAGTACTGTCAGTTGGCGATGCCAAGTTTCGTAAAAAGAGCGAGAAGAGAATCAAAGACATGTTTGATAAAGGCACAACAGTGCTATTTGTATCACATTCTTTAGAACAAGTCAAACGATTATGTAGCCGTGCTATTTTGCTTGAAAAGGGCAGAATTATCGCAAATGGAACGGTTGATGAAGTAAGCACTTTCTACGAACATAAGATTAATGATACTTCAAATGATTAAGCAAACGATAAAATGTATGTGAAGTGGAAGGCTTCCAATGCCGAAGCATGGCTTCAATTTTAAATCCAAATACTTTACAATATAAATCAATGAAATTAAAGGAAGAAAGGTAGGGTGTAAAAATGAAAAAAGTAATCACATATGGAACCTATGACCTATTACATGTAGGACACATCAATCTCTTAAAGAGAGCGAGGGAGTTAGGTGACTATCTTGTTGTAGTATTATCGTCGGACGAATTTAATGCAATCAAACATAAATCTGCTTATCATTGCTATGAGGATAGAAAGATTATATTAGAGGCAATTAAATATGTTGATGAAGTTATTCCCGAGTATACTTGGGAACAGAAAATTCAAGACGTGCAGGATAATAATATCGATCTATTTGTCATGGGTGATGATTGGAACGGACAATTTGACTTTTTAAAGGAATACTGCGAAGTGGTTTATCTTACGAGAACAGAAGGTATCTCTACAACTAAGATTAAACAGGATTTAAACCTTGGAGCGGGGAAGAAATAAGGGTCAGAAAGAGGTTTTCAATGAGCCGACTACTTCAAAAAGGAAAAGGTTTAATTAAAAGCTTAGTACTAAAGAGTTATTCTTTTTGTGCTAAGTCTTTTCGTGTACAAAAAAATATCATTGTATTTGAGAGTAACCTTGGGAGAAATTACACTGGAAATCCCAGAGCTATTTATGAAGAAATGATAAATCAGGGACTCGATAGAAAGTATCGCTGTTTCTTCATACTAGAGGATACAAAAACAATAATTCCAGGTGCTGCAAAAAAGCTGAAAAGGACACGCCTCAGATACTTTTATCTTATGGCGATTGCAGGAGTCTGGGTCTGTGATTCAAGATTGCCAAAATATATGATAAAAAGAACAGAGTGTACCTATATTCAGACTTGGCATGGAACACCGCTTAAAAAACTTGCACTTGATATGGATGATGTATTTATGGCAGGAGAACATAGTATCGAATCTTATAAGAATAACTTTTATGACAATACAAGGACCTGGGATTATTTGCTGTCACAAAATAATTTTTCGACCCATATTTTTCGTAGAGCCTTTGCCTTCGATAAGGACATCTTAGAGATTGGATATCCAAGAAATGATGTGCTTTTCACTGCGAATACGGAGGAGAAGATACTTCATTTGAAGAAGCAGCTTGGTCTTCCGCTCCAGAAACGTATTATTCTATACGCACCAACTTGGCGTGATAATGAGTTCTATGGAAATGGGAAGTATAAATTTAACCCACAGTTAGATTTCTCTCTGTTACGTGATAAACTTGGCGATGATACAGTAATCATAGTAAAATATCACTATCTCATAATGGACCAGATTGATTGGACGCCTTTCAAAGGCTTTGTCTATGCTTATGATATGAATTATGACATATCCTCACTTTATCTGGTATCCGATCTGTTAATAACGGACTATTCCTCTGTTATGTTTGATTATAGCCTCCTAAAGCGGCCGATGTTATTCTATTGTTATGATTTAGAGGCTTACCAAAATACGTTAAGGGGCTTCTATTTTGACTTTTTAGAAGAAGCACCGGGACCTGTCGTATTAACAACTGAGGATTTAACTACAGCATTAGAGCAATATAAAGCAAGCAGTTACTGTGAAAAGTATGATGCATTTGTTAAAAAGTATAACCACGCTGATGATGGAACAGCCTCAAAGCAGGTAATCGAACTAATCAAGAAGATTACTACGAATAGATAATGAGAGAATATGCTGCACTCAAAGATTTAGAGCGGAGAAAATATGTGCAGGAATGGGGAAAACATGAAAACAATTGGATATTTACTGTTTGCACTCGTTTATAATCTGTGCAGGCCATTTCCTATCAAAAAGAAGAAAGTGCTCTGCATCATGACACATGACGATGGGGAAGCAAGTAATGTAAGCCTTGTTGTAAAAGAATTAAAAAAACAATCGAATCAGTATACTTTTTCCTATATAACAAAAACGGAAACACAGGCAGTGAAGGGCTTTTTGAGTTTGAAAAGACTCTTCTCTTTTTTCTTTCAAAAGCCTTATCATATTGCGACTGCAGAATATATAATGCTCGACAATATATTTTTACCGTTCGCTTATATACGCAGGAAAAAGCAGACGAAAGTAATCCAACTTTGGCATGGGACTGGAACAATTAAAAAGTTTGGCCAAGATGTGAATATCGGTAAACTTAAAAGTCTCGAGAATAGAGCGAATCAAAACATTACTCATTTGATTGCTAATTCGCTTGATATGAAAAAATTATATGCTGGCGCATTTGGAGTTAGTGAGGAGCGTATCTATGCAATTGGTTTACCGAAGACGGATGAGCTACTTCAACGAATAAAGTGTTCAAAAGGGCAGGTTATTAATACAGACAAAGAGTACATTTATAAAAAATATGGTATTCCAATAGATAAAAAGTTAATCTTATATGCTCCAACCTTCCGTGACAGTGAGATAAAGAATCCGAAGGTAGCAGGCCAGCTGCAAGAATTATTGCAGGAGCTTCCATCAGATTATTGTATCGGACTTCGACTACATCCACATATTGCAAAGGCATTTAATGAGAAAGAACTAGATGACAAAGTCTATCAACTTTCCTTCGAGTCGGATCTTAATACAATTCTAATGGCTACGGATCTTTTGATAACGGATTATTCTTCAATTATTTTTGATTATTGTCTTACTGAGAGACCAATGATTTTCTATGCCTATGATTTAAGCGAATTCTCCGATCAGGGAAGAGGCTTCTATATGGATTATGTAAGCTATGTACCAGGACCGGTAATTTATCAGGGGAAAGAATTAGCAGAAATAATAAGAGATAGTGCATTTGATTTAAAGCAAATAAAAGCTTTTAAACAAACGAACTATCTCTATATGGATGGTGAGGCAACCAAACGGTTGCTCAGAATATTTACTTATTGAATACGGATTGCTTCAATTTCACTTGAGTAACCTTGTACTGTCTGTGAAGGAATATAATTAAAGGTACCAAAGAGAAATTTGTGCAACTTGCTTACATTTGCTTCAAGGTCAATAGGAAACACGTAGGATACTCTATTGTAAGTATGTGCATCCTTTTCAAATGGAAATCCAGTTTGATCCGATAAGTTATAGGAAAGGATATCTTTCGCAAGACTTAATATTTCTAGTGGCTTTAAATTTGTAGAAACCTGAGGTAATATTTCATTGAGTACTGTATCAATCGTGGACAATTTAGAGGATTTCAATTTCTCAAATATCTTTGAAACTACGATACGTTGACGTTCGGCACGTTTAAAATCTCCACCTGTTGTATATCGAATTCTTGCATATGCAGTCGCTTGGGTTCCGTTGACTACTTGAGTCCCGGAAGAGGAAAGACCTGCAACATCGGTACCGTTAATTTTATTTAATGATCGAACATATCCATTTAAATATTTTAATTCACTATCGGTAATATCGAGCTCAATTCCACCAAGTAAATCAACCATATTGACAACAGCGCTAAAGTTCACGGTAACATATTCTTTGACATCCAAATCAAAATTGGTATTGATTGTCGTAAGTGCCAATGAATATCCGCCTTTAAAATATGCTGCATTTATCTTGGTAAAGCCATTATCCGGTATATTAACATAGGTATCTCGATAAATGGAAGCAAGCTTGATATCCTTTGTTTTGTTATTAATACTAGCAATGATGATGGTATCACTATGGGTACTCTTTTCAAGTGCATTCGCTCTTGAGTCAACTCCAAAAATAGCGATATTTCTGTATTCCTCAATGTCTGCATTGTCAATTTCATTCTGGACAATATTGCTGTCGTCACTATCATTGTAATTCATACGGTGCATGAAGTCATAAACCTTAAAACATATCATTAGTATTACAACGAGTAATATTTCTATTAATAAAATCCTAAACAATCTACCTTTTTTCTTTTTTACATTTTTCATGATTAACCTACCTTTATCTAATAAGCGTTCTTATTTATAAATCCTTTAAATACTGTTAAAAACAAAATTTTGATATCTAAACCTAAGGTCCAATTCTCAATATAATATAAATCGTGGTCTATTCGCTTGCGAATGGAAGTATCACCGCGATATCCATTGATTTGCGCCCAACCAGTTAGACCAGGACAAACTTGGTGCTTTATCATATACCTTGGAATTTCTTCCTTGAACTTTTCTACAAAGAAAGGACGCTCTGGTCTTGGACCAACCAGACTCATATCACCTTTTAATACATTCCATAGTTGGGGAAGCTCATCAATACTAGTTTTGCGAATAAATTTTCCGATTCCTGTTATTCTTGGATCACCAATCGTAGTCCATGCTTTCTTTTCCTTGTTTTCTGGTTGAAGTTCCATAGAGCGGAATTTATACATTTTAAATTCTTTGTTATGCTTCCCAACACGAACTTGGGAGAAGATAACAGGACCCTTAGACGTGAACTTAATGATGAGTATTACAATCAGCATTGGAATAGAAAAGAGAATTGATGCAAATACTGCTCCAACAAAATCAAATACGCGTTTTACCATACTATTATAGGTATTGCTTAAAGGCACATTTCGAATATTGATTACGGGAAGCCCATTTAAATCCTCAGTATAAGGTCTTGTAGGAATGAAGCTGTGGTAATCCGGAACAAATTTCGTATGAACGCCAGATTTTTCACATATCTCAACGATTTGTTCCAACCTACCATACTCAGTAATACTCAAAGTGATAGCAATTTCATCCAGCTCCTTTTCGGTAAGAAAGGTTTCTAAATCACTGACTGCTCCAATTACGGGTACCTTCTTATATAATGTACCAATTTCCATTGAATCATCTAAAATCCCATGAATATAGTATCCCCATTGTGGATTTGCAAATATGCGGTCAATATAACTTTCCGCCGCCTGACTATATCCGACTAATATGATATGCTTTAGGTTATACCCTTTTCTACGCGCTATCTTTAAGGAATAAGATAGGAGAGAACGGAAGGTTATGGTCAGTATAATGTTTGTTACAAAGAAGAAAAACAAAAACCAACGAGCATAGTCACTTTCCCTTTTAAAATATAGAAAGAAGGTAAAGAATACAATGCCAAACGTATTTGCCTTTATGATATTAAATACTTCTAATTTCTTTTGTTTGCCTCGTATTGGCAAATAAAGGCGGCATAGATAATAAATAAATAGATATGCTGGTACCAAATAAATCAAACTCTTGGAATATTCCTTTAGGGAATAGAAACCCTTATGTTCTAAATCAAACAAATGAATCTTAGACAAGAAACTATAGAATCTCAAATAGTATGAAATAAGATAAGCAATTATAATAACGAAGGCATCTAATAATACATGAAATTTATTTAACATTTTTTGGTTATCTTTAATCATTTTAACCTCCATGCCTGCGTCTTACTCGTAGGCCTAAATCAAGATGTTGAAAACTTTTATAAGTTTCAACCAACCATCTAATTTTACTGAAATTATCACATGGTTTACATTTAACTATAATACATGATAAGAGTAATTTCTACAATATAATTTTTATTAATAAAATATAACCAATCTTAAGAATATTGTACATTAGTTTATATAATAACATACAACATAGATTTTTAAATGTTTTTTCACAAACTATTCACATTATATTGCTATACTAAATTACATAGTAAGCTAAAATGAAATGTTTATTAATTGAAAGGAGTATCTTATGTCAGAATTTGATCAAGAGAATCTAGAATTAGGCCAAACCAACATTAATGCAGAAAATAATAGTAAAATCCAGCAAGATAATGTAGGAAAAATGCCAGGATATAGCTTTTGGGCAGAGCAAATCTCTGTTGGAAATAATAACGCACAAGAGAGCGAATTTGCGAAGGCTACTGATTCCAATCATAGTATGATTCCCTGGGAAAATGATAGTAATGCAAGATCGAAATCCCCTAAAAAGTCAGGTAAGAAATTTGTAAAGTTTGTTTTAAAAGCTTTGAGCTTTGGCATTTTGGCTAGTATAAGCTTTATGGGATCCCAGGAAATTTATTATCACATCAATCCGAGTGCAGAGCCTATTCGCGTGGAGAGTGAGGAACAAGGCAAGGACGTATTGAACGAAATATTAAATATTGATCCACCATCTGGGAAGGAACAGAAGATTGCTACTACGACAGTTGGGACGATTAAGTCAACATCAAAGACAGTAATCAGTGATGTTGTTGAAAATACAATGCCATCAATCGTATCTATTAGCAGTGTTTCTTCAGAACCATATACCTGGTATGGGCAAGAATATAATGATGACATGGAAAGCAGCGGTTCTGGCTTTATTATTGGGAATAAAGAGAATGAACTTTTAATTGCAACCAATAATCATGTAGTAGAGGGTGCAAGCCAGATTACTGTTACCTTTATTGATGGAACAGAAGCGGAAGCGGTTATTAAAGGAACAGATTCTATAGCAGACCTTGCTGTAATTAGTGTAGATACTACTGGCTTGAGTAAAGATACACTTGGGGCTGTAAAGGTTGCGACACTGAACGATTCCAATGAAGTAAAGGTTGGAGAGATGGCAATAGCCATTGGTAATGCACTAGGCTATGGACAATCGGTAACGGTAGGCTATATTAGTGCGAAAGATAGAACCGTAGAAGTATCCAATGGAATTACAAGCAATACCATGGTTTTATTACAAACGGATGCGGCGATAAATCCTGGCAATAGCGGAGGAGCATTACTAAACATTAACGGAGAAGTAATCGGAATTAATTCTGTTAAATATGCTTCCAGTGAGGTCGAGGGTATGGGATATGCCATTCCTATCTCAAGAGCACTTCCTATTATAAATGAACTTATGAATAGAGTAATAATAGCCGAAGAGGATCAAGGCTATCTTGGCATAGCAGGATCTGATGTTACTGCAGATGTAGCTGCGAGTTATCAAATGCCAATGGGTGTCTGTGTTGCTGAGATATCTGTAGGTGCCGCGGCAGATAAAGCAGGAATTTTAAAAGGAGACATTATTACTGCCATAAATGGAGTTGAGATCACTTCCATTGTCCAACTGCGAGAGAAGGTTACAAGCTTTAAAATTGGTACAGAGGTGGAAATCACATTCATGCGAAGTAATGCAGGCGTTTATACGGAGAAATCAGCTAAGGTAGTACTAGAAGCAAATCCAGACTTAAATAATATACAAGAAGAACAGAAATAGAGAAGAACAGAAATAAATAATAACAAAAATAAATAAGAACAAAAACAAAGAATTAAGGCGAAAACAATTAATAAATAGGGGCAGACTATCATCTGATTTGGTGAGTCGCTCCTATTTTTTGTTCCCAACAATTAATTTGTCCTATCAATTAAATTTAATTGATTTAATGAAAGCTTAATGGTTTCGCTATTGAAGGAAGAAGATAGATAAGTTATAATAAAAAAATAGGTAACTAAAGTTTCTAGGATCATACGTATTTAAGGGAGGATATAAAATGAGTAATTTTAATGATAATCAAAATAATAATAATATAGACGAAATAGATAAAAAGGATCAGAAAGAACATAAGGACGATTACGAGGATATTTGTTATATTTGTAGAAGGCCAGAAAGCAAAGTAGGGAAAATGATACATATTCCAAATCAGATTTGTATCTGTGCGGATTGTATGCAAAAAACCTTTGATACCATTAATAATGGAGACAATCCTTATATGAATATGATGGGTATTCCACCAAGTATGATGAATCTTTCTGGTTTGCAAAATGAAATTCCAAAAGCGCATAAAATAAAGAAAAAGAATACAGGGGAAGAGAAAAAGGAAAATGACTTTAAACCGAGAGAAATTCCAGCCCCACATATTATGAAAGCACAATTAGATGAATATGTCATTGGACAGGAGCATGCGAAAAAAGTAGTATCTGTTGCAGTCTATAATCATTACAAGAGAATAGCAGCTCACATTGGTGGAGATGTTGAGATTGAAAAGTCCAATATGCTCATGATTGGACCAACAGGAAGTGGCAAAACGTATTTGGTTAAGACATTAGCAAAGCTTCTTAATGTACCACTTGCAATTACTGATGCAACGGCACTAACTGAGGCAGGATATATCGGTGATGACGTGGAGAGCGTTATCTCGAAATTATTACAAGCCGCGGATAATGATGTAGAAAAAGCTGAGCATGGTATTGTATTCATCGACGAGATCGATAAAATAGCAAAAAAGCAAAATACAAATAGTCGAGATGTGAGCGGAGAGTCTGTTCAACAAGGCTTGTTAAAGTTATTAGAGGGCAATGAGGTTGAAGTCCCAGTAGGGGCAACATCCAAAAATGCTATGGTTCCACTTACCACGGTGAATACTGCAAACATATTATTCATTTGTGGAGGAGCTTTCCCTGATTTGGATAAAATTATAAAAGCAAGACTTAATAAGCAATCATCGATTGGATTTAAGGCAGACCTAAAGGATAAATATGATACAGATTTTAATCTGTTACAGAAAACTACCGTAGAAGATTTAAGAGAATTTGGAATGATACCAGAGTTTATTGGAAGATTACCAATCGTTTATGCACTGGAAGGGCTTACGAAGGAAATGCTTGTTCAGGTATTGCAAGAACCTAAGAATGCCATTTTGAAACAATATCAGAAACTACTATCTATGGATGAGGTGGATCTTCAATTTGATGATGACGCATTAGAGGCAATTGCTGAAAAAGCATTGGTGAAAAAGACAGGTGCTAGAGCATTACGTGCAATTATAGAAGAATTTATGCTAGATATTATGTATGAAATTCCTAAGGATGATAATATAGGAAGTGTTGTGATTACGAGAGATTATATTGAAGGGAAAGGGGTACCTGTGATAGCGATGAGAGGTATTGGAAAGCAGAAAATGATTGCGATAAATAATTAATTTTTGTCGAATAATTTTGCTTGTCTTATGTAAGTTTTTTCGATATACTAAAGAAAAAGGGTATATATGGTAAATACATTATCAAAAAAGGAGGATTCTAATGGTTGATAAAACAACGCCAGAGATTGATGGAATTTTAAGAAAACACATGATAAGAGTGCCAAAAGAAATTGAACAGGCGAGTGGAATTAGAATATTTGGTAAATTAATTAAATCGTTGGTTTTCACAACAGATATAGCCATTATTAGAAACTGTAATGCGAATGCAGTTATTGCAGTTTACCCATTTACTCCTCAGCCAATTATTTCCCATTCGATTATTAACTGCTCCGATGTACCTGTTTTTTGTGGAGTTGGTGGTGGAACAACAACAGGGAAGCGAGTATCAAACTTAGCAGAGGATGCAGAATTTCAAGGCGCAGTTGGAGTTGTATTAAATGCACCAACCCCAAATGAAACAATTATGGAACTTTATGAGAAGATTGATATTCCAATCGTGGTTACTGTCATATCAGGAAAAACAGATATTGCAAAGCGATTAGAAAGTGGAGTAACCATCTTAAATGTATCTGGTGCTTCTGATACCGCTAATATTGTACGAAAAATTCGTGAGCAGTTCCCAAACGTTCCAATCATTGCTACAGGAGGACCAACGCCACAAACTATTTTAGAAACCATTGAGGCAGGTGCAAATGCAATCACCTTTACACCGCCTACGAATGGCGAATTATTTAGAAATATGATGAACAAATACCGTGCGGAAGAAAATATCATTTAAGGCAAGTGTTAATTACTTTCACATCCATTGATTTATAAGCCTACGCAAGTGGGCAGATGCGACAATTAGGAGAATGATAGGGAGAAGCAGATGTCATTGATAAAGAGCTTATTTCATAAGAAGGAATTTAATATAGGAATCAATGAGCAAGCCGAGGATTTTCTTGATCACCAAGAGGAGCAACAAGAAAGTGATAACGAGCCTCAGTGGGAAAGCTTTTGGCAAGTGACACAAGAGGAAGTCCCAGATTATGATGAGGAAGATGGAGAATATGAAGTGGTGGAACGCGAAATACTTCCGGAGAAAATAATTTGTCCGGATTGCGGTGGAATTACACTTGAAGGACTTGACTTTTGTGATAAATGTGGTGGAGAGTTAAAGAGCACATAACAATAATTTTCATTGACAAAATATACATACAAGGTTATTATATATGCAGAATAAAGACGTTCGTGTAGCTTGACAGGTATAATATTTTTTCTGTTATCAAAGCTGGAACGTCTTATTTATAGTAAAGGATGGACTTATTAATATATTGCATAGTAATAAGAGACGTCTTAATTAAGAGGAGGAAGTTTTGATGAAAAAAAGTCTTAAGAGAATCATGGGCTTGGGCCTAGTACTATCGTTAACCATCGCATCTTTAGTAGGATGTGGTACAAAGGATACAAAAGTAAAAGAAGATACTACAGGAGTTGAAGATGCTGCAGATGTTGAAGATACTGCAGATGTTGCAGATACTGCAGAGAATACAGATCTTCAGACATTCTTAATCGGTGGAATTGGACCATTATCCGGTGGAGCTGCTTCTTACGGTATGTCTGTAAAACAAGGCGCAGAAATTGCTGTAAAAGAGATTAACGCAGCCGGCGGAGTAACTGTTGGCGCTGAAAAAGTAATGTTAGACCTTAACTTCATGGATGATGAAGCTACAGTTGACAAAGCAGTTACAAGCTTCTATGCACTTATGGATGCTGGTGCGGATGCTATCCTTGGAACTGTAACATCAGGTGCATGTTTAGGTATCATTGATTTAACAAAAGAAGAAGGAATTCTACAACTTACACCATCAGGTTCTGCACAGGGTATTACTGTAAATGACAATACTTTCCGTTTGTGCTTTACAGATCCATTACAAGGTGTTACCATGGCAGACTTTGCTGTTGAAGAATTAGGCTACAAAAAGATCGCTATTATTTATAATAACTCAGATGAATACAGTACAGGTATGATGGACGCGTTTGTTTCTGAAGTTGAAGCAAAGGGTGGTTCCATTGTTGCTAGTGAATCTTTTGTTACTGATGATGTTGACTTTAATACACAATTAACATCAATCAAGGCAACAGATGCTGAAATTATTTTTGTTCCTGCTTACTATAATGATGCTGCATATATTACAACGCAAGCTGCTGATCTTGGAATGAACCTTCCATTTATCGGTGGAGATGGTTGGGATGGCGTTTTAGCACAGGTTGTTGATCCAGCAGTTCTAGAAGGTGCTATTTTCTTAAGCCCATTCCTTGCAACAGATGAAAATGCAGCAGTGCAAGCATTTGTTACAGAATATAATACACAGTATGGTGTAACCCCAGATCAATTTGCTGCTGATGGTTACGATAGTGTTTATGTTTTTAAAGCTGCAATGGAAAAAGCAGCAAGTACAGCAAGTGCAGATATGATTGCTGCTATGACTCAAATTAATGTAAAAGGATTAACCGGTGATGTTACTTTTAGTGCAGAGGGCGAACCGAATAAAGGTGCAAAATTTATTGAAATTAAAGGTGGAGCATATACAGCAAGATAGTTGTATTCATCACATTATGAAATCTATTTAATTTATGACAAGTGGATTTGCTTGCAAATACGTCTTGTATAATATGTAATAAGAACAGAAGGAGACATTATGCCTCCTTTTCGTTCTTATAACAATAATGTTGTTTCAAAGGACATAGGATAAGATGGTTTCCTTGCCTTTAAGATTCTGTTTTGCTAGACTAGAAAAATGAGGTGAAACTTGTGGTAAACATTATTGAACAAGTCATCAATGGTTTTAGAACAGGAAGCATATATGCATTAATCGCTCTTGGATATACGATGGTTTATGGAATAGCAAAGATGATAAACTTTGCTCATGGTGATATCATTATGGTCGGTGCTTATGCATTATATGTATTTATTGTTCTACTAAAATTACCTGTTATCGTTGCAGTGTTATTTACCATTGGGCTATGTGCGTTATTGGGGATGATGATAGAAAGAATTGCTTATAAACCACTAAGAAAGGCACCACCACTTGCTGTTTTAATCACTGCGATCGGTGTTAGCTTCTTCTTACAGAATGCTTCTTTATTGATTTTTAAGGCAAATCCGATTAAATTTCAATCAATTGTGAAGGTAAAAACAATTATAATTGGGGACGTAGCAATAGCAGGAATTACAGTTGTGACGCTGGTTGTTACCTTAGTATCCATGATTATATTAACACTTTTTATTAATAAAACAAAAGCAGGAAGCGCAATGCGTGCAGTTTCAGAAGATAAGGGAGCCGCACAATTAATGGGAATCAACGTAAATCGGACGATATCGATGACATTTGCAATTGGTTCTGCACTTGCAGCAGTTGCAGGTATCTTATTCCTTTGTCAATACCAATCTTTGAAGCCAACTATGGGCGCTTTGCCAGGAATTAAGGCTTTTGTAGCTGCAGTACTTGGTGGAATTGGTAGTGTTCCGGGTGCAATGCTCGGGGGAATCTTACTTGGATTGATAGAAAGTATATCGAAAGCATATATTTCTACACAGCTATCTGATGCGATTGTATTTGGTGTTTTGATTCTAGTACTCTTACTAAAGCCAACTGGCTTACTTGGTAAGAAACGAATCGAGAAAGTGTAGGTGTGCTGATGAGGACAGATAAAAAAGTAATAAGAAAGCCAAAACAATTACTAACAATGAAAAATTTATTGACGCTGACGATTATCATTGCAGTCTATTTGATGATAGCCGCTTTAGTGGAATTTCATATATTAAATAGGCAGTTTACTAATCTGATTGTTCCAATAGGAGCGAATATTATTCTGGCTGTATCCCTTAACCTAGTTACCGGATTTTTGGGTGAGTTGAGTCTAGGACATGCAGGCTTTATGGCAATTGGTGCATTTACGAGTGCGATATTTACGCTGAATGTTAACATGCCCGGAAATCCTGAATTCTTTTTGGCTATCATCATAGGTGGTTCCGTAGCTGCGCTATTTGGATTTTTAATAGGTGTCCCAGTACTCCGATTGCGAGGTGACTATCTTGCTATTGTAACCTTAGGATTCGGAGAGATAATTCGGTCCATAATTAATGCAATATCTTTACCGGCAGGCCTAGATAAAGCAGGGAAACTAATTGTGAAGAAAGGTACCATGGGTCTATCTGGAATCACAACCTATTCAAACTATACGTGGGTGTACATTGCCGTTATTATAACAATAATCGCTTGTGCCAATTTGGTGAAATCTAGACATGGTAGAGTAATTTGTTCTATTCGAGATAATTATATTGCAGCAGAATCAATTGGTATTCATGTAAGTAGATTTAAAATCATGGCATTTGTCTTTGCTGCTTTCTTTGCCGGAGTGGCCGGAGCTCTCTATGGGCATAACTACTCCAACATTAAAGCAACGGATTTCGGCTATGATAAATCAATTGATATCTTAGTTTTTGTTGTTCTTGGAGGTATGGGAAACATTAAGGGTTCCGTAATCGCAGCGATTATTCTTACAGTACTCCCTGAACTATTGCGTTCAGCGCAGGATTATAGAATGTTAATGTATGCGGTTCTATTAATTGCAATGATGATATTTAATTCATCCGAGCTAAAAACAAGAATGCAGGAAAGTGATAAACTGTCAAGAATTACCAGGCTGTTTAAGCTTAGTAAATAGATTCGGTGGAGCTTAGGAGGATTAGTTATGGCTTTGTTAGAAATAAAAAACTTAGGAATATCATTTGGTGGTTTACGAGCAGTAGATGATGTTAATATGAAGATAGAAAAAGGGCAACTCTATGGTCTGATTGGGCCAAATGGAGCAGGTAAGACGACACTGTTTAATCTGTTAACAGGTGTTTACCAACCCACCGATGGAACCATATTGCTAGATGGAATTAATATTGTAGGTAAGAGTACTGCCCAAATCAGTGTGGCTGGAATAGGTAGAACATTTCAAAATATTAGATTATTTAAAAAAATGACAGTGCTTGATAATGTTAAAGTAGCCTTGCATAATAAGGTGAAGTATTCGCTATTAGAGGGAATCCTTCGTTTGCCTTCTTATTTTGAAAAGGAAAAAGTAATGGATGAAGAGGCACGAAATATCTTGAAGGTATTTGATTTAGATGGCGAAGAGAATTATTATGCTTCTAACTTGCCTTATGGTAAGCAAAGAAAGCTTGAGATTGCCAGAGCGCTTGCAACCAATCCGAAACTACTTTTATTAGATGAACCGGCAGCTGGAATGAACCCGAATGAAACAGCAGAGCTCATGGATACAATACGTTTGGTCAGAGACAAATATGATATTACTATTCTATTGATTGAACATGATATGAAATTAGTCGCTGGAATTTGTGAGCAAATTTTGGTTCTAAACTTTGGCACAGAACTTGCAAATGGTACTCCTGAAGAGGTATTGAATAACCCAGCGGTAATTACCGCTTATTTAGGCGAATAAAAGAAATTCCAAATTAGTGTATATGAATAAGTGAATATATGCTTGCGAGTAAATAGCAGGAAATTGGGTTAGGAGGATTACTATGGCATTATTGACCGTAAAAGATTTAAAAGTTTATTATGGAGTCATTCAGGCAATCAAAGGAATTTCCTTTGAGGTAAATGAAGGTGAGGTTATTGCTCTCATTGGAGCCAATGGAGCCGGAAAAACGACGATACTTCATACAATTACTGGGCTGGTATCAGCAAAATCCGGAAGTATTGAGTTTGAAGTTGTTAAAAATAATTCAGAAAAACAAAATGACGCACCGGTTGATATCGTAGATTTGAGAAAAACCCCTGCACATAAAATAGTTACTCTTGGTATGGCACATGTTCCGGAGGGAAGAAGAATCTTTGCTGAACTGACCGTTCTTGAGAATTTGAAAATGGGTGCTTTTACTCGTAAAGATAAGACGGAAATTGCAGAAACCTTATTAATGGTTTATGCGAGATTTCCACGTTTAGAGGAAAGAAAATCTCAGATTGCAGGAACATTAAGTGGAGGCGAGCAACAGATGTTAGCGATGGGTAGAGCACTTATGTCACATCCTAGAATCATTCTAATGGATGAGCCTTCCATGGGTCTTTCACCAATCTTTGTAGCTGAAATATTTGATATTATAAAAGAGATTAGTAAAAGTGGTACCACTGTGTTACTAGTGGAACAGAATGCCAGAAAAGCCCTGTCAATAGCAGACCGTGCCTATGTTCTTGAGACCGGTAGTATTGTATTAGAAGGCGATGCAAAGAGCATGATGGATAATGAATCAGTAAAGAAAGCATATCTTGGCGAATAAAGAATTCGGTTTGGCCGAATTCTCGGGTTTTTCCTGTGGTATGAAAGGCTATAAATCGAAGGAGGTATTCTAGGAATGGATAAATTTGTCATTACAATTGCAAGAGGTTACGGAAGTGGTGGTAGAACCATTGGTAAGATGCTCGCGAAGGAACTTGATATACCGTATTACGATCGCGAATTATTACGTTTAGCATCTGACGATAGTGGTATTAATGAAGATCTGTTTGCAAAAGCGGATGAAAAATTAAAAAAAAGCCTACTTTATAGGGTTGCAAGTAACATTTATAAAGGGGAATTAATTGCACCAGATAGTGACGACTTTGTTTCTAACGATAATCTCTTTAATTATCAGGCAAAAATCGTCAAAGAGCTAGCTGAAACAGAATCCTGTGTGATTGTTGGCCGATGTGCTGATTTTGTCTTAAAGGATGATACGAATGCAGTACGCCTTTTTGTTCATGCACCACTTGAAGATTGTATCAGTACACTCAAAGAGATGACAGGTAAGAATGAAAAAGAGATTGAAAAACAGATTGCTTCCATCGATAAACATAGAGCTGAATATTATAAATACTATACTGGAAGAGAGTGGAAAGATGCCAAAAACTATGATTTGTGCTTGAACAGCCATTTGCTGGGATTTGACAAATGTGTTGAAATCGTAAAGGCTTATCTGAATATTCGATTTCGATAAGGGGTGTTAACGTTAACTAAGGGTAGGTTATTGAGGGCAGGTGCAGCTGTAAGTTCACGTATATACCGGGATGAGTTTCGGTTGCCTCTACATCGGGTCACAATCGTTCGAATCAGAGAAGACATAAAAAGCATATGTCTTTCTGATACCGAACAATTGTGACTCGATGTAACGGCAAACGAAACACATCATCTGGTATACACATGAACTTGCAGCTGGCACCTGCCCGTCGCAGTTAAGAAGAACTCTTTGTAATTTTTCTTTTAAGTATGTTATGTTGTGTGAATTAGAATAATTGAAAAATAAATTTTTATGTGAGCGTTTAGACTACAGTGTGGGAACTTTAATGTAAAGCTCTGTGTGACAAAGTATTAATATAATGCAATATTATGAGAGGATATTTTTATTGCCTCATTGCTATACAATAACAAGAGATGACGAATTGACGATTATTCACATTAATTCATAATTTAGTAACTACAGAAACTTACTTAATTCTAAGACCAACCGTTCGGTATTTCTCAGTAGTTCACCATGTCCATAGCCTTCAAAAACCCTAATTGTCATATTCGGTAATTGCTTCATTAGCTTCTTAGCAAATTTACAAGGAAAAGACTCTTTACTCCCATACCAAAATTCTATCTCTGTTTTTATCTTGCCTATTCCTTCAGGAAGCTTATAATTATAACTTGTGTAAAAGCAGTTTTTCAATGTTTCCTTCGAAATATTTGTATACATAAGAGCATTTACACTCTCTTTATTCTCTATTCCCATCATTTTTCTCATAATCTTTGACTCACCACTTATCATTTTCATTGATAGGGCTGTCATGATTTTAGTTGCCAAACTCGATAAAATCCCATAATCTGATGCGTATGGGCTATCTAATATAGTCTTTGTAATTTCAATCTTATGATTGACCAAAATCTGAAGCACTATTGTGCCTCCCAAAGATGAGCCATATACAGCGTGAAGTTTTCCACAATGCTTATTCATTATATAGTTTTCAATCTTTTCAGCTTCATCCTCTAATGAAATAAATTCAGTTTTTTCCTCTTCTTTATGTCCATCTAGAGCTACGACAATTAAATGGTAATACTTTGATGCTTCTTGGATTAATGATGAAAAGCTCATTTTCCAAGTTGTTGCCATGCCATGAACCAGCAATAATGTTTTTTTGTTCTCTTCGCCAAATTCATAAAATTGCATTATATAACCTCCCCATAGATTTAGATAATGTTGAAAGAACTAATCTAACTGAAGCAAATATTAATAACCGCTATGTCGTCATTTGCTACAATCGCGAATTAATTTTTTGAAATTAATATTACTTGCTTTAACCTTTGAGTATTATCTTCTGAAATTGAATAACCTGTTCCGTTTTTATTTTTATACATAAGCATACCTTTAATGCTATCTTTATCTAACCATAAATATATAGTCTTTATGCCATTGATAAAACTATGTATTTCTAAAACAAAGTTAGGTGGAGCCACATCCACTTTCCCATTAATTTTATTAGATGTTTTAATAATGATGGATATTTCTCTCATTGTTTTTTTATCAGTAATTGATGAAATTGGAGTGTTTGTCTCTTTGTCAAAGCCGTTAGCAGTAAATACATCAATTTTTTGATAACTACTGTTTAAATAAAAATATGTAGATAAACTTAGTATTATAAATACGAATAGTACAAGATACACAGATTTCCTCTTCATTTAAGCACCTCTCCCTATAATCTTTCATAATTTAATGGGCAATATAGAATCATTCCGACCCAACTACACTTATATTATAAGGCAAATGCAATTTAATTACTACCATACTTTACCAATTGTATTTCGTGTTTTCTTAGTCAACTAATTATTTTTTTATCCATGTATTGATAAATTCAAGTATTGTATGATATACTTTACAGAATAAATTAAACGTAAATTAGCAGTTACTATTTATATAAGAAAGAGGGAAACAGTATGATATCAGAAAAGATGGTAAGTTTGGTACAAAATAGTTCAATTATCAGAGCCATGTTTGAAGAGGGCAAACGGTTGGCAGGTATTTATGGCGCAGAAAATGTTTATGATTTTAGTTTGGGAAATCCTAGCGTGGCTCCACCGGCTGAAATTAATGAAGCACTACTTCAGGTTATTAAGGAAGAAAAAGCTACGCTTGTGCATGGTTATATGAATAACTCAGGATATGAAGATGTAAGAGAAAAGATTGCTGCTTCCATTAATGCGAAGTTTGGTACACAATTTCAACAAGACAATATTCTGATGACAGTTGGTGCGGCAGGCGGATTAAATGTTATTTTTAAAACATTATTAAACCCTAAGGATGAAGTAGTAGTTTTTGCTCCTTTCTTTGGAGAATATCGTAATTATGTAAGTAATTTTGATGGGCAATTAATCGTTGTGTCACCGAATACAGTAGATTTCCAGCCAAATTTAGTGGAATTTGAGCAAAAAGTTACGGCTACGACGAAAGCTGTTATTGTAAATACACCGAATAATCCAACTGGTGTTATTTATTCAGAAAAAACAATTATCGCATTGGCCGAGATATTAGATAGAAAACAAAAGGAATATGGTACCTCCATTTATTTGATTTCCGATGAACCATATAGAGAGCTTGCTTATGATGGAGTTGAAGTTCCTTATCTTACAAAATATTATAGTAATACAATCGTTGGCTATTCCTTCAGTAAATCACTTTCTCTTCCTGGTGAACGAATTGGTTATTTAGTAATACCTAGTGAGGTTGATGATTATTTGAATGTGATAGCAGCAGCAAATGTTGCCAATAGAATCTTGGGTTTTGTTAATGCACCTTCACTTATGCAGAGAGTAGTAGCAAAATGCTTAGATGCCAAAGTTGACGTAGAAAGCTACAACAAAAATAGAGAATTATTATTTAATAACTTAATTTCATATGGTTATGATTGTGTAAAACCGGAGGGTGCATTTTATCTCTTTGTAAAGGCACTAGAAGAGGATGATAAGGCTTTCTCTCAAGCAGCAAAAAAATATAATCTCTTAATTGTCCCAGGTTCTTCATTTGGATGTCCCGGATATTGTCGAATTGCATATTGCGTTGATTATGCGATGATTGAGCGTGCACTTCCTGTATTTAAGAAGCTTTCTATGGAATATGAGCAATAAATAAAGGGAATGATGAGTAAAAGATTTCTGAGTATAAATTGTACACCCACTAAAAATGCTTTATAAATAAAGTGGACACATGGGAGCCAAGAGTGAAAGAATTTTCAATTGTATATTGCTATTCCACAAGATAATTTTAAATCAAAAAGCGAAGGGGTGCAACAATTTTTTCATATCTTGTTTGTGCCTTGAGCGAAGCGAAAGGAATGTTGAAAAATATGAAACTATGGGAAAAGAATATCAGAAGGGTAGTACCCTATGTTCCAGGGGAGCAGCCTAACAAGCCCGATATGATTAAACTCAATACAAATGAAAATCCGTATCCACCTGCACCAGGTGTAAGAAAGGCATTACAGCAGGATTTTAATACAGACAAACTTCGATTATATCCTGATCCAACAGTGAAAAAGTTGGTAGAGGAGTTAGCAACTTTTTATAGTCTGAAAGAGGATCAAGTTTTTGTGGGTGTAGGCTCTGATGATGTGCTGGCTATGGCATTTTTGACTTTCTTTAATGCAGATAAACCGATTTTGTTTCCGGATATTACGTATTCCTTTTATCCTGTTTGGTGTGAGCTGTTTCAAATTCCATTTGAGACACCATTGCTTGATCAAGGATTTCGTATAACGAAAGAGGATTATTATAAGGAAAATGGTGGTGTAATTATCGCTAATCCCAATGCACCGACCTCAATCTATGAAGAACTATCGGGAATAGAAGATATACTTATTCACAATCAAGATGTGGTTGTAATTATTGATGAAGCGTATATTGATTATGCTGGAAAATCCGCAGTGGAATTAATTGCGAAATATGATAACCTCCTTGTTGTTCAGACTTTTTCTAAATCACGATCCATGGCAGGCATGAGAATTGGATATGCAATGGGACATCCAGATTTAATAAAGGCACTTAATGATGTAAAATATTCCTTTAATTCTTACACGATGAATGCGGTATCAATTGTTGCAGGAGTAGAGTCGGTTAAGGATGTCGTTTATTTTAAAGAAGGAATTGAAAAAACACTTACTACAAGAAAGAGGACGGAAAGAACCTTAAAAGAAATGGGATTTTCATTTCCACCTTCCGGTTCGAACTTTCTTTTTGTAACACATGAGAAAATCCCTGCAAAGGAGTTGTTTGAAGCACTCCGTGAAAACAATATCTATGTACGCTACTTTAGTGCACCTCGTACGAATAATTATTTAAGAATTACGATTGGAACAGATTTGGAAATGAATCAGCTATTTGAATTCTTAAAAAAATACATTAGATAACATCTTGCTATGGAGGAAAAATGAGAATATTAATCGTTGAAGATGATTTTGCAAGTAGAAAATTCATGCTGAGATTTCTATCTAAGTATGGGGAATGCGACATTACTGTGGATGGAATGGAAGCCATAGAGGCTTTTTTGATGGCACTAGAATCAAAGGAAGGCTATGATTTGGTGTGCCTCGATATTATGATGCCTGCAATGGATGGGTATCAAGTACTAAAGTCTATCCGCGATATAGAGATAGAAAAAGAAATCCCAGATGAAATGAGAGCAAAGATTATCATGACAACCGCATTAAATGAGGGCAAAAATGTAACGAAAGCATTTGATCTCGGGTGCGTTGCCTATGCGGGAAAACCAATTGATCAAGAAAAATTTGAGAATGTATTAAAAAAACTTGAATTAATCTAGGAGATGGGAAAGCTGATGAATTACCAAAAAGAATTAGACAAAATCATAGAAAAGATAACATTCGAAACGATTTTTCCAAAACTTCTTATTCATAGCTGTTGTGCTCCATGCAGTAGTTACGTTTTAGAATATCTGTCAAATTATTTTAATATCACCGTTTTTTATTACAATCCCAATATTTTTCCAGAGGAAGAATATACAAAAAGAGTGGAAGAACAACAAAAGCTAATCACTGAGCTTCCGCTGACTAATCCTGTTACTTTCCTTCAAGTAGATTACAAACCAGAATATTTTTTTGATAAAGTAAAGGGATATGAATCAGAGCCTGAGGGTGGAGAAAGATGCTTTCTGTGTTATGAGATGAGACTATTAGAAGCCGCTAAGTTAGCGAAACAGGGTAATTTTGCATACTTTACGACCACTCTTTCCATTAGTCCTCTTAAAAATGCAGCAAAACTAAATGAGATTGGTGAACGGCTATCGAAAGAATACGGGGTGGCATATTTACCATCTGATTTTAAAAAGAAAAATGGATATCGACGTTCTATTGAGCTTTCAAAACAATATGGATTATACCGGCAGAACTATTGTGGCTGTATCTTCTCTCAGAGAGACCAGCGCTTCAATGAAACAGAGGAAGAACACGAATAATAATTACAAAGCGTTAGGAGTGCATATTGAAGAGGAGGTAGTGGTATGAGATGTCCAGCTTGTGGAAATGAATATTGCCATATTATTGAGGAAACAGAAACTAATCAGAAGGGGTATGGATTCTTCAAAGGATGTTGTGGCTATATTATACTTGGACCGATTGGTTGGTTGTGTGGTCTCTGTGGTATGGGAAATGGTCATACTTCAAGAAGAGCATTCTGGATCTGTAATAATTGTGGTAGGAAGTTTAGAGTATAATGATTTTGCAATAGGAGTTTAAGATGATACGAAAAAAACAATTGACTTATGAAAAACAGAAAGAATTTCAGTGTTGGCGCAAATGGATGCTGCTCGGTGAAAAAACAGGATGTCATCAAAAACCTGATCGTAGTTTTTTTATTAATGGTTATCAGATGCCGATATGTGCAAGATGCTTTGGAGTAATCATAGGCTATTTGATATCCATTCCCTGCTTTTTTATCTTCGGGTTTTCTAAGCTACTCTCAATATTAGGTGCAGTGATTATGCTGTTTGATTGGCTGTTACAAGCAAGTGGAAAGCTTAAATCAACAAACTTTAGAAGACTTTTCACAGGAGTTTTGGGTGGCTTCGGTATTATGTCATTGCAAATGGATATGATAAAGAAATTGATTCTTTTTATAAGAAATAGATAAATAATAAGAACCGGAAGAGGTCTGCTATGCAGCTATCTTCTGGTTTTTGTTTATTCTTGTCTTATTTTAAAAAAAGGACAACAAATTTATGGTATCATTTTAAAAAAATAGTGTTATTTGGTTGACAAAAAGCATAATTATGATTATAATGATAAAGCAAATGATAATTATTATCATTAACAAGGGCAAGACAGAGCAGAGGGGATAATTGTATGACATTACGCAATGCTAAAATCGGAGAGACCTACAAAGTACATTTTTTAGATCTTGATATGGTTACCATGCGTAGACTTGGAGCACTCGGTCTTACAAGAGGAACAAATATTAAAGTATTAAATTGTAGTAGAGGCGGTTCCGTCATATTTATGATAAGAGGAAGTAGATTGGCAATAGGAAAAAAGATAGCTGAAGCAATTCAAATTCAGGAGGTATCCCAATGAATAAAGAGTTGCAAGTTGGTTTTGTTGGGAATCCAAACTGTGGTAAAACAACACTGTTTAACGCATATACTGGAGCAAATTTAAAAGTAGCTAATTGGCCTGGGGTTACTGTTGAAAAAAAAGAAGGAGCCATGAAGTATCATGACCACCGATTTCAATTAGTTGACTTACCTGGAATCTATAGCTTAACATCTTATACCATGGAGGAGAAACTAACAAGGGAATACATACTAAATTCCAATGTTGACGTTATTATTAATATCGTAGATGCCTCCAGCTTAGAGCGAAATCTATATCTTACATTACAGTTAATTGAACTTGGAAAACCCGTTATTCTTGCTCTTAATATGATGGATATTGTTGAAGAGCGCGGCATGGAAATTGATTTACATCGCCTTCCAGAGATGCTTGGGATACCGGTAATTCCTGTTTCAGCAAGAAAGAAAACTGGACTAGACATCTTAATGCATACAGTAGCACATCACAAAAATAAATGCATCGATCATAATTTAGAACATCACCATGGAATAGGTATGAAAAGTGATCATAAGCATGAGCATCACAGTGAATTGACAGTTGTTTATACAGATGAAATAGAAGATAAAATTGATGAAGCAATCGCCCGTTTGAATGCGAAATATGGTGACATTTCCAATGCCAGATGGTATGCAATCAAATTACTCGAGATGGATTTAACGGTACAGACACAGTACCCAATTGACCTGACGGATTTTGTGGAGAGAAGTTATGAAGAGGACATTATTAATCAGAAATATGATTTTATTGAAGAGATAATTGAAGAGGTTTTGGTAAATAAAACTACCAAAGTAGCATCTACGGATAAGATTGACAAGATACTTACCAATCGTTTTGTGGGTATACCGATTTTCTTAGCAATTATGGCACTTGTATTTTTCCTAACCTTTACCATTGGAGATCTGGTAAAGGGGATATTTCAAATTGGATTAGAGGCCTTTTCGAAGGGAGCACTCATATTATTAACTAATATAGGTGCAGGAGAAGTTATTACTTCTCTTGTCGTTGATGGAATTATCGCCGGTGTTGGAGGTATACTAACCTTCTTGCCAAATATATTTATTCTGTTTTTAGCATTGGCATATCTTGAGGATAGTGGATATATGGCTAGAGTTGCTTTTGTTATGGACGGACTTATGGGTAAACTTGGATTATCGGGAAGAGCTTTTATCCCTATGCTTTTGGGCTTTGGATGCACGGTGCCAGCAATCATGGCGTCGAGAGCACTAGAAAACATGAAGGATCGTCGAAGAACTATTTTAGTGACACCATTTATGTCCTGTAGCGCAAGGCTTCCTATTTATGTACTCTTTTCACAGATGTTTTTCGGAAATAAAGCAATGCTTGTTGCTTACTCGATGTATTTAATAGGAATTGTAGTAGCAGTAGTGATTGCATTTATCATGAATAAAACGGGGGGCAAGAATGAGGGCAACAATACCTTGTTGATAGAGCTTCCAGAATACAAAACACCAAATACCAGAACAATTCTAATTTATGTGTGGGAAAAGGTCAAAGATTATTTGACGAAAGCTGGAACTACAATATTTGTAGCGTCCATCGTGATTTGGTTTATTTTAAACTTTGGTACAAGTGGTATGGTTACGGATATGTCGCAAAGTTTTGGTGCACAGCTTGGCAAAGCAATATCACCAGTTCTAAGTCCTGCAGGTTTAGGACTTTGGCAGGTAGTGGTTGCATTAATTGCAGGTATAGCAGCAAAAGAAATCGTGGTTTCTAGCTTTAGTGTATTATTTCGTATCGGTAATATTACAACTGCAGCGGGAATGGCGGGGCTTGTATCTGTTCTGTCCGAATATGGATTTGGAGCTTTAAATGCATATTCACTCATGGTATTTTGTTTACTGTATACTCCATGTGCTGCTACAATCGGTGTAATATATAGAGAACTTCGCTCAGCGAAGTGGACAGTATTTGCTGTTTTATTTCAACTTAGTGTAGCTTGGTTGGTATCAACGTTGGTGTTCCAAATCGGAAGTCTCTTCATAAAATAGGTAAGGAGATAACGTCTGATGCTATTTAAGAGAGCTTGTTTGATGTAAAAGGAGGAATTATTATGGTACCATATATAATAGCAGGTATTATTTTACTTTATGCAGCATTCGTAGTATATAAAAAGATAAAGGACTTTAAGGCGGGAAAGACTTGCGGTTGTGGATGTGCTTCTTGTCCATCCAAAGGGAAATGTGGAGAATTCAAATAAGAGATTAGGTTGAGAGGGCAGTTGGAAGCTGCAAGTACACACAAGCATCGGAATGTTTTTCGGTTGCCTCTACATCTGGTCACAATTGTTCGCATCATGGAAGACATATAAAAAGCAATATGTCTTCATGATTTCGAACGATTGTGATCGGATGTAACGGCAAACGAAAAACATTTTGCGGTGCTTGCATGCACTTGCAGCTTCCAACTGCCCGATTCAGGCTACGAACCATTGTGCGGGTATATTGAATTGGAAAAAATAGCGATTGATGTTGATTGGCGTTCATTATCATTCTGTTAAGAGGGAAATCTAACTATAATGTTAGAGGAGGAAAGCTTATTTGAGTTATTTTTAGAATATTTCACTGAAACTGTATAAAATTAGTATAGAATATAAAAATAAAAAAGGAAATAGTGATAGAGTGTTGAATGTTAGTTATATAGGCTGTAATTTTGGGGCTGCAATTTGTTTCCATTCTACATAAGGGGGGATTGAAATGGAGTATAAGAATTTGAATATGCGACAAAAGCAAGAGTTGAGGGAGCATGAGTATTTAAGTCCATATGCTTCTTTTTCCGATTGCTCTCTAGGAAGAGATGAATTTGAAGAACCTTGTGATATTCGGCCCGTATATCAAAGAGACAGGGATCGGATACTACATTGCAAAGCATTTCGAAGATTAAAACATAAAACTCAGGTTTTTTTAGCACCTGAGGGGGATCACTATCGAACAAGATTAACGCATACTTTGGAAGTATCACAAAACGCAAGAACAATTGCAAAAGCACTTCGTCTCAATGAGGACTTGGCAGAAGCTATTGCTTTGGGGCATGATTTAGGACATACTCCTTTTGGACATGCTGGTGAGCGCGCGCTGAATCGAATATGCCCTGGTGGTTTTGAACATCATTTACAAAGCATTCGTGTAGTAGAGCTTCTTGAGAACCATGGAAAAGGGTTAAACCTGACAAAAGAAGTAAGAGATGGTATTATTAATCATCAAACGGAAGGGAAACCGTCTACGTTGGAAGGTAAGATTGTAAGACTTTCCGATAAGATTGCATATATAAATCACGATATTGATGACGCTATTCGGGGTCACATCATTACAGAAGAAGAGATACCAAGTGAGTATACAGATGTTTTGGGACATAGTCTAAGTGATAGAATTAATACGATTATTCATGATATTGTTACCAATAGTGAGGATAAGAATGATATTATAATGTCGAGCGAAATAGAAACTGCAATGTTAAATCTGCGTAAGTACATGTTTTCTAGTGTATATACGAATAAAAAAGCAAAAGGGCAGGAAGAGAAGGCGGAACAGCTTTTAGTGCTGATGTTTTCTTATTACGAGAAACATTTAGAACTGCTACCAGAAGAATACATTGATATGGTAAATCAGAAAAATGAACCTCTACACCGCGCAGTATGTGATTATATTGCGGGTATGACCGATCGCTTTGTAGTAGCAAAATTTAATGAAATAATGCTCCCTACCGCTTGGGGTGTTTATTAAGTAAGAAAGCCAATGGGAGGAGGATGCTATGTTTTATCCGGAAGAGCTAGTGGAAGAAATCAGAAGTAAAAATGAAATTGTTAACGTGATAGGAGCCTATATAAGGCTGCAGAAAAAGGGAAGCAATCAAATGGGATTATGCCCTTTCCACAATGAAAAATCTCCCTCCTTTTCTGTGAGTGAGTCGAAGCAGATGTATCACTGTTTTGGTTGTGGAGTTGGAGGAAATGTATTTACATTTATCATGGAATATGAGAATTATTCCTTCGTAGAAGCATTAAAATATTTAGCTGAACGTGTGGGTGTTAAATTACCTGAACAGGAATACTCAGAGGATGCAAAGAGACAAGCTGATATAAAAGGAAAAATGTTCGAAATAAATAAAGAAGCAGCAAAATATTTTTTCTATCAACTAAAGTCTCCTAGGGGACAAGATGCTTACCAGTACTTAACAAATAGAGAATTAAAAGAGGAAACTATCAAACAATTTGGACTTGGATATTCCAATAAATATAACGATGATTTGTATAAATATTTAAAAAATCTGGGATATGACGATGGATTTTTAAAACAATCAGGACTTGTTACAATTGATGAACAAAGGGGTGGATTTGATAAATTTTGGAACAGAGTCATGTTCCCCATCATGGATGTCAACCATCGTGTCATTGGCTTTGGCGGGCGTGTGATGGGAGAAGGGACCCCAAAATATTTAAACTCCCCGGAAACTCTAATATTTGAAAAGAGTAGGAACCTATATGGACTTAATTTTGCCAGAGCATCTAGGTCAACGAATATACTGATTTGTGAAGGATATATGGATGTAATAGCACTTCACCAAGCAGGTTTTGTGAATTCGGTAGCCTCCCTTGGAACAGCATTTACAGGCTTACAAGCTAATTTGTTAAAACGCTATACCAATGAAGTATTACTTACCTATGATAGTGATGATGCAGGAACTAAAGCTGCACTTCGTGCCATACCAATACTCAAGGAAGTAGGACTCACCGTAAAAGTAATTAATATGCTGCCTTACAAGGATCCAGATGAATTTATCAAAGCATTAGGAGCAGACGAATTTAAAAAGCGCATCCTAGAAGCAAAGAATTGTTTCTTTTTTGAAATTGATCTTTTAGAAAAGGAATATGAGTTAGGCGATCCGGAGCAAAAAACCAGGTTTTTTAATGAGACAGCCAAGAGATTACTCAGTTTTCGAGAGGAATTAGAACGTAATTTTTATATTGATGCGGTCGCAAAATCATATCTTATTGATGTAGATCAACTAAAGAGACTGGTTAATAAATTAGGTTCACAAATTGTTGTCGGGCTGAATGAACCCAAAGAATATAGAGGTGAATCAAACAAATTGAAAGGAAAGCAGGAAAGTGGTCTTCGCCAATCTCAGAAGCTCATGCTAACCTGGCTCGTAGAGGATATTCGCTTGTTTGAGAGAATAAAAGGTTTGATTGGACCTGAGGATTTTACGGAAGATATATTTGGAGAAGCAGCACGACTCGTATTTACGCAATATGAGAAGGAGCACACGGTAGTACCAGCTAAAATTATCAACTGCTTTGAAAGTAAAGAAGAGCAATCAGAAGTTGCGGCACTTTTTTCAGCAGGAATTCATGGAGAAATGAATGCAAAAGAGTGGCAAAAAGCACTGAAAGATACAGTAATCCGGCTAAAAGAAAATAGTCTGGATTTACAAAGTCAAAAAGCGATTGAAGCGAATGATACGGCTTTATTGCAGAAGATTATAGCCGAGAGAATGGGACTTACAAAACTAACGATAGCATTTGACAATTAATGAGAAAATGGCAACTTACAAAAATTGCATATTTTCTCAAATGATGGTTAAAATATTAGAGAGTTGAAGAAGGAAGGATTATCTATGGACGAGAATTTCATTAAATTTACTGAGAAACTAAAAGAATTGATTACATTTGCAGAAAAGAAAAAAAATGTCTTAGAGTTTCAAGAAGTAAATGATTTCTTTTCAGATATGGAATTAGATGCTTCACGTATTGAAAAAATATATGATTATCTTGAAAAGCATAATGTGGATGTACTGCGAATTTCAGAAGAAGAAGTTGAAGATGAGGATATTATTCTTGATGAGGAAGAAGAAATAGAAACCATAGATTTGTCCATTCCGGAGGGAATTAGCATTGAAGACCCGGTTCGTATGTACTTAAAAGAAATTGGGAAAGTACCACTTCTATCTGCTGATGAGGAAAATGATTTGGCAAAGAGAATGGAAACCGGTGATGAGTCAGCGAAGAAACGGCTTGCGGAAGCAAATCTTCGTCTCGTTGTCAGTATTGCAAAACGTTATGTTGGACGTGGCATGCTGTTTCTTGATCTTATTCAGGAGGGAAATCTAGGACTTATTAAGGCTGTGGAGAAATTTGATTATCACAAGGGCTTTAAATTCAGTACCTATGCAACCTGGTGGATTAGGCAAGCGATTACACGAGCAATTGCTGATCAAGCACGAACGATACGTATTCCGGTGCATATGGTAGAAACAATCAACAAACTAATTCGTATACAACGGCAACTTTTACAAGAGCTTGGCAGAGAGCCTATCCCCGAAGAGATTGCTGCTTTGATGAACCTGTCGGTGGAACGAGTCAGAGAAATACAAAAAATATCTCAAGAACCGGTATCCTTAGAGACACCAATTGGTGAAGAAGAAGATAGCCATCTTGGAGATTTTATTCAAGATGAAAATGTTCCGGTACCAGCAGATGCCGCTACATTTACCTTGTTAAAGGAGCAATTAGTCGATGTCCTTGGTACACTGACTGAACGGGAACAGAAGGTGCTTAAACTTCGTTTTGGACTTGAAGATGGAAGAGCTCGTACACTCGAAGAGGTAGGAAAAGAGTTTAATGTTACACGAGAACGTATTAGGCAGATTGAAGCGAAAGCACTACGCAAGTTAAGACACCCAAGCAGAAGTAGGAAACTCAAGGATTATCTAGAATAAAGCAATGTATTGAGGGCTGGAGTTCGATGCCTAGTGCATGCAAGCACCGGAATGAGTTTCGGTTGCCTCTACATCCAGTCACAAAGCTTCGTATCGGTTAAGACATTTATAGAACAAAATGTCTTCCCGATTCGTAGCTTTGTGACCGGATGTAACGGCAAACGAAACACATTTTCCGGTACTCACATGCACTAGGCATCGAACACCAGCCCGTTTTATGTTCAACCTATCATGTTTAAAAATATTATGCTGTATAAAATCATGTATATATTATTACTGCAAAGGGTTGAACTTAAAGTGTTAAGTAAAATTGGTTAGTGTGTAATAACTCGATATTCATTTGAAATTAAATTGGACTTTCCAAATTCATCTATAGTTAAACTGTTAAAGTACGTAAGTAACTCAATTATGAATATATATACGTTAATACTGATTCATCGTAAGCGATGAATAACCTACCGGTTTTTCAACCGTCCAAATCCATGAGATAATCCTTCTAGAAGAGTGATAATTCTCCTGTTCTGGGATTTAGGACTTAGGACTTGTTTGGTTCATATCTGTTTTG
>Ga0209511_1000416_pt1 | contig 44180 bp, 35 predicted proteins | sample SSSSmetaG_FD_184141 | JGI IMG/M metagenome (GOLD analysis project Ga0209511, IMG submission 184141) | Glacier valley bacterial and archeal communities from Borup Fiord, Nunavut, Canada, to study Microbial Dark Matter (Phase II) - ​SSSS... | ecosystem: Environmental > Aquatic > Freshwater > Ice >... | reverse complement strand
GGTTGGACCAATAAATTCATTTTCCCTCCATATGAGTTTACTGTTGCCAATTCATTGATAACTAATTTTCATTTACCCTATTCTACGTTGATCATGCTAACCGCTGCTTTTGGTGATTACGACTTAATCATGAAAACCTACGAATTAGCTATTAAAGAAGGTTACAAATTTGGAGTTTACGGTGATGCCATGTTGATTATCTAATTCTATTTTATTTCAAAAAAAAAGAAAGCCGTACACAATTTATTTGTGTACGGCTTTTCCTTTTTTTTTTAAAATAGGTGGTTTTACTCAGTCTGAGTATTTTCTTCTTCTTCTATAACAGGAACATCTTCGGGAATTTCGTCTAAATTGATGTTGTTTGAATCTACCACCGTAGTGTCGGGGCGGACGTAAGTATGACAACTGTAATCGCGCGTGATTTTTTCCTTGGGTTTAGTAAGGAATTTTCCTCTGTACTGCGTTAGCGTTTTATCGGCTAATACTTTCTCCATAAAGAGCGCAAAGATGGGCAGGGCTGTCTTACTGCCTTCGCCAAGTCTGCCGGTGCGGAAATGCACGCAACGTTGCTCACCGCCAACCCAGGCACCGCCAACCAGCTTTGGTGTTACGCCTACAAACCATGCATCGGAGTGATTGGATGAAGTTCCTGTCTTTCCGCCAAAGTCAGTATTAGAATTGAATAAATCCCATGCCCACAAAGATTGAGTCGTACCACCAGTCCATGCGGATATATCCAAGCGTGATTAGATGTACAAATAATGCTAACTGTCGGGTGGAAACCTCAAAGCGTACGGAAGCGTTTCTTTTGATAAAAGTTGAATTAAGAAACGTTTTAGTGTCTCGTGCCTCGACGACTAAAAGTTTTACCAAAACATTCAGTTTTTCGGAACAGGACCATTTAAAAATTTAGACAAGTTATATATTTCCGCAATGACGGGTTTATTTCAATTCCTAAATGTTTCTTTTACAAATTAAAGTAGCCACTTCCAAACGGGAAGTATATTGATGATGTGATCACCTAATGTGATAATTTCTTCGTAATCAGACGTCAGGATAAGTCCTTCCCGAAGGTTATATGTCTGCATTGCTTCCAAAACGCCATTGATTTCACGTTGTTTGGTTACATCACTATCAAATGTATAACATACTTGAATAGCTTGATCAATATTAAATCCTGTACGAATTACAAAATCACATTCTCCTTTCCCCTGATGATAGTAGACTTCAAGGCTTCGTCGTTTCAGTTCAATAAATACCAGATTTTCGAGCAAACGACCGCTGTTTTGGGTGAAATTAAATCCCAATTTCAGAATCAGTGCATTGTCAACGAAATATGTTTTCTTCGGATTTATTAATTGTGCTTTCAATGAAAAATCAAACTTTGTTATCTGATAAATCAAATAGGTATTTTCCACAAATTCTAAATAATTACGTATAGTAGTTGGATTCTTGACTCCAACAATTCCCGCAAGCGATTTATTGGTAGTTGGTTTCGCTACATTACTTGCTAAAAAATAGACTAACTGCAATAATTCCTTTTCGTTGGTAAGCTTGTTACGCACCAGAACATCTTTGTATAAAATTGATTCGTAAAGTTGCTTTATGTATAAATCTTCCCTCGTTTTCAAATATATAGGAATGCCACCTTGTAATAAATAGTCTTGAAACAATCCTGCAATCATTGCTCTTTCAGTTGTAGTAAAAATACCATCAGCAGATAATTTCCTGTGTTTATAAGCTATGAATTCACGGAAAGAGAATGGAAAAAGTTCATAACGTAAAAAACGCCCAGTGAGATGTGTCCCTAATTCACGACTTAACATAGATGCATTTGAACCTGTCAAGAAAATTTTATTTCCTGAATCGTACAATCGTCTGACAAAACGCTCCCATCCGGAAATGTTTTGAACCTCATCGAAATAGAAAGTTTTTTGTTCACCGTACATTTCAATAAAAACTTCGTGCAAAAGTTGGAAATGCTCGACCTGAAAGTTGATTAATCTTTCATCATCAAAATTGATAAAAAAGTCTTGTTCTCTCTGTTTCTTTCGTATTTGTTGTAACAGAACAGATTTTCCACACCGACGCAACCCTGAAATTACAATAATTTCTTGTGAGTCAATTAATTCTCGAGGCATTGTACGTTCTACCTCAACAGCAATATGCTGTTGCTTTCTTTGTTCTTTAATGACTACCCTCAATATTTCTTTCATAAGATTCTCTGGAAGATGAATTACAAAGATACAATTATTCTATTTGAAATGTTCTAATATATCACTATTATTCTATTAATAATGCTTTAATATGTAATATTGTTCTATTTGTAATAGAACAATATGCCGAATTATGACTTAATTGAAGTAACCCGTACCGTCCCGGCGGATATGTCCGAGTGTGATTAGATGTTCAAAAAGTGCTGATTATCGGGTGGGAAACCTCAAAGCGTACGGAAGCGTTTCTTTTGATAAAAGTTTCATCGCAACGTTCAGTTTTTCGGAACAGGACCATTTGTATATCTAATCAATTTATATATATCCGCAGGTACGGAGAAATATCCGCAAGGACTGGAGACAGTAGTGGGCACCGATGGTAAAATTAAGCCTTACGATGGTTGGACCAATAAATTCATTTTCCCTCCATATGAGTTTACTGTTGCCAATTCATTGATAACTAATTTTCATTTACCCTATTCTACGTTGATCATGCTAACCGCTGCTTTTGGTGATTACGACTTAATCATGAAAACCTACGAATTAGCTATTAAAGAAGGTTACAAATTTGGAGTTTACGGTGATGCCATGTTGATTATCTAATTCTATTTTATTTCAAAAAAAAAGAAAGCCGTACACAATTTATTTGTGTACGGCTTTTCCTTTTTTTTTTAAAATAGGTGGTTTTACTCAGTCTGAGTATTTTCTTCTTCTTCTATAACAGGAACATCTTCGGGAATTTCGTCTAAATTGATGTTGTTTGAATCTACCACCGTAGTGTCGGGGCGGACGTAAGTATGACAACTGTAATCGCGCGTGATTTTTTCCTTGGGTTTAGTAAGGAATTTTCCTCTGTACTGCGTTAGCGTTTTATCGGCTAATACTTTCTCCATAAAGAGCGCAAAGATGGGTAGGGCTGTCTTACTGCCTTCGCCAAGTCTGCCGGTTCGGAAATGCACGCAACGTTGCTCACCGCCAACCCAGGCACCGCCAACCAGCTTTGGTGTTACGCCTACAAACCATGCATCGGAGTGATTGGATGAAGTCCCTGTTTTTCCTCCGAAGTCGGTGTTGTAATGAAATAAATCCCATGCCCACAATGCTTGAGTGGTACCACCTGGTTCAGTCATTCCTCCTTTTAACAATTCAGTCATTAACCAGGCTGCTTCGTAAGGAATAACCCGTTTTTGTTCTACGGCAGGTTGATAAATAACGTTACCGTTATGATCCTCAATACGGGTAACCATAATAGGATTGTGGTATACTCCTTCGTTTACAACTGTACCGAAAGAATTTACCAATTCCAGCAATGAAACATCCGAGGAACCAAGGCATAATGACGGTTGTTCTTCTAAGGGTGTTCTAATACCAAGTAAATGGGCATATTTTATTATTTCGGGTATGCCTGTCTTTTGAGCCAATTGTACGGCTATAGTATTGATCGAACGGGCAAAAGCATTTTTCAGTGTGACTGGATAACCTAAAAATCTGCCGCTTGCGTTATGAGGATTCCAGGTTTTTTTAAGACCTTTTTCATCATAGTTCCAGGAAACAGCCTTGTCGGTTAGTTCATCGCAAGGCGACATGCCGTTCATTATTGCCGCAGTATAAACAAACAGTTTAAATGTAGAGCCGGGTTGTCGTTTTGATTGGGCTACTTTATCGTATTGCCAGAATTTAAAATCAATATCACCTACCCAGGCACGTACATTTCCTGTTCCCGGTTCCATGGCTACAAAACTACTATGTAAAAAATGGTTCATGTAACGGATAGAATCCATTATGCTCAGGGTGGTATCTTTTTCTCCCAATGTATAATCGAACACTTTGGTTTTGTGCGGTAGATTCAGGTATTTATCTATTGAATCCTTGTCATTATCAAACCTTTTGGTTAAAGAAGCATATGCTTTGGTTTTCTTAGCAATATCTTCTACAAAATTCACTATTTCTTTGTGGTTTTCATCTTGCCAGGGGCTTTGACCGCGCCAGTGATCGAAGAATTGACGTTGTACAACGCGCATGTGCTTTTTCATTGCTTCTTCAGCATACTTCTGCATACGCGAGTCTATGGTCACGTATATTTTTAATCCATCAGAGTAAATATCATATCCGTTTTCTTTTTCCCAATCTTGCAGGTATTTGTCCAGATATGCCCGAAAATGAAGAGCAACCCCATCATACGATTCTACAATGCTGTAATTCAACTCGATTGGAAGTTTTTTGAGCGAGTCACATTCGTGTTGCGTAATGATATTGTGCTGAGCCAGATTCTCCAATACTACATTCCTGCGCTCCTTCGATCTCTTGGGATGAGCGATAGGGCTATAAGAAGTTGTTGCTTTAAGTAAGCCTACCAGGGTCGCCGATTGTTCGTAATTGAGCTTTGCTGGTGTTGTTTTGAAAAAGGTTTTGGATGCTGTGTATATTCCAAATGAATTACTGCCAAAGTCTACTGTGTTGAAATACATGGTTAGTATTTCTTTTTTCGAGTATAACATCTCTATTTTGACAGCCGTGGTCCATTCCTTGGTCTTCATAATAATCAGTTTCACTCCGGGAATGTAGCCAAAAAGCCCGGTAGAATACTGATTCCGGGTTTTGTACATGTTTTTTACCAGTTGCTGTGTTATGGTGCTGGCTCCGCGCGACCGGCCCTGGGTCATGTCTTTTAAAGCCGCGAAAACGCCCTGAAAATCAATACCAAAGTGTTGGTAAAAACGTTCGTCTTCTGTGGATATTAGAGTCTGTATGAGTCGCGGAGATATTTCTTCGTATTTAACGGGTGTCCGGTTTTCGTGAAAGAATTTTCCAATAAGTTTTCCATCGGAACTTATGATTTCGGACGCTTCACTTTGATTCGGATTGCTAATGCTGCTCATACCCGGTGATTTACCAAATAGCCATAAAAAATTAATGTCCACTAAAAAGAGATAGAGGATAAACAGCACGAATGAAGTTATAAGAATATTGGCTAGTTTTTTGTACCAAACCAAGCCGCGAAAACGAACCATACGGGCTTTTCTCCAGCTTATGAATTTAGCCAAATTAACCGTAATAATCTTCCATGCAGCTGTAAGTAGAGCTATGAACTTTTTCCACATAATACTTTTCCGAATTTTGAGGCAAAGTTACAGTAAAAGATGGAATAACGTGTCGGTTTTGTCATTTTACGATAAGAATCTTTTCTGAATATCCGGGGTAGGTAGCATGCAGGATGTTCGCTGACCAAAAATGTGATACCTTTTTCGTGCCAGTTGTTTATATAAATAGTTTCTTATCTGTATGGGAATCAGCTTGAAAATGGAAAACACAACCCAGATTCCACCCAAATCTTGCAGTATTTCCAGTATGGCAGCCGATTTCTGAAAGCATCGATTTTCCTTGATGTAAAACACTGTTTCCAACTCTGAAGTTGAATTTTCAAAGGAAGAAAGAATGTTTTGAGCCATTTTCGATTGTAATGTGGCAAAATGGAATTTCGCTTTCGAATCTATTTTGATAAGAAACTGAACCCACCAACAACATAAATTACAGATACCATCGAAAAGAATTAGTGGGGGATGATTCATAGAGATTGTTTTTTTATTCTAAAACCATTCTAATGCTGTTTTTGTTGTGAATTGTTTCGATTGATAAAAAGAAAGTGCCCGAATTACATTGTAATTCGGGCACCATTAAAATGTTTGGAAATATATAATTTACAAACCAAATTCCTTTTTAATCTCGTCAGCTTTGTCTGTCTTTTCCCAGGTAAAGAGTTCTACTGTACGAGCAAATTCGTTCCCGTTTCCGTCTTTGAAGTGTTTGGTTACTTCTACCGGTGTACGTCCTACATGTCCGTAGGAGGCAGTTTCTTCGTAAATGGGGAAACGCAGTTTTAGTCGTTCTTCGATGGCCTTTGGGCGCATATCGAAAAGTTTTTCGATTTTCGCAGAAATTTCGCTATCGCTGAGTTTTACCTGAGCAGTACCATAGGTATTGATGTATAAATTCATCGGTTTTGCAACTCCGATAGCATAAGCTACCTGTACCAGCACTTCGTTGGCAAGACCAGCTGCTACCATGTTTTTGGCAATATGACGCGCTGCGTAGGCTGCCGAACGATCGACTTTCGAAGGATCTTTACCCGAGAATGCTCCACCGCCATGAGCGCCTTTTCCACCGTAGGTATCCACAATGATTTTACGTCCCGTCAGTCCTGTATCACCGTGAGGTCCTCCAATTACGAATTTCCCGGTTGGATTTACGTGTAATACATAATCTTCTTTGAATAATTGTGCAAATTGTACGTCCGTAGCTTTAACACGTGGAATCAGAATATCTTTCACATCCTTACGGATAATGGAAAGCATTTCTTCATCAGCCTGTAACTGGCTTTTTGTGTCGGATGGTTGAATAAAATCGTCATGCTGAGTAGAAACTACCACTGTATGAACTTTTACCGGTTTGTTGTTGTCATCGTATTCTATGGTTACCTGGGATTTTGAGTCGGGGCGGAGGTAAGTCATTTGAGTTCCTTCGCGACGAATTTCTGCCAATTCTTGCACCAATGCGTGCGACAAGTCAAGAGCGATAGGCATCAGGTTCTTAGTTTCATTACATGCATAACCAAACATCATTCCCTGGTCACCGGCTCCCTGATTCATTGGATCCACGCGTTCAACGCCACGGTTGATGTCTGCCGATTGGTCATGTAATGCGGAAAAAATACCGCAAGAATTACCATCGAACATATATTCGCTTTTGGTATAACCTATTTTGTTTATAACTCTACGGATAACCGATTGTAAATCAACATAAGCAGTCGATTTAACTTCACCGGCTACAACTACTTGTCCTGTAGTAACCAAGGTTTCGCATGCTACTTTTGAGTCTTTATCCAGCGCTAAAAAGTTATCCAAAATGGCATCTGAAATTTGATCGGCTACTTTGTCAGGATGACCTTCCGAGACCGATTCGGATGAAAATAAATATCCCATAATCTTTTTAATTTATAATTTTACAATTTACAATTTACTATTGCTCCCAAAAAAAGCACATCGAAAATAAAACTATAAAATCAATTTATAATTTGATAAATAAAAAAAATGGAAGAATGTTAGGAGGACTTTATAAGGTGCAGAAAATATGTTGCGATTTAGCATTTTTTTCTGTGGTTGCAAGCAGTCCAAATCTCTCCACATTTTTAACGCTGCAAAAGTACGTAAACTATTTTAAAGTGTATTCATTTAAATGTTAAACCTTACCAATTGTTTTGTATCAATTACAATTCGATGTGGAAATTTAGAAAGGAAACTTTTTTGTGGATTACTAAACTGTTTAAATGATTGTAAAAATTTTATTTAAAACGCATCTATTCAATAGCTAAGGAAATTGTCAATCGTCAATCGTAAAATTGTCAATTATTAAGTCCTTGTTTTATCCACTTTCTTTTGTATTTTTGTTGAAAATAAAGTTAAACTAAAAAACCGTTTTATGACATCACTTGCCATTGTTGGATTCTTAGCCTCTTTCTTATCAATTCTGAATCAGTTTCCGCAAGCCATTAAAGTGTATCGAACTCAGGATACGCATAGCATCTCATTGGTTATGTACTGCATAGTTGTAGTGGCAATTTCACTTTGGCTGGTTTACGGCATCATGCTTAAGGATGGACCCCTGATTTGGGCCAATGCCTTGTCGCTGATTCCTATCGTTTATATTTTCATCATTAAGATGAAAAACACTATTCTGGGAATTGATAAACTGGCTATTTGAGATATAGACTTTTCTGTGTTCCGAAAGATACTAATTAAACGAATTTATACTAATTTCCCGAAAAGTAGTTATAATGGGATGCTTAGATATGTCCTTTTATATATCAGATACATATATAAAAGAAAATTTTTTTTGACATATACAGTTTACCCCAAATATGGAGGATAAGATGGAAATAATTCGATTTTTGTAAATTAACACGGTTGGTAAAATACATACCTATTCTTTTGCTTTCGCCTCAGTCTGTGCCTCTGTTTTTACACCCTGAAATCAAAACGCTCTGCGCGCGTTTTTTCATATATATCCCTGTCGAAGCTATACAAGCGGGCTGGTTTATGTGAAACACCGGTTTGAATTTCTTCCAACGGAATCAGGTAAGGCATTTTGTTCACCCTTCGCCGGTAATTCCGCTTGTCGTAAGTAGTATTGAAAATTACTTCGTATAATCTTTGCATTTGTGTCAGGGTGAACTTTGCAGGTAGCAGTTCAAATACCAAAGGTTCATGCAATAGGTCGTATCTCAATTTTTTGAATGCTTCATCGAAAATCTCGTTGTGATCGAACATCAACTTATTGATCTCATAGGCATTAGTCCATTGTGCTACATCCGTCAGGGTACTGTTGTCTACATCGTTCAAATTGACCAGTGAATAAAAACCTACCGTTATCACCCGTTCGTCTTCCAGCCGTGGTTTCACCCATTCATAATCCTGTTCCCGTCGCTTCAGCCGGTTTGGATCGCTGAAAACCATGAATTGTTTTACATAAATATTTTCCAATCCGGTTTGTTCCTTGAGTATGCGGGAGGCAGTTTGATCTATGTCTTCTGTCCGTCGGACGTGGTTTCCAGGCAGTTTCCATTCCTGATATATTATCCCTTCAAAAGGTACAAATTCACAACGCACAAGGACTTTTAGTTCGTTCTCCTCGTATCCGAAAATGACACAATCTACTGAAATGGTTGCTAATGTGTCAAAAGATGTTGCTGTGGAAGTTGTATTTGATTTCATAATAATAATTGTTTTGATTCGAATCGACCGACAAAGATAAAAGAATTAATATAATTTATAGTGTATTAGTGTAAGAAATACACAATATATTTCAGAATATGAAAATTTCTTTTTTGTACTTAGTGTAAAATAAACACACTTTTGTTTGGTAGTTAATAATAAACTATTTATATTTGTCCCCGTTAAACTTATTGTGTTTTTGACACCTTAATTGAGATAAAACCTTAAAAAATCTAAGTAATGAATTTCACACAGTCAATAAAAGTCGTCCCCGCGTGTAATTGCGTTTTTAAATCTCAGTGGCAAACTGTTGTTAAAGCTACTTCTCCCGAAAATGATGGTGTGATGCCTTAGCCGATATCCTTTTCGGTGATGTAAATCCGTCCCGGAGATTGACTGGTACCTACCCAACTCTTTTCATTCCCATATTTAATTATTTCCCATAGCGGTTCGTAGAACCAAAAACCTCTGAAGTAGCCTTTGTAAATGAATAGGTATATTTTACGCTACTTAACTTTGGATTGATTTATACCTTTTCTAAACAAATTGAAATATTTTTGCTGTAGAATGATTTTTTTTTTCGACTAATCACCATTGTAGGTTCATGTTGATAGAAATTTCAAAAAGTGGGTCAAAAATCAAACTGTACTTTTCTTTATCCATCTTAAAGTTGCCAGTTTTTTTATTATTGAAGTGAGTGAGCATTTCAAAATGATTTATTTTTAATACTTAAGAATAGTAGAATAATTGAATTTAATTGTATGAAAAAATTAGTAGACTTAGCTTTTTATATAATAATATTTTTCTTCATAGTGAGCTTTTCTGTTGATACTTCTGCGAATGATTACGTGCGGGCTTCAGGAAAACAAATCGTAGACAGGAATGGTGAAAATTTATTCTTAAAAGGCATTGGCACCGGAAACTGGATGATACAGGAAGGCTATATGATGCAAAGTGGCGACGTAGCCGGTACTCAATGGGCATATAAAAAAAAGTTGATAGAAACTATTGGTAGCGAGAAAACTGATCAATTCTACGCTTCGTGGCTCGACAATCAATTCCGCAAAATTGATGTGGACTCCATGGCTCGTTGGGGGTTCAACTGCGTTCGTCCGGCCTTGCACTATAAAGTTTTTACATTGCCAATTGAAGATGAGCCTGTTCAGGGTGAAAATACCTGGTTAGAGGATGGTTTCAAACGCCTGGACAATTTAGTAGAATGGTGTGCTGCAAACAATATGTATATTGTTATCGATTTACATGGTGCGCCGGGTGGACAAGGGAAAGACAGTAATATATCTGACTACAATCCTGCTAAACCATCTTTATGGGAAAGTGAATTGAATAAAGCAAAAACGGTGGCACTGTGGCGCAAAATTGCTGAACGTTATGCAACTAACAAATGGGTAGCAGGATATGACTTAATTAACGAAACGAACTGGACTTTTCCCGAAGGTAATAATTCCCAACTGCGTAGCCTGTATGGACGCATCACTTCTGCCATTCGCGAAGTAGATCCCAACCACCTGATTATTATTGAAGGTAACTGGTTTGCCAATGATTTTTCGGGTTTGACTCCGAAATGGGATGACAACATGGCTTATAGTTTCCACAAATATTGGGCATACAACGATGCTGCTTCCATACAATGGATGGTCGATTTCCGCAATACCAATAATTGCCCCGTCTGGCTTGGCGAATCGGGCGAAAATTCCAATCGTTGGTTTACAGATTGTATAGAACTGATGGAAAAAAACAACATTGGTTGGTCGTGGTGGCCGGTGAAAAAATCGGGGATTAACAATGTGCTGAAAGTGACAACCAATCCCGATTACAAAGCTGTGATCGACTATTGGCGGGGAAAAGTTGCAAAACCATCCGTGGATAAAGCCTTTCAGGCCGTGATGACTTTCTCTGAAAACCAGAAACTCGAAAATTGCAGTGTTCAGCGCGACGTGCTGGATGCCATGATGCGTCAACCATCCAGTCTGGAAACGCGCCCTTTTAAAATGCATAACCCGGCAAGCACCATTTATGCGGTTGATTACGATTTGGGTAGGGCAGATTATGCCTACCGGGATAAAGAAGATGCCGATTATCATGTGAGTAACAATATTAATACACCCTGGAATACCGGTGATTCCTATCGAAACGATGGGGTGGATATTGAAAGTTGTAAAGATGCCATCACCAATGGATACAGCGTTGGATGGATAGAAGATGGAGAATGGATGCAATACACCATTCAGTCGGACGCTGCCAGTACCTATGATTTGTTGTTGCGACATGCCGGTGAATCGCAGACGGCTACCGTATATATTGAAGTGGACGGCAAGAGAGCTTCGAAAAACATCCAGCTAACACCTTCGGGCAGCTGGAGTAACTGGAAAACTTCTACTATCCCAAATGTAATTATTCCTGCAGGTAGTGTAAAAGTTAGAGTTGTATTCGAAAAAGGGGGTGCAAACTTAAACTACATGCAATTTAGCAATCCTAAATCAATATTAAATACAGCCTTCGAGCTGATGAATGCCGAAACAGATAAATGGGCAAATACAGTTACTTTAAAACTTAACAAAAAGGTGGATACGCTGACTGGAAATCCATTCAGCTTATCCATAGATGGTCAGGCTACTTCTATTCTCTCTACAACCGTTTTGGCATCAGATCATCAGCAAGTTATTATACCCATTTCGGGAGTGATTCTTTCAAATAACAATTTAAAAGCAAGTTATAGCCCCGGTGATTGTAAAAACGGAACTCAGAACCTGACCTCTTTTGTGGATGCTCAGGTTCAAAACAGGACTATTCAACATCAGAACATTCCGGGTAAGATAGAAGCTGAAAGTTGTGCGGTAAATAATGGTTTTTCATTTGAAAGCTGTGCTGATACAGGACTAGGGCAGAACACATCCTACGCTGCTAAGGATAAGTTTCTCGATTATTACGTTTGGGTGCAAAGTACTGGTGAATACAAAATGGATTTTCGGGTTTCGGTGAATTCAACTTCGTCGCAAATCACGGTTTTAAATGATAAGGATGGAAGTATGATCCCAATCAAAACGGTTACGTTTGCACAAACCGGCGGATGGCAAAATTGGCAGACGAAGAGCGCAACTTTGCAGCTTGTTGCAGGCAAAAAGATTATTCGTATTTTATCGGATACAGAAGGATACAACTTAAATTGGTTACAATTTATGCAAACAACGGCAACAGAAGAAATAAAAACTGAAACTCTGTCCATGTATCCAAATCCGGCGCATGACACTCTTTTTTTACGATTTAATCAGGAGTATATGCGTGTTATAGAATTGCTCGATTTACAGGGGCGTGTTTTGAGTAAAAAAGAATCTCAACAATTACTCACAGAAATCAATATTCAGGACATTATCCCGGGACTTTATATCGTGAAAACTTCAGGTCAGGGTAACACTTTAATAAAGAAATTGCAAATTATTTAAATTCAACCTATCTATATGTTTCAATTAGTCATTCATTTTCTTTATCAAAATTTCAGATTTACTATTTAATCACACAAAAAAAAAGGTAGCGTATTTTTAAGTTAGAATGTATTTCCTGACTATGCGCAAATTTCTAAAAAAACATTTAATGGGTTCTTGATGTTTTTAGGAAAAAAAATGAATTTATAGAACTCACCTTAAATTAATAATTTATGCGAAAATTAGTAGCATTTGTATTTCTGTTATGTACTGTCTTTTCTGTATATGCTCAAGATGTACAGATAAAAGGAGTCATTGTTTCGGGAGGGGATAATTCCCCGCTACCAGGTGTAAATGTCGTAGTAAAAGGTACCACCATTGGTACTATTACGGATTTCGACGGTAGATTTGCTCTTTCCACACCACCGAAGAGCATTCTTTCAATAACGTATATCGGTTTTAAGCCTCTTGAGGTGGTAGCCGATGGTTCAAAACCAATGAACATTGTTTTACAGGAAGACAATGAATTATTGGATGAAGTGGTAGTTGTGGGTTATGGAGTTCAAAAGAAGAGTGTAGTTACAGCAGCAATTAGCCGTGTAACAGCTGAAGATTTGAACAAAACAACACCTTCACGTATCGAAGATGCCCTGAAAGGTAAGGTATCCGGAGTACAGATTACCCAAAGTTCCGGACAACCCGGTTCAGATTCCAAAGTTCGGATTCGTGGTGTAGGTACTGTAAATAACAGTGAACCGCTTTATATTGTAGACGGAATGGCTGTGGATGGAGGGATAAATTATTTGAATCCTGTTGATATTCAATCGGTAGAAATACTGAAAGACGCTGCTTCGGCCGCTATTTATGGAGCTCGTGCAGCGAATGGTGTTATTTTAGTTACCACCAAATCGGGTACAACAGGTAAGACCACTATTAATTACGACTTTACCTACGGTTTGCAGAATCCATGGAAGAAAAGATCGGTGTTAGACGCAACGCAATATATGACTCTTATGAACGAGAGTGCCATTAATGATGGTAATTCACCAAAGTATACCAATGACCAGATTGCATCAGCCGGAAAAGGCACCGATTGGCAGGATAAAACATTTAACTACGATGCCCCTATGCAGAGTCATCAGGTTAGTGTCAACGGTGGAACCGAAAAAGCGACCTATTTCTTGTCTTTCGGTTACTTCGATCAGGAAGGTATAGTGGGTGGTAATTATGGAAAATCAAATTATAACCGGTATAGCATTCGTTCAAACAGCACTTATAAAGTATTTGAAACGAAAGACCGTTCATTCCTGAATAATTTCAGAGTTGGATCCAATATGAGTTATTCCAGAGCTAAATCTTCGGGCGTAGAAACGAACTCTGAATATGGATCTATTTTAGGAAGTGCTTTAGCTTTCGATCCTACCGTTCCTGTTTTTGCTACCGATCCTGCAGCTGTTTTGGCCGCTCATCCGAATGCTGTTACTGATGAAAACGGGAATGTGTTTTCAACACCTCCCAGCGGCTTTCAGGAAATTGCCAATCCGGTTGCTATGCTCAATGCACCTTCTCTGTCTACCCTAAACGAAGATAAATTTGTTGGTAGCTTCTGGGGCGAATTGGATATCATGAAAGGATTGAAGTTTAAAACGAGCTATGGTGCCGATCTTGCTTTCTGGGGTAATGATGGATATACTTTCCCGCATTTCCTGGCTACGCAAGGTAAAAGCATTACTCAAAGTTCAGTTTTCTCCAATATGCACCGTTCATTTACCTGGCAGGTTGAAAATACATTGACTTATACGAAAACAATTGCCGATAAACATAATCTGACTTTGTTGTTAGGTCAGTCAGCTAAAGAATATAAGCTTCGTGAATTATTTGGTGATGATTATGATTTACTGGAAACAAATCCCGACAAGGCAAATATTAACTCTGCCATTGCTGCCCGCACAAAGGAACGTGTAGCCGGAGGAACAGGTGGTTTTAATAAACAAACACTGGCTTCTTATTTTGGAAGAGTTGATTATAACTTTGACGAAAGGTATATGATACAGGCAACAGTTCGTCGCGATGGATCTTCTAATTTCGGACCAAGTAATAAATGGGCTATTTTTCCATCTGTTTCATTAGGTTGGAATGTTACTAACGAACAATTCCTGCAAAATCGTCCGGAATGGTTTAGTAATCTGAAATTCAGAGGAAGTTGGGGTAAGAATGGTAACGAACGTATTGGTCAATTCCGCTATACCAGTTTGATGGATGGTGGTCAGAACTATTATTTCGGTTCAGGAACCACCTCTACTATGCAATATGGTAGTAGTCCTTCCAAAATTGCGAACCCGGATGTGAAATGGGAAGAATCAGAGCAACTTGACTTAGGATTTGAATCTCGCTTCTTTAATAATGCACTGACCTTTGGTTTCGACTATTTCAAGAAAACGACCAATGGTATGTTGATGGATCAACCAATTCCTGCCTATGTAGGAAAAGGAGCACCTATTGCCAATGCCGGAGATATGCAAAACTGGGGACTGGAATTTGAATCAACCTACAAGCTTAAAATCCACGATTTTTCGTTTAATATCGGAGCCAACGCTTCCTATTTAAATAATAAACTGATTAAACTGGGTAATGCTTCCGGTGAAGCCATTTATGCTGATGCAGGTGCTTCCGGTGTAGGAAGTTACGTAAAGGGTAAAAATAATGAAGTGTATCCTTACTTCTATGGTTACAAAACCGACGGCATTTTTCAAACTCAGGCTCAGGCGGATGCGTACAATACAAAATTTGGAGAAAGTGCTCAACCCGGAGATGTGATTTTCATGGATATTGCCGGTGCTGTGGATGAAAATGGAAATGTTATTCCTGATAACAAGATTACCGATGCCGATAAAACAAAAATTGGTAAAGGTATGCCCGATTGGACCTTTGGTTTAAGCCTGGGTGCTGAATTTAAAGGTTTTGATTTGAATATGTTTTTCCAGGGTACTCAAGGAAATGATATTTTCGACTTTTCACAACGTGGAGATATTCAGGCAATGAATCGTCCATCGTGGATGCTTGACCGTTGGATAGGGGAAGGAACCTCTAACAAAATTCCTCGTATGACAGCTATTAATGCAAACCGTAACTGGCGTTCGTCTGACTTATATGTTAAAGATGGATCGTATATCCGGTTGAAGACCATTCAATTGGGTTATACATTACCTTCTAAGATCATGCAAAAAGTATCTATCCAACGTCTTCGCTTTTTTGTGACTGCTGAAAATTTGTTGACTTTCACCAAATATGACGGGTTCGATCCTGAAATTGCCGCCGGCGATTATTTCAATATTGGCGTAGATAAGGGAATTTACCCACAGTCCCGGACTATTTCTGTTGGAGCTAACCTTACTTTTTAATTCTAAAAAATTGAATGTATATGAAAAAATATAAATTAATTTTATTTGTAGCCGCAGTGATGGGTTTAGCCTCCTGCAGCGACAGCTTCCTTACCAACCAACCAACTGAATCGCAAGAAGCGGGCGGTGCTGCTACCGAAGGTGCCATTTTATCTAACTTAGGGGCCTGCTATCAACTTTTACTTTTCGATAGTTACGCTGCAAATAACTATAACAGCATTCCTCTGATGTCCGATCTCCGGTCGGATGATATTTATAAAGGGGGTGGTGATGCCGGTGATCAGGCTACGCTTTATCGTCTGTCTCAGTTAGATGTAACTCCAACTGAATTACCTTATGGCATATGGCAGATTTATTATAACGGGTTAAGTCGTTCTAATAATGTTCTTCTTGCTTGCGAAAATGCAGTGGATGTACCCGAAGCCAAATTAGCACAATACAAAGCTGAGGCACATTTTCTACGGGCTTATTATATTCACTGGCTTTGGAAGTTCTGGGGTAATATACCTTATTTTGAAGAAGACCTGAAAGCTCCTTATATGGCTAAGCAGTTTACTGCTGACGAAATCTACGCCAAAATCATTGCTGATGTGGACTTTGCAATTGAAGGTGATAAGTTACCTATGAGCGTAGATTCAACGCAAGATGGACGGGTTACCAAGGCAGCTGCCATGATGTTGAAAGCTCGTGTTGTTATGTATCAAAAGGATCAGACTAAATATACCGAAGTATTGGCTGATATGAATACCATTATTACCAGTGGTGAATATCGTTTGGTAAGTGACTTTGCCGGAATGTGGCTAAAAACAGGTGAGTTCGGTGCAGAATCAATTTTTGAAAGTAATCAGTTACCCGAAGGTAAAACCTGGGCTTCAGGTTGGCAGGGTTATGGAACCAATCTTCCGGCTTTTATATCTCCAAATGGTTTGACAGGTCAGGAACCTTTCATTGGTGGCTGGGGTTTTGCTCCCGTTCGTTCCGAAGCTTGGGCTATATACGAAGAAGGTGATACCAGACGTGAAGGCTCTATTAATCATTTTGCAGACGGAACCTATGGCGCTCGTTTCCAGAATACCGGTTACTTTTTGGGAAAATATGCTGCCCGTAAAGGTTATAATCCACCTCCAGGCGATGTAGATTTGAATTTTGATAATAATGTCCGTATCTTCCGTTATGCCGAAGTTTTACTTAATGCGGCTGACTTAATGGTTATTGAAGGAGTTGCTCCGAGTGGTATATCTGCCCAGGCTTGTCTGGATCAGATTCGTACACGTGCCGGACTGACTTCAATAGCAGCTACAGCAGCGAACGTGAAGTTGGAACGTCGTCGCGAGTTTCTGGGTGAAGGAATGCGTTTCTGGGATTTAGTTCGTTGGGGTGATACGAGTGTGTTGAATGAAAATAAACCTGCCTTCTCTACCAACAGAACATGGGATGCTCATTGCAAGTATTTACCTATTCCACAGTCGGAAATAGACAAAACATCGGGTGAATTTTTGCTGAAACAAAATACTGGTTATTAATTTATTATTATCTTAAAAAGAATAGATATGAAAAATATTTTAAAAATAGGAGTGTTTGCATTCTTGTCGTTACTTTTGATGACATCCTGCGACCCTCAAGATAGTTCCGACTATTCCTTAGGCGATATGCCTACTCCCGATCAGTTGGATTTTTCGGCTACACCTACTACCGCAAACGCTAATATTATAGAGTTTGCCAACACTTCCAAAGTCAAGGGGCTTGCAATATGGGAATTAGGCGACGGATCAAAGGCTAAAGGACAATCTACCAAGGTTAGTTATCCTTTTAAAGGAGAGTATACTATTGTGATGACTTTATATACTACCGGTGGATCTAGCACTATTACCAAAACCATAACCATCGCTAAAGATGATATGACCTTGTTGGATACTCCGATGTATAATTATCTGACCGGTGGTGCCAGTAATGTAAATGGTAAAACCTGGGTGTTTGATCAGTATTATCCAGGTCACTTTGGACTCGGTCCTGTAGATCTGGTAAAACCAGAAACGCCAAACTGGTGGTCCTGTAAAGCAGAAGAAAAAAAAGAAAGTAGTATGTATACTCAGGAATTTACATTTACCCAGGTAGGTGTTAAATTCGGATGGAAAAACAATGGCTCTGTTTATAGCAATGATAAAGGCCGTGCGGCTCTTGCTGCGTTGGGTTACCCAAATTCGGTAATTCCCGGAGCCGGCGATTTTGATATTGCTTATATGCCTAAAACAAATTTCACTTTTGCTTTAGATGAAAATGCTAAAACAATCACACTTAGTGATGGAGCCTTTTTGGGGCATTATGCAGGTTCATCAAAATACGAAATTGTTACGCTAACTGCCGATGTAATGTATGTCAAATGTAGAAGTTTAACCGAAGTTGGTAATATATGGTGGTATCGTTTCATTCCAAAGGAAAAGAATATCAAACCGGAAATTATTATCCCTTTGAAAGCAATTGCTTTAAGCGAAAATTTTGAATTGGCAACACCTAAGGTTGTTTTCGCTCACGAGGATATGGGCTTATTGGTGAATCATAACTATTCTAATCCGGCTCCAGTTGGCATAAATACTTCAAGCAAAGTGTTTTTATATCAGAAAACATCCGCATTTTATTCCAATATCTTCTTCACAACTTCTGGCTACAATTTCGATTTAACCGAACAGAACAAAGTCACCATGAAAGTCTTTATTCCTTCCTATAACGACTATGATACTGAATTTGATGTTGCAGGTGATTGGGTGAGTAATAAAAAGTTGAAACGTCAGGTATCCGTTAAGCTTCAGGACTCGAGTCTGGGTGGAAATGCGTATACAACGCAAACAGAAATAGTTAAGGCTGATCTTGCTACCGATAGATGGATAGAGCTTACGTTCGATTTTAGTAACGTTAGTTCTCGTCAGGATTACAACAAGATTTCCATCCAGTTTGGTGCCGAAGGTCATGCTGCTCCTGGTATATTCTTCCTCGATGATTTTCAGTTTAAAAAATAATCGTTGAATTAAAAAAAGTCTTGATACTACATTTGGGTAGATGGAGCGTGAACTAATTCTGGTGCACAGGTACTCCTGATTCTCAAAAAAAATAGGTAAAAAGCTTAAACATCTGAATAGTCGGATTCAAAATTAATTTGGATCCGACTATTCTTTATCAAGAATGTTGCCCTTGAGCTATGGCAGGTAATCCATCAAATATGACTATCTTTAAGCATCGAATGATAGTTGATTATGTCAGAGTATTTCAATAATAAAAATACGAATAAATGCTTGCAAACATAAATACAAACCCGAACAGGAATATGATTTTGAAATTTAGTTGCGCTGCAGTACTTTCTTTCCTTTTTAGTTGCGCCAGCGGTAACGATATCACAACTTCCAAAAAGGATAATGCGAATTCAACCGATATTAGCTGTTGGATAACTAACCCTGGTTCTGCGGTCTACTTGAAAAAGCAGAATACAGTATCGAATTTCTCAGCTGTATCCAATTCCTATCCATCCATAGTAGTCGATTCCATTACAAAATATCAAACCATGGATGGTTTTGGATTCTCACTGACTGGTGGAAGTGCTTACTTAATCAATAATTTGACTGCAATTAAAAAAGATGAATTACTTCATGAATTGTTTTCTAACGATAGTGCATCGGTAGGTATCAGCTATTTACGTATCAGCATGGGTGCTTCCGACCTTGATTCTTATGTATTTTCCTACGATGATACGAATACAACAGAAGATGTATCGCTACCTGGTTTCAGTTTAGGCCCCGACGCTTCAAATTTAATTCCAATATTGAAGTCTATACTTGCAATTAATCCAACCCTGAAAATTATAGCTACACCCTGGTCGGCTCCGGTTTGGATGAAGACAAATAAAAGTGCTAAAGGTGGAAGTTTGAAACCGGAGTATTTTGCTGCTTACTCACTCTATTTTGTCAAATACATCCATGCCATGAAAGAACAGGGGATTACTATTGATGCAATAACGCCTCAAAACGAGCCACTAAACCCGGATAATAACCCAAGCATGTATATGTCGGCTTTAGATCAGGCAGCGTTTATTAAAAACAATTTAGGACCGGCATTTGCCAAATCGAATATCTCAACAAAAATAGTTCTTTACGATCATAATTGCGACCGGCCTGATTATCCGCTTACTATACTCAATGACCCTGAGGCCCGTAACTATAGTGATGGTTCCGCTTTCCATCTGTACGGAGGAAATATTACTGCACTTACCACCGTTCATAATGCATTCCCCGATAAAAATATTTATTTTACAGAACAATGGGTAGGTGGTCCGGGTAATTTTGCAGAAGATTTGAAATGGCATGTGAAGAATCTGATTATCGGCGCTACGCGTAATTGGAGTAAAAATGTAATTGAATGGAATTTAGCGGCTGACGCAAATTACGATCCCCACACCATAGGCGGATGTTCTACCTGTATGGGAGCCCTTACTATTGGTAGTACTGTTACCCGAAACGTATCTTATTATATTATTGCCCATGCTTCAAAATTTGTGCCATTGGGCTCTGTCCGGATTGAATCGAATATGATTCTTAATTTGCCCAATGTTGCATTCCTGACTCCTGAAGGCAAAAAAGTATTGATAGTGCTGAATGAAAGCGCTTCAAACCAAACATTCAATATCCGGTTTAAAAATAAATATTCAGTTCAGAATTTGGCTGCAGGCTCAGTTGCTACCTATATCTGGTGAATTTAAATGCGAATTACTCGAATTAAAACGAATTAAAACGAATTACTCTAATTAAAACGAATTACTCGAATTAATTGCCTGGTTCAATAAGCTTTTATCAGTGGAATCCATCTTTTATCTGCGAAAATCATGTTACCTAAACCCTAAACTCTCAACACTCAACTCTCAACTCCCAACCCTCAACCCTCAACCTTAAACTATAAACTATATACTATAAACTATATACTATAAACTATAAACTCTCTCAATATCTTCCTTTCCACAACGTCCTCAACCATTCTCCCATTTTACTTTCGGCAGGACTGTTTTGTACTTTCCAGATTCGTTCATTGACAAGTTCATCGGGCATAAACTGTTGATCCACGAAGTGGTTGGTAAAGTCGTGCGAGTATTTGTAATCTTTTCCGTAGCCCAGCTGCTTCATCAGTTTGGTAGGTGCATTTCGAAGATGAAGCGGTATGGGTAAATTCCCTGTACGTTCCACTAATTCCAGCGCATTGTCAATAGCCAGGTAAGCCGAATTGCTCTTGGGAGAAGAGGCCAGATAAATGGTAGCTTCTGCCAGAATGATGCGTCCTTCGGGCCACCCGATTTTCTGCAAGGCATCGAAACAGGCATTGGCCAGTAATAAGGCATTCGGATTGGCAAGCCCGATATCTTCAGAAGCAGAAATCACCAATCGCCGGGCAATAAATTTTGGATCTTCACCACCTGCCACCATCCGTGCCAACCAATAAATGGCTGCATCGGGGTCACTGCCGCGGATGGACTTGATAAAGGCCGAAATAATATCGTAATGCATTTCACCGTCCTTGTCGTAGGCCGATGGGTTTTGTTGCAGGCGTTCAGTCACAATTTCGTTGTTGAAAATCACCTTGTCGCTGATATCGGCGTTAACCACCAGTTCTATGATATTGAGTAATTTGCGGGCATCACCACCGGAGAAACGAAGTAAGGATTCTGTTTCTTCAAAAACTATTTCGCGGGTTTTTAATTCGATATCCGTTTTGATAGCTCTTTCCGCCAGTTCCATCAAATCTTCTTTGTCCAGCGATTTGAGTACATATACCTGGCAGCGCGACAGGAGTGGGGTGATGACTTCGAACGATGGATTTTCGGTGGTGGCACCAATCAGCGTGACGGTTCCGTTCTCCACAGCGCCCAGCAGCGAATCCTGTTGCGATTTGCTGAAACGGTGTATTTCGTCTATAAAAAGTATGGGGTTGGCTTGCGAAAAAAAACGGTTTGCCTTGGCTTTCTCTATAACTTCCCTAACATCCTTTACGCCGGAACTGACGGCACTCAAGGTGTAAAAAGGCCGGTCCAGTTTGTTAGCAATAATCTTGGCCAACGTTGTTTTACCCACTCCCGGAGGACCCCACAAGATAAAGGAGGAAATATGCCCCGATTCTATCATCTTGCGCAGGATGGCATTTTCGCCAACCAGATGTTTTTGTCCTATATAATTATCGAGGGTTTGCGGGCGGAGGCGTTCGGCTAAGGGTTGCATGGCTTTAATTTTTATGGAAAGACAAATGTAAGAATAATGTGCCAATATGCCAATTTAAATATTTACCATTTTACCATTTACCATTTAATAAGAAGGAGATAAACTGCACATTACTGGTTTATTAATGGGACAGTATATTATTCCCATTATTTATTTATCTAAACTTTTAGTCGTCGGGGTACAAGGCACAAAAACGTTTCTTTTCACAGGAATGATCTGATTCTGTCCGGATGACGACATTGTATGCCTGCAATGATCTGATTTTGTGCGGATGACGAAATTTTATGCAGAATGTTTAACGACCAAGGCTATTGAGCATAGACTTGTTTTGTTTTTTGGGCGATTCTAATTGAAAACTAAACTTAACGAACTAAGATCTTTTTTGTAAGTACAACTTTTCCATTATCTTCTATCCGAATAATAGCAATATTGCTCCACTGCTGCATACTAAATTCGTTTTTGCCAGACACTAATGTTTTGGAAAGCAAGCACACTCCCAGAACCGAATATACTTTCAGGCTTAGATTCCGGTCAAAAGAATTTGTAATAATCAAATTACCAGTTAATACTTTTATCTCAATACTATCAATTGGGTTGGTTTCTACAGCAGTGCTTACCGGTTCTAAAACGATTTCCGAAACCTTAGATTCTTGATTGCAAGAATTGATAGCATATAATCTAAAATAATTAGTAAAGTGCTTCTCAACGTTTTTAATAGTATATTCTTTTAAAGTCGGATTTGGGCTAAAATCTTTTGAATAACCATAATCATAACTGTCGTGTGTGAGGCGGTAAAGTTCTGTGTTGATTGCGTCTAATTCAAAAATTACATCTACTGTCCATGCATCGTTTGGAACAATTTCTTTGATTTTGAAACAGCTGATTTCAGGAGGATTACAACTTATCGAGCCGGTAACCTTTAATTTTGTGATACAGTCAACTTTAATTTCAGCTTGTTCAGCTAATCCCGATAATGTTCCACCAGAGGAAAAATTGATTGTTGCTTGCGATAAAACAATTAAAGAAAGACGCAAATAACAGACAAGAAATAAGAGTTTTTTAATCATTGGAAAATTATATATTTTATGTGATGAGCTTTAATGCCGGCTATTCGTGATCAATCTTCCCCGATATAAATAGGATCGCTTATCGTAGTTCCTAAGAAGTTGGAAGCATGCACGCTAAACATATTCACCGTGCTAATATCCAAACCATTATAGACCTCAGTGTGGGTTTCCATATTTAAGAAGATATTGTCAATATATCCATAATCATTGTTTTGGTGTCTTATTCTAATACTAGTTGCTCCATTACACACAAACCCGAAAATTACATCCATTTCATCCGTATATCCATTCTCTTCGGTTGAAAGTATATGAAAAATCGGTTTTGCAGGCTTTCCCCAAACGGTAAAAACTTTTTCTAACGAAACTTGTCTGTTTTCATTATAAAACAATATACGACCTTTTATGCGTAATCCATCGTATTGAAATAATTGATCAGTCGGTATTTTTTCTATTAGTGAACCTGACTGAATTTTGAACTCCTGACTATTTTCTTCTTTTAGTATCGTAAAATAACTACTGTCCTGTTTTAGAAGTTGCACTTCCCATGTGCCGGTTTCCTCAGTAGAAGTAAGCTTATTTATTACTTCAAATTTATACGACACCTTATGGTCAATCGTATCGTTAACCAATTCGTTATCTACTTGCAATTGATAGGAAGCTACGGTTGGTTCTTCGGTTTTGCAACTATACAATGCAATCCCAATAAATATTAATGCTAAAGCCTTTTTCATCATTCTTACAACTTAAGTTTTATCTTAAACGGGTAATTATTTTTTTAGTCACCAGCGTTTTTCCTTTATCTTCTATCCGAATAATAGCAATATTGCTCCACTGCTGAATACTAAATTCGTTTTTGCCAGACACTAATGTTTCGGAAAGCAAGCACACTCCCTGAACCGAATATACTTCCAGGCTTAGATTCCGGTCAAAAGGATTTGTAATAATCAAATTTCCAGTTAATACTTTTATCTCAATACTATCAATTGGGTTGGTTTCGATAGCTGTATTTATTGCATTTAAAACTATTTCTATAGGTCTCGATTCTTCATTGCATGCATTGATAGCATACAAATTAAAATAATTAGTAAAAGATTTCTCTACATTTCTTATGGTGTATTCACTATCTTCTTTTTTAACAGTGAAATCTGTTCCAAACCCCAGGTCAAAACAATCTTGAGATAAACGATATTTCTCTACATTGTTAGCATTGAATTCAAAAGTTATATCTGCCGTCCATTCATCGTTTGGAACAATGCTTTTAATTTTGAAATACTGTATCACAGGAAGATCACAATCTTTATTGTCGATTGCACCAATTATAGTTTGAGCTAATTTTAAATAATTTGATTTATCTGTAACAGATTGAGCAAATCCGTTTATAACAAATAAATCAGCAATAAGAAAACCTAAAATCATTCTTTTCATCTTTATTTTATTTTATAAAGCATAAGTTAATAACGATAAAAATATATACATATTGCTATTCATGTTAATTCCGATATGTAATTTTTAGTTTTTATTTTGCAAATATCCTTGAAAATACAGCAGAATTTGAAACATCTACTTTTAGAATATAATAATAACCTGAGGGTAGACTTTTAATACTAAATGGTTGGTTAATGCCTGAATTTGTGGTCATTCTCAAAACTCCATTAGAGTCATAAATACTTACTGAATTTATTGTCAAGTTAGTAGTAACATAATCAGTTCCAAGAACAAATTGATATTTCAAAGTAGTACCTACTTTAGTAACTGAAAGAGCCATCGCTGAAAGCGAGTTTTCTCTTATTGGAAGTAATAATATTAATGGATTATTATAATAAGTTTTCATTTCTGCATTGGTGAGCGTTACTGCTTTGGTTTCGTAACCCGTTTTACTTGCAGTAATTGTGTAATTAGTATATCCGTCTTTTACTGTTATGGCGGAAGTAATGGCATTGATACTGTCTGAATACAAAACAGTGGTGTCAGCGCCGGTAACATAGATATTGGCATTAGTTAGTTCTCTGTGGGATGAAGTAGCATTCAATACTTGTACACAAGTATTGAAGCTTATTGTTTCAATAATATTAAAATCAAAAGAGTTGTATCCAAAATCGGAAGAAGAGCCAGACGAGGTAAGAACTACTTCTGGCGTCACTTTACTAACTTGGTCTTTCGTAATAGTAACAGAGATTGGCAGAGGGTGAAATACCAAATTTGCTAATGATGCATCTTTAGTAGGAGTACAATATATTACCAGATTGTTGGCATCAAGCACTAAAAATTGCGTAAGTTTATACGCATTTGGGGATATGTCTAATGAAATTGGTTCACTTATAAAGCTACCATTAAAGTTATAGAGTTCAATTTTCTTTGTGTCATATACTTTCGTGCTAACAGTATTTTCAATTGAAATCACTACGTACTTTGCATCTGTTTTACTCGTAGAAATGACTTTTGTAAGACCTTTTTCCGAAACAGATTTATCTGTAAAGGAAAAAGTAACATCTTGCTTACCTAAAGTGTGAATAACTTCTTCATTCTTATTACACGAAGACAAAAATAGTGCAATGCTGAATACTGCCACACTTAATAATGAATTAATTGTTTTCATTTTTTTAAATTATTCTCTATACTCTCAATGCTTGTGGGACAAACTGAGAGAGAATAAAAAGAAGTTTATAAATTCAAAATCATTTCCTTGCGAGTCAAAATTTATGGTGTTATGGATATTTTAAAGCATCCACTCATCAGTTAAATCTGATGAGTGGATTAAAGACTTCTATTTTGCAAATATCTTTGAAAAAACTGCAGAATTAGCTACATCTACTTTCATGACATAATAACCCGAAGGTAAAGTGGCAATGCTAAATGTTTGTTTAATTCCTGCAATCACAGTCATTTTTAAAATTCCATTCGTGTCATAAATTCTTACAGAATTTATTGTTAAATTGGTGACATATTGATTGCCTTGTACAAATTGATATAGCTAGAAAATCAGCTGCACCTGTATAAGAGCTAAATTCATCATATTTACCAAATTTAATCTATACTCTCAATAGAAAGTCATCGGATATACCTTCGGCTAAAAATTCAGCTGCTTTTTTAAACACAGGTGTCAACTCTTCTCTTGAAGTTTGATTCTCCATTTTTGTCTTTGCGCCCGTTGCTGTAGGAGTACTATTAACTCTAACATATGAGACATTTGAAGAATTTAATCCAAATGAACTATATGTTCTACTACAAATGATCACGTCCCTTGCTGCTATATGATTTAATATAGAAGTGCAAAATAACAATAATATAGTAAATTTTGACTATTTCATGATTGTATAATAAATTGTATGTTTGTAAATTTAAAAGAGTCTATTTTTAATGAGAATAAGCTTTTTTGTGTAGTATTAAGTTGATATAAATATCTAAACATTCGCTCAATTTGTAGCATATCAAAGAATTTCTTTGCAACACTACAAATACAGTCTTTGTAACGCTTCAAACGTACCATGTTTTTAGCTTATTACTACCGGGACTTCGAATATTGTCGTCCGTGGAGTTTTTAGTGTTACATTACCACTGGTAAACTGGGTTGTCACACTTATTTCGTATTCGCCATCAGTCAGATTTGCAGGGACAAGGATAAGTAATCGCGAAGGTTCGTTGAGCACTATATCTCCCATTGCAAGTTTTGTAACTACCTGTGTGGACGTGTTGCGGAATGCAACTCCACAATCGGGGTTTTCACCGATAACTTTCAGATAAGAACCTTTCAGTTCTGCGTTACGACCTTTGGTAAGTGTGCCATCGGTTTTTCCGGTAGTACTATCAGCCAGGCTTAATATTTCCAGCGGATCGGATTGTATGCCCTGAATCTCTACGATAGTTTCGGCAACAGCAACGCGTAAATCCAGCCCTTGGTTAATGGTTACGTACACTGAATTTAGGTCAGGATTCCATACTTTGTCGTAAAAGGGACCTTTTACTATGGAACGCATGTAGACCAGACCTGTGTTCACGTTATAGCCCGAAAGTGCCATATCTGCGGCTTTCCGGTTGAAACGGGTCACGATGTCCACAACTGTTTCACGTTTAATTTCCATTCCTTCGTTTACCAGTTCATCAACAATGTCGGTTACACCAACGCTTCCGCGACTTTGTACCGTAGCCGTATAATCTTTAGGGTCTTCGGTCAACATGTTTTTTCTCAGCCATGCATTTAATGTTCTTTTCATACTCTTTTAAATTTATAATTGTTGGATATCAAAAAAAATTAAGCTTTGCAATATTAATTTGCGAGAGTTTCTCGCTGACGCAACGTATTTGACTTATCGCAATTTTCAATCTGAAAAAAGATTGATTTCTATTTTGGTAAATATGTCGGCACGGATTATAAAAATGCCTGCCAGGAATCATTGTTGCTCACTACAACTGAAATATACCAGAATATGAGTTACTCGTTGTGGCTATGGTAAGTGTATAGTTACCTTCTCCTAAACCTTAGATATCAATGTATTCGGTATTTAAACCCGAAACGGAATAGGAGTAAGTAAGTCCATTGTCGCCTGTAATTATTACCTGAACATTACCGGTATAATCCAACGATTCGATTGTAAGCGTTTCGGAGTAGTAACTTGCCGAAAAGGTTTCAACTGATTCTCTACGGAGTTGAGGCTGGACATCATCTTTTTTGAGGGCGATGTCATTCATAGCTTCAGAAGATTGAGTAATGGCAGTTGTATGCTGAGTGATCATCACAATGGAGAAAACGAGAAGAATAAATGTCTTTTTCATTTGTTTGATTTCATTTGAAATTTGTTTGTTCGCTAATGCTTTTAACGCCTTCCAAATGTATTGCAAAAAAGCGTCTCCGGAATAGATTACCGAAGACGCTTCAAAAAGTTCACGTTAATAAGAGAGTTAATTACTTGTTTGTTATTGATATAACTGATTGAAAGTTCACGCTGGTTTTTTGCTTTCCTGCATAATGAACGATTGATTTAAAGTTATCCGTTCATTTAATTTGCTTTTCTTCACTTAGCTAAGACTTTTAATTATTGGAATTTTCAGTTGTTCTAATTTTTTCTTTAACTTCAGTTTTCGGCTACGAATACTATCTGAGCTGGTATTAAGCAATACCGCCATTTCTCGATTACCTGCATTTAATGCAAGAAGTTGTAACATAATTTTGTCGCTTTTATTTAGCTTTCCGGTTGCTTCAATCGATATGCCGGTTAATTTCGTAAATGTATCGTTGTCAAATGTTTCGGTTTCGGTAATCTTGCTTTTTTGGTTGTAATTATCGTATTCATCCGATATCTTATCGTAAATCGACTTGTTTCTTGTAATGTATGAGTTGATTTTTAAATCAAATAAGAGGTTTTTTATCTCAAGATTCTGAACGGATATTTGTTGGAAAAATGAAAGGATAATTTTCTTTTTTACCAATTCTTGTTCGTTTCTGCTATTTTCATCAGTCAAGGTTTGTTGTTTTTCGTAAAGCAATAGCTTCTCATTCTCTAACGCCCTATTGCGCTCCTCAGTGAGTATTTTTATTTGCTTTAGTCTGATGGAATGCTGTATCAATATAATGATAACAGAAAGCATAAGTAGCACAATACCTGCTAAAATGATTGCCCTGTTTTTAAATTGAAGGGCAATGTTTTCCGCTTCAGTAAGGTCGTATTTCTTTTCAAGTTCAAGAATTTTGGTGTCCAGATTTTTATTTAAATTACTACTCATTAGTTCGTATGTCTTTTTAAATCCCCATATACTGAGTTTCCAATTTCCAGACTTTTCTGCGTTCTTAGCCAGATTGAGATAGTAAAGGTGATTAAGTTGGTTGCTTGTATCTTTTATGGCTTTTACGGAAAGTTGCGCATATTTCAATGCGCTATCGGGTTGGTTAAGGTTACTATATGCCTTGGATATATTATAGAAGTTCGCAATCAATGTGTTTTGATATGCTGGTTTTTTCTTTATTTGCAGTATTTGCTTTTCAAGTTCAATGGATTTCTCACATTGTCCTAAACTCTCAAAGTAAACCGATTGCATGTTTTTGTAACTGATTACAAATTTTTCATTCTCACATTGATAATTTGAAAGTGTGTCCAAATAGAGAGCGGATAGTGAATAATTTGTTTTTTTTATGGAATTCCAAAACAAATTCATATAGGATGAAAAAAGATAGCTTGTGTCGCCAAGCTGTTTGGCTATTTGGGCAGCCTTTTCATAATAACTTTTTGATTGAAGTATGTTGTTATTTTTGTCGTGAATTTCTCCCAAATAGTAAAAACATAAATACTGGTTTTTCAAGTCAGGAGGTGTAAGGGTCCGAAAAAGCAGGGCAGCTTCTCTCAATGGTTGATACGCAGTACTATCAGTAATTTGCATGCGATAGTGTACAATTCCCTTATACATCAATGATCGGGCGTAGTTATTTGGTTGTTTGGACCTGAAAGTAGATAGCAAATCAACAGTTGATTTGATAAGGCTGTCAGAAATGAAATTAAAATAAGTTTTGTCTTTGGCAATAACTTCAAGCAACTGGTGATAAGCTTTGTTGTATTTGTTTAAATTATCAGTTTCTATGAGTTCCAAACTATCAAGCGCAGCTTCGGGTTGTACAGATAAGAGGCTGTCGAGTTGTACTAATTCTGCAGTGTCGTCATTGTTTTTTTCTTGTTGGCAAGCAACAGTAGCCAGTAGCAAAAATGAAAAAAAACTTATGTAACCAAACCATTTCATATTCCTGATATTTGTTTTTACAAATATACGAAAAGTTTAACAATGAGAATAGAAATATTTTAGATTGATTATAGTCCCTTAAATTTTAATAGTTGTCAAGCTGTCATGTGGCAATAGTTGCTTCAGGTTCTGTCTTCCTTTTTGCCTGTTTTTAGAACCTGTTTTGATGAGTATGTGTTAATTTAACCCAAGAAAGGTAGTCCTTTTGATTGAGCTTCATACAGTTTGAACCTTCTTTATAAACTCAGAAAGTTCGCGCATAATGCAATTGTACCAATCCCTTGTCGAATTGAGTAGCACTGATAAGCTCCAGTTTCATTTCCGTTAGACCACCTTTAAAGAGTGAAATCCCTTCGCCTAAAAGCACAGGGATTATTGAAATATAAAATTCGTCAATAAGGTTGTCTTTCAATAATTCGTTGACTATTTCGGCTCCGCCATCCACAAATATATTTTTTCCATCTTTGCTCTTCAGGTTCAAAATAAGACTTTTCAGATTACCGGTATAAAATTGTCCGGAGCCGATGGTTGGTCGGGGTGTGCGGGTGATCACAAATACTTCTTTGTCGTTGTGTGGAAATCCGGAACCCAGAGAAATGATTTTGTCGTAGGTTTTACGGCCAATAATCACCGTGTCCACAGATTCTATGAATGTTGTGTAGCCATAATCCTGACCTTCTTCTTCTACCATAGTTAAAAAATCAAGGTTGTCATCGGGCTTTGCAATATATCCGTCCAGGCTCATGGCTATATAAAGTATGACTTTTCGTTCGGATCTCATTCTGTTTATGGATTATATGATTGAATATATGGCTTGATAAATATTAAATCGAAAGAGTTTTGCCCTTACAATTCAGGCAATAGCCAACATGAACGCAAATGACTCCTCCACAAACAGGACAAAGCCATCTTTCATACTCCAGTTGTAAAAATTTATCCAATCCTTCACGTCGAATAGTTTCCAGATTTTTTATCATACTCATGTGGTATTTTGTCCGGTAGCGTTTGTCCAGTTGCTTTAACCGTGTACATGGAAATTTTGGGCATTCATAGCAAAATGTTGAATCGGTATTCGCCAATAATTCACAGTTTTTGATGGAACAGTTTGCACAATGATGCAGTTTCTGGGAAATATCTCCCCAACAACCCTGGCAGACGTTTTTGTTCCTTAAATGACCCAAACAAATCCCGCAATTCATCCCGCAAGGCGCTATCAATTGAGTGTTCACGACTGATATATTATTTATGAATGAAACAAAAATAAATGATTTAAAGTTTTCCCGATAATCGGGTCGAAATTAAAAGTAATTCATTTGCCGTTTTAATGTTTCTGGTAGTGGCGGTGATTTTTAATTTGCTCTCGAAGAATGTATTGGTTAACCTGGTTTTGCCGTAGCCGTTTGGGCAATAAAGATAAATGACATTATCCATCCATTTAAATTCATCCGGTAGATAGTTTTTGGAAGTCAGCTTCTCAATATCAGTTCGTTCGGGTATAGCCGATAAAAACGTCAGGTGAATGAAAGCGGAATCTTTTGCAGGGTCGTTGATAAAGGGATTGTTTTGCAAGATATATTTAAGCTCTTCAACGCTTAATATAAGTACCGGAACATTTATACTAAATGTGTCGAATATTTTCAAAGCGATTCTTTTTCCTAAGAGTTGCGTGTTGGTATCCACGGATTGGAAGATAATATTTCCACTTTGTATGTAGGTTTGTACCTCGCTGAAACCCATGTGGGTGTACAACTCTTTCAAAGCTTCCATTTTAAGCTTATTATGACCGCTTACATTGATACCGCGTAATATAGAAATGAAGGTTGTCATGGGTCCGATTTTCAATTTATTAATTTAGAAATGAATACTTTCTAACTTCTCAGTAGATTGTTATCAATCATTTTTTTGAAACTGTTTTGTCATCCTTTTCAGCTATTTTTTCTATCCGTTTCAATATATCGTTCATCATGCCTATCTGCACTTTATGAATTTCTTGTACTTCCTGCTGTTCGTTAATAATTAAATGATCCAACTTTTCATGCAGCATTCTGATTTCCAGTTCCGACTTCAGGTTTATCATATAATCCTTTTTGGCTCTTTCCCTGTCCTTTTCCTCCTGCCGGTTTTGGCTCATCATGATCACCGGTGCCTGTAAGGCTGCCAGACTCGATAAAATGAGGTTCAACAGGATAAATGGATAGGGATCAAATCCTTTGTTCCCAAGCCAGTAAATGTTTATACCTATCCACACCAAAAGAAACACACCAAACGAAATGATAAAGGTCCAGCTACCCCCAAAATCGGCTACTTTGTCTGCAAGCCGCTGTCCAAAAGTTGTAGCTTGTGTGTCTTCACCATCCAGTTTGTCGGTTAGGGTGGTTCTTTCTTTCATCGATTTTAAAACTGTCTTCTCTAACTCTGACAGTTTTCCTATTTGCTTTTTGAGGAAGCCTTCCTGGTGTTCTTCTCTGTACTTGTCAAGCTCGCTAATAGAAATAAATTTATCAGCAGTGAATTGAGGGTTATCCTTTTGAATTAATTCCAGAATAGACTTTCGTATGGATCTGCCCGATACCCGCTCAGAAACGGGAAATTCTTTATTCGAAAAATCACTTTGAAAGCTTTCCATAGGATTGATTGTGTTTGAATTAAGAACATGAATAGTTATACACTGCAAAAATAGAAAATCTTTTCATCCGGATATGCATCCCGACTGCTTATTTAAATGATATATGACCAATTGGCTGAAATACCCAAACAAAGTGATTCGTATACTATTCAAAGGGAATAATGCTACTTTCTTTCATTTGAATTTTCCACCCAGTACTTCCACCTTTTTTAACCACTTTCCACGTGATACTTCATCGGAGGTTTTTATTGGTGAAATACGGGTTACGTGTACCGGACTGATACCGCAGAATTCAAGTATACCTTTTTTTAATGAGTTATGGGCGGGACTTTTATATACCAGTCGATAATACCAACCCGGAGTATCCATGGTGGAAATGATGCCTGCTGATTTCCCTTTTAGTAATTTGTCCCAGAGTATGGAATTATCACGGTACTTAAATGCAAATCCGGGCAGAAAGACTCTGTCAATAAAGCCTTTGAGCAGGGCAGGGTAGGTGCTCCACCATACGGGAAATATAAAAACCAGATGATCGGCAGCTTTTATATCTTCTTGTGCCTGAACTAAATCGGGCTCCAGTTCAGTTCTGGTCCTGTAACCATATTGCAGGATGGGATTAAACTTCAAGTCGATCAGATGGATAAGCTTGCAACTAGCCCCTGATTTCTCGGCACCCGTTTTGTAACTTTCAGCCAGACTATGACAAAAGCTTTCGGTATCAGGATGACCGTTTATAATTAAAATTTTCATGTCCTTTAAAATTTAAATCCATATCCTATTGAAATAGTGAGTGGTGAAAGTTTGAAAACATCGGTTGTTGAAGCGCTGAGGATATCGCTGATATATGTTTGCGTATAGCTTTTTCTACCATAAACATATCCTATTTCGGCGATAAAGGCGTGCCGCCTGTTTTTTCCGAATTCTGCTTTATATCCTGTTCCAACTCCGGCAAAAGGGCATGTGGCATTGTAATAATCATTATTAGTAAAGTAGATTCCGGTGTTTACATATCCATAGATGTTCGATTTAGAAAACTGAAAAAGAGGTATTCCTGCTTTAAGCCCCAATATCCCATCGTCGAAGCTGCTGTTGATATCCTGATTACTCACACCTATAAAGACTTCACCCCATACCGGAACTTTTTCAAAGCTGCGTTGATATCCAACCACTAATTTGTTGGTGGAGAGGTTTAGCGATATCAGATTATTTCTATTCTGTGCCGTGCCAAAAACTGTTGTCAGCAAAAGCAGGGCCACGCCCGTGATTATTTTTTTCATCTGGCCCTTATTTAATGATTTCAATTTTAATGCTTTTCACAATATTTCTGGCAGTAGTTAGTTTATCCAGATCCGTGTAAACCTGGCCATCGGATCCATCGCTACTGCTTCGCCCTATTGGTTTCAGGTAAACGGTTGATTGGTCAGGATACAGCGTGTCGGCATAAATGATTGCCGGCTGTCCACTTCCCTGATCGCCGCCTGAATAGTTTACATCTTCGGCTTTTGCATTTTTTGGAAAGAAATCATTAAAATCTACCGAATGATTAAATTCTGCCTTTATTACGATAGGGGTGCTGAAATCCTTTAATCTGATTTGGATTTCCTTATCTGCCATTGGAGTTGCACCGCTAATCCCATCGGTGAAGGGTTTTTCTTTGGTTGGAAGCAATAATCCATCTTCATATACTACACCCCGTTTATAGCACCAATAGGGGAGAGCTTCTTTTCTCCGGTTCCCTTTGTTGGACATCCATGATTCGGTAGCGATTTTGTTCGTTACAAAAACCGTGGAAAGGTATTTGCCGGTAGTATCTTCTATCCATATGGCAAACTGAGGCCCGTTATCTTTCGTTAATCCTAAAAATAAGGGAAACTTGTGAATCCAATTCTCACCGGTTTCTATTTCAATACGAATGTCTCCTTTGGAGAAAGTCAATTCTTCCTCCTTTTCGCACGATGTTGTTATGCACAACAGCATGGCTATCACCAAAATTTGCATATTCATTTTCATTCCGTTTTTACATTTTAACTTCGGGTCAAAGGTATGGAAAGGTAAAACGGGAACTTTTGATATATGTCAAAAAAAAAATTATTTGATGTTTTTTCTTACCCTGCTGAGTGTTTCTTGTTTGATGCCTAAATAGGAAGCAATATATTGAAGGGGTATTTTTTGAATATATTGGGGATAGCTATCCAATAAGTTTTTATATCGTTCGTCGGCGGTCTGATTTAATAGGCTAAACAGGTGTTTCTCCGAATTAATAGCAACTTGCTCGGCTAACAAGCGGCCTAACCGGTCTATACTGTGGTATTTTGAATACAGATTTTGCAAATCCGACTTGCGCAAAATCAGTATTTTCATATCCTCCATGGCCTGAACATATACTTTGGATGGATTCCCCGTAATAAGGCTGGTATAGGAAGTTACAAAACCGGGCGCAAAATAAAAATCACTGGTTATCTCGGTGCCATCGGTGGCATAGTGGTAGAACCTGAAATAGCCTTCACTGAAGAATACAATTTCATTACATATTTCCGAAGCTTTGATTAAATGCTCTTTCTTATGTATCACATCTTCGTGCAGCAATCCTTCGAGAGACAAATACTCATCCTCTTGAAGTTGGACCGATTGAGAAATGAATTGTCTGAATTGATCTGTCATTGTTATCATCTGTTTAGTGCATTTCCAAATCATATTTCTATGATTCTGTTTGTTTTGAAAATCCGTCGGTTATGCATTGATCAAAGATAGACATTCTTTTTGGTTGTCGTGTCTTTTAGTCTCTGTATTTGACTAATTTGCAATATGCCGGCAACAAAAAATGCCAATGAATCCATGGGGATGCATTGGCATATTCTCTAATTTCAGGTGTTTTCAGGCTAGTCAGATATCTGAATTTGTGTATTAATAAGTACCTGATAATCTGCTAAACGCCAGGCTCTTTTTGCCTGAATGCACTTTCCGGAGCTGACTCAATTCTCTCATTTCCAAATTTTCAAATTTCTACATTTCCAAATTCTCTTCAAATTTTCTTCAAACCCTTCATTTCTGCTTTGGTAGCTTTTTTCATGCTAATAGCAACACCACCTCCTGCAGCCAGTTTTTGTTTCAATACACTTTTAGAGTTTACCAGCACTTTCAGTATCTGGTAGGCCATGGGGTTCTTTTTCCAGTCGGCGTCCGCAGCATCAGCATAAATGCTGGCAATATACCATTCTTTTGTATCTAAAAACCGGAAAGGAATAACAGCTGTGCGTGCATTTTCATCCGTAATAGCACCTACAAACCAGTCGGCTGTTCCTTTGGCTTTACGGGCCATAGTGATGTAGTCGCCTGGTTCGGCTTCCAGGTATTTGGTATCGTCCCAATCCACGGCCACATCCTTAATAAATTGGAATGCATCCATGTGCTTTTCATAATTTTCGGGCAGGTCGGCTGCCATCTGCAACGGACTGTACATGGTAATGTAAAGTGCCAATTGTTTCGCCAGCGTGGTGTGTACCTGGTTTTCGTTTTTTGGATCGTAGTAACTCATTTTTATCTCGAAAATTCCCGGTGTGTAGTCCATTGGACCACCCATGAGTCGGGTAAAAGGTAAAATGGTTTCATGTTCCGGTGGGTTTCCGGCACTCCAGGCATTGAATTCATTTCCGCGGGCAGCTTCGCAAGCCATCCAGTTGGGATAGGTGCGGTGCAAACCTGTTGGGCGTACCGGTTCGTGTGCATCCAGCATAATGCGGTTATCGGCCATCTTTTGTGCTACGCGTATGTAGTGATTCACCATCCATTGCCCGTCGTGACGTTCGCCACGCGGAATTATCCAGCCCACATAACCTGTTTTTACGGCATCGTAACCGTTTGCCTTCATAAACTCTATGGCTTTGTCAATGCGACGTTCGTAATTGGTCACTGAAGCTGAAGTTTCGTGGTGCATAATAATTTTTACACCTTTGGCTGCTGCATAAGCATGAAGAGCTTTTACATCAAAATCGGGATAAGGAGTTACAAAATCGAATACTTCTTCTTTCCAGTTCCCTGCCCAGTCTTCCCAACCCACATTCCAACCTTCGACCAATACACCGGTGAAGCCGTTTTTGGCTGCGAAGTCGATGTAACGTTTCACGTTTTCAGTTTTAGCACCATGTTGTGGCAGTGGTGTCAGCGCATTCCAGTCTGTATCATTCAGGCGGATATTGGGAGCATGTGCATAATCCCACGACATGGTGTTGGGCACGTGCATACCCCACCAGATACCAATAAATTTTTGTGGTTTGATAAAGCTGGGATCCTCAATTTTACTCGGTTCGTTCAGGTTCAGAATAGTTTTTGATGCCAACAGGTCGGCAGCATTATCACTTACGATGACCGTGCGCCAGGGTGTGTGATGTGGAGTCTGCATATAAGCTTTAGTGCCCATGGCGTCGGGTACCAATGCCGAAGTTAGTACAAATTTCGTCTGGTCAATCAGCAATTGCATGGCCGAATAATCAACCAATGCAGCTTCAAAAATGCTGATATACAATCCTTCTGCAGTTTTCATTAGTAAAGGACTTTGTACAGCGTTTTTTGCAAAGAAACCATGGGTGCAAATGCCGTTCCCATCCACTTTGGAAGCATCTACTTCCGAAAGTTTAGTGGTGGTGTAAAAATATTCATTGGTATCATAATCTCCCGGTATCCAAAATGTTTTATGGTCGCCGGTAAGTGCAAATTCCGTCCGTTCATCGGCTACCTGAAAGTAATTCAGGTTCGTTTGTTTATCGAATTCATAGCGAAATCCCAAACCGTCGTTGAACAAACGGAACCGAATTTTCATCGTGCGTTTTTCGGATTGCTGCTCCAGTATCACCAACATTTCGTTGTAGTTGCTGCGGATTTGGCTTACTTCACCCCAAACAGGCTTCCATGTTTCGTCGAAAGTGCTTCTTTCCGTTTTTAGAATATTAAAGCCTACCAACAGAGAAGGTAGCTTTTTAAGTTCCAGTCCCATTTTAGACGTTAATATCACCGGCTTTTCCTTGTAGAAAAGTTCGTATTCAGCTTCGCCTCCTACATTTACAGAAAAGTGGAGACGAAAATTCTTATCGGGCGAAAGTAGATTCTCCGAAATACCCATTAGGCTTATACTCATAGCAAAAAAGAGAATAGTGAGTTTTTTCATATCTTTTGTTTTAATTTCAATGAATATGTTTGTTTCTCGTTTAATTTAAAATTTTGAATTTCACGCAGTTTTTACTATTTATTCTGGCGTATAAATTTCGGTTCTATAATCGAATGAAACAAAAGTACGAATAAACCGGCTACAAAACCGGATAGATAAGCAAAAGTTCATTTTTTAGGGCGCAATCGTTTGTTTAAATTTATGCGAAACAAACAAACCCGAACAGAAATAGCTCAGTGAGAGAAAATGAAATAACTGATATCCCTGCCTGCTGAAAGGTGTTCGACTGTTTATATGTCAATTCTGAATATATATTTTTTTGATAGGATATGAAGGTTGGACATATATGGATTTGTATAGAGTAGATGATTTGAATATCACTATTTTAATGGTTTTTTTCTAAAATGAAGGTTTTTTCGGATATTATCTACGTTAAATGCACATTTTTTTCCCTCTAAACTTATTTTCGGGTCAAAACCATGCTGATATTTCAGGAATTTTTACGACCTTTGCCCTCCAAATACACTTATAAAAATTTGAATGAAGACAAACAGTGAAAAATGGCAAGGAAATTCGAGAAGTAAATCGAATTCGGGTGCCGGCCGTGATGGTAAACCATTTGAAAAACGCGATGTGAAATCGATACTGAAAGGTTCCAGAGGAGCCGCGAAATTTAATAACGACAGACCGGCTCGCGACGATAACCGCACTACCGGAAATTCGGACTATAAGAGAAAAGAAGATGGCCGACCAGCTTTTGGTGACCGGAAGCCTTTTGGTGACAGAGATAATAAACCTTCATTTGGAGACCGCAAACCTTTCGGAGACAGAGATAGTCGTCCTTCGTTTGGTGACCGTAAACCTTTTGGTGACAGAGATAGCAAACCCTCATTCGGAGATCGTAAACCCTACGGTGACAGAGATAGTCGCCCTTCGTTTGGTGACCGGAAACCTTTTGGTGATAGAGATAGCAAACCCTCATTCGGCGATCGTAAACCTTACGGAGACAGAGATAGTCGTCCATCGTTTGGGGACAAGAAGCCTTATGGTGACAGAGATAGCCGCCCATCGTTCGGTGACAAAAAACCTTATGGCGATAGAGACAGCAAACCTTCATTCGGTGATCGTAAACCTTACGGTGACAGAGATAGCCGCCCTTCATTTGGTGACAAGAAACCTTATGGTGAAAGAGATAGCAAACCTTCATTTGGTGACCGTAAACCTTACGGTGACAGAGATAGCCGCCCATCGTTTGGTGACAAGAAACCTTATGGTGAAAGAGACCGTAAACCCTCATTCGGTGATCGTAAACCTTACGGTGACAGAGATAGCCGCCCTTCATTTGGCGACAAGAAACCTTATGGCGAGAGAGACAGCAAACCTTCATTTGGCGATCGTAAACCTTATGGTGACAGAGATAACCGCCCTTCATTTGGTGATAAGAAACCTTATGGTGAGAGAGACAGCAAACCTTCATTTGGCGATCGTAAACCTTACGGTGACAGAGACAGCCGCCCCTCGTTTGGCGACAAGAAACCTTACGAAAAGAAGGAAGAACGTACATACAACACCGATGAAAATGGTGATAAAATTTACGGAAGAATTTTCAGTCCTTCGGATGATGAACCACGCATTGGCAAATTAAGTTTTAAAAAACCAGCCGAACCGGTTAAATCAGAATTTACCGAAACCCGTTACGATAATAAAAAAGATGGCGTAACTTTCCGTAAGCCTGTTCGCAGAGCCGACGATGATTACGATCCTAATTCGAAATACAGCAACAAAAAACAAACAGAGTACCGCAAAACGATTATTGATCCTACCAAACCTGTTCGTTTGAACAAATTTTTGGCAAACGCCGGTATTTGTTCACGTCGCGAAGCAGATGAATATATTCAGGCTGGTGTGATTTCAGTAAACGGTGAAATAGTAACTGAAATGGGTGTTAAAGTCCTTCTCAGTGACAAGGTAATGTTCCACGATCAGACCGTTCAATCGGAAAAGAAAGTGTACTTACTTCTAAATAAGCCGAAAGATTGTGTTACAACTTCCGAAGATACACATGATCGTCTGACGGTGCTCGATTTAGTGAAAAATGCCTGCAGCGAACGCATTTATCCTGTTGGACGCCTGGACAGAAACACAACCGGTGTACTGTTGTTGACTAACGATGGAGATCTGGCTTCGAAACTGACTCATCCAAAGTACGATAAGAAAAAAATATATCACATCACCCTCGACAAAAAACTAGATACAGCCGATTTTGATGCTGTTTTGAGTGGCGTAACACTGGAAGATGGCGTTATCAAGGCCGATGCACTGGAATATGTGAATGAAGAAGATTTCAAACAAATCGGTATTGAAATTCACTCGGGTCAAAACCGCGTCGTTCGTCGTATTTTCGAAAAATTAGGTTACAAGGTTGTTCGTTTGGATCGGGTTTACTTTGCCGGATTGACTAAAAAGAATCTTCCACGTGGCAAATATCGTTTCCTGAGCGAACGTGAAGTAAATATGCTTAAAATGGGAGCTCACGAATAGATCTTCCTTTTTAATTCTCTTAAAAAAAAGCTCCACTGCAATACTTTTGTAGTGGAGCTTTTTTTCTTTGCTATTTAAAGAATGTTTCAGTATTTTTTTGTTTTTTTCATTTCTTTCTCCTATATTTGTCGGGTCTGAATTATTTATCTTATTTACAGTCTTGGGATATGAAAAAAGTCGTAATCGCCGGAGGTACTGGATTTATTGGTAGCTATCTGGCCAACCGCTTTCGAGAATTGGGTACCGCTGTTGTTTTAATTTCGCACCAGCCCGGTCACATGTCCTGGCATCCAGCTGATTTGGAAAATGCCTGTGATGGGGCGGACTTAGTGATTAATCTGGCTGGTAAAACTATTAATTGCCGTCATAACGAAATCAACCGCCAGGCAATTTTAAAGTCGAGGGTCGATACCACTATGTGGATAGGAAATGCCTTGCTGGCTTGTCATAAGCCACCTAAATTATGGATTAATGCCAGTGCATCTGCTATTTATAGGCCATCTGTTGATCAGCCAATGACTGAATTTGAGACTGATTTAGCTACCGGCTTTTTAGCCGAAGTAGTTTCTAAATGGGAAAGTGTTTTCTTTGGATTTAATTTGCAGGGAACACGGCAGGTCGCCTTGCGCACTTCCGTGGTACTGGGTGAAAACGGAGGTGCTCTTTCCCGGTTGATATGGCTGAGCCGCTTTGGATTAGGGGGCAAGTTGGCTGATGGGACACAAATGATGAGTTGGATTCATGTGGAAGATTATTTCCGTATTGTCCTCTTCTTGTCCGAAAGTTTATACCTGAGGGGTGCAGTCAATTGTACAACTCCCTGCCCTGTTTCAAACCAGGAATTTATGCTGGCTTTAAGAAAAGCACTTCATGTCCCGATAGGCATTCCTGCTCCCAAATGGGCCGTTTCTTTGGGTGCCAGTATTTTAGGTACTGAACCTGAATTGATATTAAATAGTTCGTACCTGCTTCCCCAACGTCTGCTGGATGCTGGTTACCATTTTGCTTTTCCCGAAATCGACAAAGCACTTACCGATATTTTGAAATGACTATTCTGTTTCTTTTTTTTTTCTACTAAGCAAATTTTACAAGTAGTACCGAATATTTATCCAAAATGATTAACTTTGTAATACAATACATTTTCATTTAAACTATATAAACTTAAATTCATCAATATGACAAAACTAAACGAGAATTTACCTAACGACGACTTTTCAGTAGCTAATAAACCCGGTAATTCAAGAACGAATAATAAACCAAGTAAATTAAAAATATTTATACTGAATCATAAATTGATTTTTTCACTTATTTTTATTGTGATCGTCGTTTTTCTGTGGGCGATTATTAAAATGAATATGATGGAAAAACAGTTTGAAAAACAAAGTCTGGAACAGAAAACTGCCTATGAAAATAAAATTGATAGTTTGACTGCCAAACATTTGGTGCTGACTTCAAAGGTTTTTTCCTGGGCTATCAGAAGTGAATTAACCAGAGAAAACAAAGAACAGGTAAATCAATTTTTCCTGAGTTTTATCAAAGAACCAGGTGTAACTAAAGTGGCATTTGTTGATGCCAAAACTTCAAAAGTGACTCTTTCTACTGATAAAAAAGACGAAGGAACTCCGTATACCGATCAGGTTGCTTTATTAACTGATGAAACTATTCAATATAGAAATGATTCGGTGTATAGCATTATTAGTCCGGTAATGGGACTTAATAACAAAATAGGTGTGTTGGTTATTGAATATATTCAAAATTAATCCTACATATTGACATTTTAAATTTAAAGAAAAGGAAACTATGACTTCGTGTTATAGTTTCCTTTTTTCATAAGTATGGTTTATATATACTGATAATTATATGATTATTTTCTAATATATATATTCGTAGTAACAACTGGACCTTCATCATTGCGTAAATAGTTATCATCTTTTTTATTCGGTCTATTGAATAGATATTCAGATAGATATAAAATAATTCAAAATTCAAATATGAATCTGTTTGAATAAATAGGCTTTTTTTTGTAAATATTAATTTATTGTTTGTATATTTGTTCTTTTCTGTAGGTAAATGATAATTTTTTTCAGCAGTTGTTGCTAAATTTTTTTTTGGTTAAGCAAGCGAATCTTTTTTTGTTTCTGTTTTTTTTATTGGGTATAAATTTATAAGTTGAGACAATTTTCAAACACAATATTTTTTTGCGGAGAATAAGCAATTTGTATTATAAATTTTAAATTTAAAATCATGAAAAAGATCTTATTATGTATGCTGCTGATAGTTGGTGCCATTTCTTACGTCCCGGCCCAGGAAATTAATGCTTTAGAACAGGGACCACGTTTAGTTGTACCTGTATATCATTGGTCCTTAGGAGTCAAGGGTGGTGCAAACTTTTTTCGGGTAGGTGGTTACCCTTATAACAGTGGTAGTTCGTTTTTTCAAAAAGGCCGGTTCAATCTGACAAGTGTCGCAGGAGGAACAATAGAGTATACTTTTAATCCCGTTTTCGGTTTGGGTGTTGAAGGTACTTACAACGGATTTAGTCATGCTTTAGATATTAACACCGATGGCTTAAAAGATAATTATTTATTTGGAGGAACAACGGATGCACTTTTGTATGCATCATTTAATCTTTCCAACATGATGGTTCCCAATCGTATCGGTTTCTGGAGCTTTGTGAATTTGTATGCCAATGCCGGTGGTGGTTTGTCTTTATATCATTATAAAGTTGGTGCTCATTCTACCCATGGCGACAGGGCTGCTGCCGTAGGTATGGGCGGTTTTAATCTAGAATTCAACATGAGCAAGTCTCTATCTTTGGGATTTGAAGGGCAATACAGATATTATAACCAAAAACGCATGGGGTACTATGAGAATGTTTCACCCAAGGGATATGCTGATGCAGCTGTTACAACTATAGGTTTGCGTTATAAATTTGGGGGAAATGATGAAGTTAAAAAACATGTGCGCAATATTACTAAAAACGAATATGTGCCTCTTGACGAAGACAATGACGGTATAATTGATCTACTCGATAAATGTGCGAACACACCTGCTGAAGTGGTAGTTGATGCTGATGGTTGTCCTGTTGATACAGATGGAGATGGTGTTGCCGATTACCTTGACAAATGTCCGGGAACTGTAGTTGCAGCCTATGGCAAAGTGGATGTAAATGGTTGTCCACTCGATACCGATGGCGATGGTGTATTCGATTACCTCGACAAATGTCCTGGCACACCTATTGAAGCCCGTGGTTATACCGACTTGTCAGGTTGTCCTCTGGACGTTGATGGAGACGGAGTGGCCGACTACATGGATAAATGTGTTAATACTCCTGTCGAAGCTAAAGGATATGTTGACAATCAAGGATGTCCACTCGATACCGATGGTGATGGCATATTCGATTATCTGGATGATTGTCCAAAACTTGCCGGTGTTATCGGGAGTAAGGGATGCCCGGAAGTAAAGAAAGAAGTAAAAACCTTGTTCCAAAAAGCATTACAGGGAATTCAATTTAAAACCGGTAAAGCAGATATTAAACCAACATCGTACGCTTTATTGAATCAAATAGCGAATACTCTCATTCTGAATCCAACCTATTTGATTGAAGTGCAAGGCCATACTGATGATGTTGGTACATCGGAATCTAATTTAATTCTCTCGGAAAGTCGTGCCATGGCTGTACGTAACTACCTGGTGAGTAAAGGTGTGAACGAGCAAACCATTACTTCTAAAGGATATGGTGAAGATAAACCAATAGCCGATAATGCTACAAAAGCAGGAAAAGCACAAAACAGACGCGTTGAATTTGTTGTGACTTTTGAAAAGTAAGGCTAGTTTAATTTTATTCAAAAAGGAGTTGTGCAAACGAGGGCACTGAAAAAGTATCCCTTATAAAAGGAATCTATTAAAAAAAAAATAGCAGGTGAAGTAGAAATCTTCATCTGCTAATTTTTTATTCTACAAAGTGAAAAGTGAGCAGTTTTATAGGTCCAA
>Ga0209511_1000415_pt1 | contig 44222 bp, 44 predicted proteins | sample SSSSmetaG_FD_184141 | JGI IMG/M metagenome (GOLD analysis project Ga0209511, IMG submission 184141) | Glacier valley bacterial and archeal communities from Borup Fiord, Nunavut, Canada, to study Microbial Dark Matter (Phase II) - ​SSSS... | ecosystem: Environmental > Aquatic > Freshwater > Ice >... | reverse complement strand
CACTAAATCTTAGAAATCGTTATCCAGGGTCGTAGCGCCGCTTATTTCGCACTTAAATTAGCGGCGCTAGACATCGGACAAACAGAGTTCTTAGATTTAGGGAAAATTTTCCTCACTAAATCTTAGAAATCGTTATCCAGGGTCGTAGCGCCGCTTATTTCGCACTTAAATTAGCGGCGCTAGACATCGGACAAACAGAGTTCTTAGATTTAGGGAAAATTTCCCTCACTAAATCTTAGAAATCGTTATCCAGGGTCGTAGCGCCGCTTATTTCGCACTTAAATTAGCGGCGCTAGACATCGGACAAACAGAGTTCTTAGATTTAATATTCCCCTGAAAAGAAAGAGGTTATCCTTATAAGAAAAGATAACCTCTGATTATATTATATTTTAGATTTTAAGATTAGAACATTGGCTTAATTACAATTTTATCAAAAGGAACATTTCCCTGCCTTACAACTATATCAGCGATTTTGGCTGCATCTGCCTTTGATATTGCAGGAGCTTTTACAACGATATCTATACTTCCATCATCTGCAAAAAGTGCAATAACATCACTAAAGCCTTTTCCTTTGATTAAGTTTTCAATATTCACTTCTTTCTGTGAAATATCAACTAATGCTAGCATTTGTTCCTGCGCTTTTACTTTGGCTTCTTTGCTTGCTAGCTGGTCATCGGTTATATCCTTCATCGTCTCGATGTCCTTACCTCTAACCACTTCTCTATCCATTCTTGTTTGAGCAAAATAGGTGTTAGCCTCCTTAGATGCTGTTGCAGTCTTTAAATCAGTCTTGGCAACATCACCAGCAGTTACATCCAAATTATCAACATATACAGCGTCTCCAATTTGAGCAGAGTCTTCCTCACTGAATTGTGAGCTCTTGTTGTAGCTATACTGTAGATAGCCTGCAATAACTAGCATTAATACAAGGGAAAGTACAATAATCTGTTTTCTTTGTAAAAATTTCATTACATAGACCCCTCCTAACAATCTTAATAATTTATTATTCTTCCTTAGCTTTTAGCTTAAGGATTATAACTTATCTCAGAATTATGTATATTCATTATTGATGCAGTTTATTTCTTTTTTAGGAAATTTAATTACTAGTTCTTTGAAATACTTGTATCTTATGTGCCGCGATATCCAAAAGAGCCTCTGTAGCTTTGGCTAGATTAATTTTTACCTCTATATCTTCTGCGCCATCTGCTACAATGACTACACCTTTTACCTTGGGATATAACTCCTTGACAACAAAAGGTTTCTTTACACCTTGATTCTCTTCATAAACAGTCTTGTTGTCTATGTCAGATTGCTTAATTATCCTAGAACCTCCTTCCTTATCCTTTTCCCCAGTGTCGTTCTCACTTGTTTTTACATCTACTGCAGGGATTGATTCATTTCCCGAAAAAAAAGTAATCATCACATCCACCTTGCCTGCACCTTTAATTTTTGAAAGAATTAACTGAAGGCTATCCTCCATTTCATTTTGGGGATTCTCACTAGATTGTTTAATGGTTTGTACAGTCTCGACATTACCCATACTATCTAGTGTGCTTCCATTAACGCCCGTTGTTGTACTTCCCTCAAATATTACACTTCCTGCAATCAAGCAAATAACCCCTACTATTGCGATGATCACTCCTTTCTCAATAAGCTTTTTGCTACCATACTTCGTAAGCTTTCTTTTTAAGTCTTTAAAAATTTTACTTAATTTCATTTTTAGTCCTCCAATACTGTCACAACAATGTTATCTTTTTGTATTTCCAGAGTTTTATTTAGGTTTTGCTTTACTAGTTCAGAAAGTTTTTTGCTTTGCTCGTCCATCATCTTTAACGATTTTATGTTTTTGTTTTTACTGGTTGGAGCTGTAATATCAACCTTTTTTACTGAGATAACAGGATCTATTTCCATACTTTCGTTTTGTTTTTTGCCTTTTTTAAGTTCTACATATACCTTATTTATTTCTCCGAATTTATCCGATGTAGAGTCTTCATTAATATCTACGTCTACCTTTGAAGCCTCTACGCCTTCTAGATTATTCGTTTCCTCCTGTATTTTTGTTATCAGCTTTTTTTTATAAACAGTTGTAATTTGCTTCATTTGGGTATCCTTTAAAACCTTGCTACTGTTCTCTACCTCTTTTTTATCAATATAAAAGCTATCAGCAAGAGCATTTTCACTCAGGTCAAAGCCTTGATTTTTTATTGCTAGAAAAGGATTTATTACGACTATTAGTATAATAAAGCCAGAGACTAAATTAATAATTTTTTTAATTTTTCCTGATGGTATTATGATTTCAAAGAGAATTAGTATTATAGAAATAGTTACAATATTTATTATCCAGCCCCTCAAAAATTCAATCATTTCCCCACCTACCTTATCATTGCCGATAAATTTGATGTACTTATTACCACTGTAATTGCAAGCAAAAACATAAAGGCTACAGCGGCAGTTATTCCAAGTATATATGTCAAGGAACTTGCCATATCACTTAAACAGTTAGTTATTTTCTTGTCTGATATTGGCTCAACAAATGCACTGGCAAGTCTATACAATATAACCAGAGCAAGTATTTTTAATAGCGGTGCCAGACAAATTATTATTATTCCAAGCATGGCAATTAGTCCTGACGCATTTTTTATTACCAGAGTACAACCCACTACAGTATCAGCAGCATCCGCCAAATATTTTCCAACGACAGGTATGAAGGTCCCAAGTGCAAACTTAGCTGTTTTGCCTGTCACCCCATCTACTACAGCACCCATAGACCCTTGAATGGACACCACTGCAATAAATACTGTTAATATAAGTCCAATCCCCCAGGTACATATTTGCTTCAAAAAACCTGATAGCTTGGTCAATTGAACCTTGTCCGAAATGTTATTAACTATATTTAATACCGTCACAAGAAATATCAAAGGTATGAAAAAATTCTTAATGACAGTAGCTCCTACTTCGACAAGCATTATAAGTATTGGTTGAAAAGCTCCTGCTGACGAGATGCTTCCGGCTGATATTAGCAAAGTCATTAAGAGAGGAATCATGGCATGCATGAAGCTTACCATGCTGTCTATAATAGACATACACATACCCATTGCAGAGCTAAAGCTAATCATCAATACCGAAACTATAACAATGTAACAAACAAAGAATGCAAGTTCACCAACACTTTCGCTTAAAAATGAATTCTGCAAATTTTTAAGTATCGCACATATTATAGCTAAAATAACAATCTTTATAAGAACATCTACATTTAAAAATATCTCACTAAGTAGATATCTAACTACTCTATTTAGCATCCCAGATATACTAAATTTGAAATCGCCCTTTACTGCAGATGAAACTATTTTCTGAGGATCAAACTCAGGAAACAACTGCTTAGAATCATTTGTGTAATATTTTTTGACGCTTTCACTAATATCATCGTTGCCGTTTGCTTTAAGCTGTTCGTTAATTATACTTAAGCTATCATTGCTTTGACTTTCACTATGACTTTGACCAGCGGGCTGCTTTATTGGCTCTGTCGTAGACTGTGCAGCAAAAGCATTTAAAGGGCAAAAAGTAATTATTACCAATAATATTATGATCAAGTTGGGCGTGTATTTTAACTTCATAAGTGTTTTTGTTAAATAGTTTTTCATTCGCATTTTTCTTAACCCCCATAGTGTTACTAAGGCATTAGTTTCACGACCAAATCTAATAGAGAAGTAATTATCGGTACTGCCAAAATTACAATAGTTACCTTGCCAGCAAGTTCTATCTTTGAAGCCACAGAGGATTCTCCTGCGTCCTTACACACCTCTGCACCGAACTCTGCAATATATGCAATTCCAACAATTTTCAAAAGAATATTTATATACGTTGAATCTATATCTGCCCTTTTACTAAAAGTCTGTAAAAAATCAATTACCGAAGATAGCTTGACAATAATAACAATAAATATTAGTAGTCCTGTTACGATACTCACTTGTAATGCTATCTCAGGACGTTGTGCTTTTAATATAGACGACAAAACAACTGCAATTATACCAATACAAACAATTTGAAGTATATCCATATCATATGTAACCTCATGTTAATATTTGTTTTTAAAACTGGAACATAGTTTTTACAGCATCAAAAAGGCCTGCTATTTCTTTAGAAACCATCATCAAAACAACAATTATCCCTGCCAACGTTGTCATCATTGCTTGTTCTTCTCTACCCGACCTTATAAGCACCTGATTTAGCACTGCAACAAGTATACCTATCGCTGCAATTTTGAAAATTAGATCTACACCACTACTCATAATAACCTCCGTAAGTATTTTTCAAAACAAAACAATTGTAATTGCTAGACCACTAAGAACTCCAAGGCTCCTATACATTTTTTCATTTTTTAGACGCATTCCCTCTGCCTTGAGTTCTTGAAGCTTAAGCTGTGAGGACATGAGCTTAATGTTGTTTAGTTGCCCCTCTAAATCTGAATTTCCAAGCATTTTTCCAAAGGTCACCAGTATGGTCTTGTCCTCTTTATTTAAAGAAAGTTTTGCATAATTCTCTTCAATGGACTTTTCCCAAGCTTCATCTGCAGTAATACCATTTGTACCAAGATTCTTTGCTGCCTCTCTAAACAGTATTGCTGTGTCTGAGTTTGTCCCTTCATAAATTCTATTAAAGGCCTCTAATAGTAAATTTGACAAATAACTTATCTCGTTTTCCAGCATTTGTAGCAAAGACTGTAGTTCACGAAGAGCTCTCGGCCTTTTTGAACAATCATTTGCTAATGAAAACCCTATTAAACTAGTAGCACTTATCAGTATTACAGCACCTATAAATTTAATTATCATGCTGGCACCTCCTATAGATTGCTATCAATTGGGAGTTTACAACCTCTTCTAGAGTTCCAGGACCATTTTTAGAGCTCAGAACTATGTATCTTTCAAATGCTCCGGATTTGATTAAAGCCAGAAGCTCCTCCCTCATTTTTAGTTCTGTAATGTTATAGCCATGAGCCGAAGCGATTATTTTAACACCTGAGTTTAGCACCTTTAAAATAGCATCTTTATCACCATGTGTTCCTATTTCATCTGTAATTATTACATTGGGTGACATACTCCGAAGCAGCATCTCCATACCTAGTGTTTTAGGGCATCCATCCATCACATCTGTTCGATAACCAACATCATTTTGTGGTATACCCTTACAGCAGGCAGCTATTTCAGATCTTTCATCTACAATTCCGATTTTTAGCCCTTCGAAATTAAAGTTTTTATCTCCGTTGCTCATTATCCGTGATAAATCTCTTAAAATAGTTGTCTTACCACATTGTGGCGGGCCAATTATTAAAGTATTATATATTTCGTAGCTACTTTTGATTAAGTACTTGAATATATGCTTTGAACAGCCCATTATTTCTTTGGCCACACGTATGTTTAGTCCATTAAAGTCTTTAATATTTCTTATTTGGCTATCCTGCATTATGACTTTTCCACTAAGTCCAACTCTGTGACCTCCGCGAAGAGTCAAATATCCTGATTTAATTTCATCTTGATAGGCATATACAGAATTTTCACTCATGAGTTCGATAGATTTAAGTATCTCCTGCTGTGTTACCACATAAGCCGCTGAAATATCCTTTGTTAGTTGTCCACCAGTCGTAACAAACAAATCAGCATTTTTGTAAAATACCATCAAGGGCTTTTTAGCTCTGAGCCTTATTTCCTCAAGATTGTCCAAGATTTCGGTATCAACTTTTAGCAAAACATTCTTAATACTAGATATTACGAAAGGTAATATGTCACTTTCTACAGATCTGATTTTTTGCGATTCTGTATTAGCCATATGTGTTCATCTCCCTAAAACTTTTCTTTTGAATATTTATTAATACAACCTTCTCAGTTACAATCATTTCAGTCGCAGGATATACACTGAGTCATCTTAATGAAATTATTTGTCATTACAATTTATAAATAATTTTCGATGAGCCTCCCATCGGTTACATATACTAACCTATGATTAATATATGTCAACAGTTGAAAGTAGAGTTATTAATATATATTAGGCTTTGTCCAACTTTATGACTTATTAAAAAAAAATTCATAAACTGTTATTGGTACAGTCAGAGTATTACTGATGGTAGACATCGGATAAACAAAAAAAATCACATTATTCAGACAAAGATAAATTTTATCTAAATAATATGATTTAAGTTTTATTGTAATTTTAAGACCTATTATACTTTAAGGCCCAATATACTTTAAGGCCTATTATACTTTAAGTCCTATGGCCTTGAAGTTATTTTATATTCCATTTAACGTTGAAACTTCCATTTGTTTTACTACCAGTAATTATTAGCTCATATTTTCCATCTTTTTCTGCAATTAACTCTTCCGTCCCTGTTTTATTTGTTTCTAACTCAAGTACAACATTTTCATCGGGATCAAATATTTTAAGGTCTAACTCGCCCTTCTTTACTTCTGATGAATAATCTATTACTATGGTTTTTCCCTTCTCAACTTTGATTGATTTAGTATGAGTTCCAGTAAAGAGCTTGTAAGAATAGTTTATTTTGTTACCAGCATTTGAGCCCATACTCATAAGCTGTATATTTGAATCACAGCCAGTAAATACAGTCAATGTTAATAAGACTAATGCCAAAATCATAATAATGCTTTTTTTCATGATAATCCCTCCAATTATTGATAACTGTCATTCTGCAATTTATAAAAATATTGACAAATGTTTATCTCAATGACACCTTTTTATTCATCAAACGTCCAGTCACGTAAAATAGAACACAAATCATTATTACAACAAACAAGTATCCACCCAAACCTATTGTTATACTAGTAGGTTCTATTCCTTTGATACTTTCTACAAAGAACCCGAACATATTCTTATTTGAGAGTGATACACTTACATTTCCTATCAAGTTTATTTCTAGTGAAAGTGGTATAAATACTGTTACTACTGACTGGACAATCTGTAAAATCACATATGTCGCAAAAAACACTAAAAACCCAGCACCAACTCCCATACTATGAAAAGCTGGAGTGTTTGCAACTGTAATGGAAAAAAATATCTGACTAAGAAAATATAGTATAGACAATAGCATTAATGGAATTATAATATAAATAGCCTTTTCAAGTCCATATTTCTTAAATTCACTAATTATACTAGACAAGTCACTGCTGTCAACACCTAAACTATAAAGGCTTACACATAGTGCTCCAATGAACACGAGAAAACTAGCAATTATCCAGGTGAAGGCTACAATAGCTTTAGAAGCCAAGAGCTGCTTAGGTTTAACTGGTAATGTAAACATCAGGTAGCCTTCATTTGAATATAAATTTTTATAGAACCTCATAACAATAACAACAAATGTAATAACAATTAAAGATGCTCCTGTTACTATAAGTAAAATGGATGATGTAACAATAAACCATTCCAGACCAATCTGCTTTGCAGTTAAGGCCATTATTGAAAAAGCAACAATAATAAGGTAAAAAAATGGTATTACACGAGCTGTATCCCTAAACTCATATTTTAATAATTTACTTAACATTTGAATACCTCCTCAAATAACTCTTCAACAGATTTACCAGTAGTTTGGCGTATGTTGTCAACAGTATCATCAACCAATATCTTTGTGCCACCCACCATAATTACTCTATCAAATATTCTCTCAACCGCATTAATTAAATGAGTTGAAAGCAAAACGATTGCATCTTCAGAATAGTTATTTAGAATAATATCTAGCATAGCTTTTCTAGATGCTGGATCCAGACCCCCAAGGGGTTCATCAAGTAAATATATCTTTGCTTTACGTGACATTACCAGAATTAATTGAACTTTTTCCTGCATTCCCTTTGACATACTTTTAATCTTCTGTTCTGGATCTAGTTTGAATTGCTTAAACATTTCTTCAGCCTTTTTCCTATCAAAGTCAGCATAAAAATCTTCGAAGAAATCTAAAGCGTATTTTGCCTTGTTGTTTTCAGCTATATAAGTTTTTTCAGGTAAATAAGATACTATAGATTTTGTATACTCATTTGGTATACTCCCATCAATTAAAACACTTCCACTATAGTCATTAATAAGTCCTGTAAGGATTTTTAATAGTGACGTCTTTCCACAACCATTTGGTCCCAGTAAGCCCACAATTGTTCCGCTTTCAAATGAAAGAGATATATTATTAAGCACTAGCTTAGAACCATATTTCTTTTGTAATGAGCTAATTTCTATAATCTTACTCATTTTTATCTTCCTCCCTTTTGACCTCCATTTTGTTTGATACTACATAAACAATCTCTTCTTTTTTATATCCCAGCTTATGCATTGAATTAAAATAACTATCCGTATATTCCTCTGCCATCTCATCTCTCGCTTTTGAAATCTTTGCTTGATCCTTAGAAACATATCTTCCTGATGTTCTTTCAGTATAAAGTAGTCCATCTCTCTCAAGCTCGGATAAGGCCCTCTGCATTGTGTTTGGGTTTACAGAGAATTCCACTGCTAGGTCCCGAACTGATTGTAGTCGCTGACCCGACTCCCATACGCCTGATACTATTTTGAGCTTTACATCATTCATTATCTGAAGATATATAGGAACGTTTGATGAAAAATCACTTGACATTAGACCACCTCCATGTTTTTTGCTATATCCTTTAAACTTGTATCGTTGTATTATTGTATTAAGAGCTTAATACAATAATACAACTTTTGTTATTTATTGTCAATGATAATTTTAGAAAATATATATAAAAATAAAGACCTGCAACACGACCAGTTTCAATTGATCGTATTGCAGGTCTTTATAAAATTTTAAATAATAATATGTTTTATCAATTCTTACAGCTTTCTTTCTGTATTTCATGTATTTTAACCCAATCAGAACACGCAACAACTTGGAAAAGTGGCTTTAATTTTTCGGTTATTTTATCATGAACTTCCATTATGTTTATTGCATAAAGTAACGGTTCTCTATAAGCAATGCATAAACTCCTCCACCTTATCACCTTCAACTGGGTAACCCGCGCCCTTTGCACAGAAGATTGAATTTGATGTGTACAACGTATCTGCATCCTTATTGTAACCGCTATTCTCAATTACTTCTGCCTCATTGTGGCAGGCATCGTAGCCATCAAAGAATAGGCTTAAACTTCCCTTACCTTTTGTAAAGGAAATCAGCTCCATACCATAATTCATAAAATTAGCTACCGGTCCTCTTCCATTTATAACAACTTTGCTACCTATGGTACTAGGCGCTTCAAAGGTACCATGGAGCTTCTGCACATCCGATAAAACTCTGCCCATATTATCTATCTCCACCTCTATTTTGAAGCGATAATACGGTTCAAGCAGTCTGCACTGCGCTTTTTCCAAGCCTTGCCGCAGCGCCCTTAGAGTTGCTTCTCTGAAGTCGCCCCCATGGGTGTGCTTTAGGTGAGCTCGTCCAGTAAGCAAGGTAATCTTGAGGTCTGTGATACTTGAGCCTGCCAAAATACCATGATGCTCTTTTTCAAAGATATGTGAGCGAATGAGGTTTTGGTAGCTGGGCATGAGATTATCTATATGGCAAGTACTATTAAATGAAATACCACTATTTCGAGGTGTTGGCTCAAGCCTCAAATGTACCTCAGCATAATGTTTTAGAGGTTCAAAGTGACCATATCCGTTTGTTGCCTTTGTTATTGTCTCTTTATATAGTACCTGACATTTACCAAATTCCACATTCAGTGAAAACCTTTGTGCAATTATCTGCTTTAGTACTTCTAATTGTATTACTCCCATTATGTGAACATGAATCTCCTGCAAGCTGTCATTCCAGTTGATATTTAAAGCAGGGTCTTCTATCTCAAGCAGTTTTAGTTTGTTTAATAAATCCTTTATATTTAAACTGCTATCAAAGATAATTTTGGATTTAAGTGTAGGAATCATTTTGAAAATTGACTTTTCCAGAACAGTACCTACGCCCTCTCCAGCATTTGCTTTTGAAAGCCCTGTAACTGCGAAAACCTCTCCTGCAGAAACACTTTCAACCAATCTAAACTTATTTCCGTTATAAATTCGAATTTGATTTACCTTTTCAAAATATCGTGTCTCGTCTTCCTCTATTTCTCCATAATAAAGCTTATCTTTAACTGACAAGTTTCCAGAAAGTGCTTTTATATAGGTCACCCTATTGCCTTGCTCATCATGTCGAAGCTTAAAAATCCTACCACCGAACTCCCCATCGGAACAATAATCAGTAAATGTTAAAACATCTAATACATTTAGAAAATCAGTTATTCCAACATCCTGTAATGCTGACCCAACCATACATGGGAATATTCTGCATTCTTTAACCATCAATTTGAGTGCAGACCTCCAAGTACCTTCTTTATACTCTCCACTCAAATATTTTTCAAGGAGTATTTCATCTCGTTCAGCAATAAACTCTATACTGTCTTCGCTTAAAATATCAATTTCAGCATTTCCGCTATAATTGGTTTTGCTCTGGCTCTTCGGTTGCTCCGTTCCACTGTTACTTGTTTCTCTTTGCCTCTCCAACTCATCCTTGCTCGGAATATATAAGACATCCCTTGTCATTTTGGAACGAATTTCCTCTAATACTTGTTCACTATTAGCACCAGTTCTATCAATTTTATTAATAAATAGAAACGTTGGTATGTTCTGATTTCTTAGAAGCTGCCAAACAGTTTCAGTATGACCCTGTACCCCTTCAACAGCGCTGATAATAATAATGGCATAATCCAATATCTGCAGCGCTCTCTCCATTTCAGCTGAAAAATCCACATGCCCCGGTGTATCAAGCAAATAATAAGTTGATTCCTTATATGTAAAAATACCCTGATCAGAAAAAATAGTTATTCCTCTATCTCTTTCAATATCATGGCTATCTAGATATGCATTTTTATGATCTACTCTTCCTCTGCTACGAATGCTATTTGTATGATATAAAACTTGCTCAGAAAATGTAGTTTTACCCGCATCCACATGTGCTAAAACACCTATTGTTTTGTTCATAATTCACCTCATAAAAAAACTGCCAACACTATAAAATGTTAGCAGTTCGTTTAATTCTTAAAATTAAAATTACTCTTTGTCGTGATCATGTCCGCAGTCGCAATCACAGCCCTCGTCTTCACATTCACAATCCCATTCTAATTCTATCTTTTCGTGGCAATGTGGACATTCTATAGTTTCTGCATCTTCATCAACCATGTCTAAATCTACTTCAATATCCTCACCACAGTATGGACATTCAATTTCTTCAAATTCAAAATCATCTTCGTCTTCATAGATGACTTTCTCAAGTTCAGCAAGATCCTCGTCAATACCATCAACTTGTTCACTGATTTCGTCTTGGATTTCTTCAACATCATCAAGCGCAAGAGACATGTCGTCCAAAACATCAATGATAGCATTCAACAACTTACCTTCATTTGTTGAATCATCCATTTTCATACCCTCTGCCAAACCTTTAATAAAAGATACTCGTTCGCTAATATAGCTCATAATCCTACCTCCTCTACCATATTGGTATATTTTTTTATTTTACTCTTTCCATGTACTCGTTATTTCTAGTATCAATTCTTATCATATCTCCAGTGTTAACAAAAAGTGGAACTTTTATAACAGCACCAGTTTCAACTGTAGCAGGTTTTGTTGCTCCATTAGTTGTATCACCTTTAAAACCAGGATCTGTTTCAGTAACTTCTAGCTCAACAAAGGTTGGAGGCTCAATACCGAAAACATTACCCTTATGGGAAAGGATTCTAACTACTTCATTTTCCTTAACAAGAGCAAGAGTACTTCCAATTGTCTCCTTGTTAATCGGAATCTGTTCATATGATTGAACATCCATGAAATAGTATAAATCGTCATCATTGTAAAGGTATTGCATATCTTTTCTATCGATTTGAGCTTTTGGCATTTTATCAGTTGGGTTAAAAGTTCTTTCAACTGTGGCACCAGTTACTACATTTTTCATCTTACAACGTACAAAAGCTGCACCTTTTCCAGGTTTAACGTGTTGGAACTCTATTATTTGAAATATATTGTTATCCAACTCAAACGTTACACCGTTTCTAAAATCACCAGCTACTATCATACTTTACCTCCGTAATATAAATAAATATACATTTTATGATTAAATAATAACATAAAAAACAATTTAGCGTTAACTGTATTCTAGTTTATATTAAATTATATTTGTCTTTAAGGCAAGAAAAATTTTCATTATTATAGGTAAATACATATTTTTTTATTCTACCTACAATAACTTGTTAATACTCATGTTACTATTTACCATAAATCATAAGATTATTAAATCTTTATTAGATCTAGTCAGTACCATTGGATTATCATCTCTAATAATAATGGTATCTTCAATTCTAACTCCACCCAAGCCTTCAACATATATTCCAGGCTCGATAGTAACTGCCATATTGTTTTCTAGAATTTTATCCCCACCCATCGAGAGTCTTGGACTTTCATGAATCTCTAAACCAACACCATGACCCAACCCGTGCCCAAATTTTCCTTCATAACCATTTTGATAAATAATATCTCTAGCTATTTTATCCACTTCTTTTCCTGTACATCCCCTGTGTGCACCCTTTTCAGAGGTCAATTGAGCATTCAAAACTATGTTATATATATCTATCATTTTCTTATCTGGTTGTCCTAAAAATACTGTTCTAGTAATGTCTGAGCAATAATGATTGTACATTGCACCAAAATCCATTGTTATTGTATCACCCAATTCAAGTTTTTTCTCTGATGCAATTCCGTGAGGCATTGAAGATCTCAGTCCTGAGGCAACAATGGTTTCAAAGGAAGCTCCTGAAGCTCCAAGCTTTTTCATTTGATATTCCAACTCAGCAGCTACATCCAACTCAGTAATTCCAGGTTTAATTATTGACAGCACGTGAGTTAACGCACCATCTGCAATCTGTACTGCTTTGTTAATTGTCTCAATTTCCTGTGCATCCTTAATGCTTCTAAGTTCATCAACAACCGAGCCAATTCCAATTAATTCTGTATTTGTAAACCAATCAGCAAACTCTTTATATGAAGAATAGCTTGCACTTTGGTCTTCGAAGCCAAGCTTTTTCAAGTCTTCTGAATTTATAATTTCATATAGTGTATTAATTATTTCAGGTTTGTGCTGAACTATCTCAAATAAAGGTGCCTGCTTTGCAGATTGCTCAATATATCTAAAGTCTGTTAGTAAATATGCTTTTTTATCTGTAATTAACAAATTTGCAGATGTGCCTGAAAATCCGGACAAGTACATGTAATTTTCTCTTTTAGTTATAAGTGCTCCATCTATTTTTAAATCCTTCATTTTACTTCTAAACGTATTTAATCTATTTGAAAGTATGTGTCTATCAAGCATAAAACTTGCCTCCTATAATCCCTATTAACTAAAGTTATACAACTTTCGTAGAAAGTTGTATCTTAAATGTTTGCTGCAGCATGCAGTGCAAGAATATAGCTCATTTTTCCAAAGCCACATATTTGACCAACGCAAACTGGAGCAATAACAGATGTATGTCTAAATTCTTCTCTGCTATGTATATTTGAGAGATGTATTTCAATTGTTGGAATCTCTATTCCCTTTATGGCATCTCTTATTGCAATACTGTAATGCGTATATGCCCCTGCATTAATTACAATAACTTCATATACCCCTCTTGCAGCATGTAGCTTATCAATAATCTCGCCTTCATGATTAGTCTGAATAAAATCCGTTTCCAGTCCAAGCTCACCAGAAACAATATTAACTTCTTTTGCTATATCCAGCAATGTTTCGCTACCATAAACGCTCTTTTCTCTAACCCCTAGCAAGTTTAGATTGGGGCCATTTATCACCAGAACCTTTTTCATATCTCACCTTTAACCCTTTTTGTATTGTTACTCAGCTTTCTCAGTTGGAACAAATTAATCTTAACTGCAATAGTAAATGTATCAAATGAGAGGCTTATATAAATTATATGTAAAGAAAACTTGGCTTTTACCAAGTCTTATGGCTCAGGTAGAAACCTAGTTGCACTTATACTTTTCTAAAGTGCAAATAATTTTGCTAGGCACTCTTAGGGGATATATACCAGCCCTGCTACTGGTATTGATTTACCTGCTAAAGTGCGTTTTTTACTTGCTCATATATGTTCTTCATTTCCAATGCATCCTCAGCCATCATGCCTCTAGATTCACATATGATTACTGGTTCCATGCCTCTCTTTACTAGCACTGGAGCTAGATGCTCAAATTCTGGTCCATATTGTTTATCAATAAAGTTCCAATGCTTTTTTTCTCCACCTCTGGAATATTCTATTCTGCTAAAATGACAGTGAAGTCGCTTCGCCCTGTCTTTTCCGATAGAATTCTCAATTATATCAATAATACTTGCGAAGTCTTCCTCCGAATTGAGCCTTCCAAGACCTCTAGCATGAATATGCCCAAAATCAATGGTTGGAATAATTCTTTCATCCATTTTGCACATTTCCATTATTTCTTCAAGTGTTCCCAATTGATTATGCTTTCCCAAAACCTCTGGGCAAATACTGATGTCTCCATAACCAGCCGTATCTGATAGCACTACAGTTTCCTTTAGTACCTGTATTGCGGTTTCAAGTGCCCAATTTCTCTCCACCTTACTGCATGAGCCGCTATGAATCACTATTCGTTTTGCGCCCATCCATCTTGCCACCTTAAGTGTATCTAAGATATATTTTTTTGAATTTTCTCTTTTTTCTATTTCTTCACTGGCCATATTTATATAATAAGGAGCGTGAATGCTTACAAAAACGTTATTTTTCTTCGCCTCGTCACCAATCTCTGTAGCTGTTTTTTCACCAATATTTACGCCCTTAGTACATGAGTACTCATATGCATTTAAGCCTATAGAAGCAAGCCATGCAGGCATCTGTGACGAAGTTTTGTAGCCTTGTTCATAAAAGCTATCTGAATTTCCTGACGGTCCAAATCTTATCATGGCTTCTCTCCTAAACTTACTCAAATCTAGCTATATTATTCTCATTTCTAATCTCACTCAAAACTACCTGTATTATACTCATTTCTAATTTAACTCAAAACTACCTGTATATACTCATTTCTAATCTCAATCAAATGTACAACTTATTCTAAGGTGTAGTTTTCAATTAACTGTTCAAATCACCTTCATTACCTAATTCAATAATATCTTTCTACTTACTCTCCAAAAATACTTTCATTGCCATGTAGCACATGTAAATATCAATTTTGCTAGTTATTTCAATTGGAGAATGCATGGATAGGATAGGCACTCCGCAATCAAGAACCTCAACACCCAGGTTTGCGACATGCTGAGCAATAGTTCCACCACCGCCTTGATCAACCTTTCCTAACTCAGCGGTATGCCATACAATTCCTTTTTCATTAAATAGTCTTCTTATCTTGCCCATATATTCAGCATTTGCATCACTCGCATCATATTTTCCCTTTGAGCCAGTGTATTTTTGTACTACAACACCATTCCCCATATATGAAGCATTCATTTTTTCATTAACCTCTGGATAGCTTGGATCAACTCCTGGATTTACATCAGCTGATAGCATGTTAGAATTCTCTAAGCACTGATTTAATAAAACATCTGAGTAGTTTTCACTTGTCAAATATATTATTTTAGAAATAAAACTCTTTAAGAAGTTTGACTGAGCCCCAGTATTTCCCATGCTGCCAATTTCTTCTTTGTCGGTTAGGATACAAAGTGCTGTCTTCTCAACTGATTTAGTAGCTAACATTGCTTTTACACAGGTAAAGGAACATACCCGGTCATCCTGTCCATAGGCCCCAATCATACTCCTATCAAGTCCTATATCTCGCGCCTTAAAATTCGGAACTGCTTCCAGCTCAGCTGATAGAAAATCTTCTTCAACCATGCCATATTTATCATTTAGAATCTTTAATATATTTAATTTAATCTTATCTTTAACTTTTTTATCATTATATGGTCTGGAACCCAATAAAATATTTAAACCTTCACCAGTTACAGCCTCTGTTGCCTTCTTCTGCATCTGGTCTTGAGCTAGATGTGGAAGTAAATCTGTTATTGTGAATATTGGATCATTGTCATCCTCACCAATGCAAACGTCAATAATTGTTCCATTTGCCTTAACTACAACTCCATGAAGTGAATATGGGATTGTAACCCATTGATATTTCTTTATACCGCCATAGTAATGTGTTTTTAGCAGGACCAAGCCAGAATCCTCATACAACGGATTTTGCTTAATATCAAGTCTAGGAGAGTCAATATGAGCTCCCACCATGTTTATTCCTTCCACTAGAGGCTTTTCTCCAAGAACAGCAAAGGCAACTGCCTTGTGCTTGTTTATGTAGTAAACCTTCGCACCTTTATTCAACTTTTTGCCTTTTTTAAACAAGTATTGTAAATCTTCATAGCCCGCTTTTATTAATTCTTTTTCAACTAAGGCAGAAAACTCTCTCTCTGTTTTTCCTTTATCTAAATATTCCTTATAGTTTTCACATAAGTCAAACGCCTTGCTTATCTGCTCTTCGCTACTTTGCTCCCAAGCATTCTTGACCTCATATGATAGCTTCTCTTTAAGCATCTCTGCCTGTGTCTTTTCTTCACTCATTTTTTATTCCTCTCTTTTGACTTAATATTAAAAAGTTGATAATATAAAGTAACACTAACCCGTATTAAAAATAATAGTAATTATTTTTAATCATCACTAACGTAATGTTGTGGGTGTTGTTTTAGTTTTAATTAATATCTATTAGGATATTTAATTTTACTATAATTATACTTTTGAAAGGAGAAAGTTACAATGCATGATAACCATATTCATTCAAAATTTTCAGGCGATTCACAAATGGAGGCAGCTAATGCATGCCAAAAAGCTATTGAAATGGGATTAAAGGGTTTAGTTTTTACTGATCATGTAGATTATGATTACCCGGATTTTGATAATGATTTTTTAATAGACTTAGATCAATACTTTGAATTTTTTAAAAGCCTTCAAAATGAATGGAAATATAAGCTCGATATTCGTATAGGTGTAGAGATGGGCTTTCAGCCGCATGTACTGAGTAAAATAAATGAAACATTAAGTGAATACCCGTTTGACTTTGTTATTAATTCCGTTCATGTAATTGATCTTTTAGATCCCTATACAAGAGCATTCTATGTTGGCAAAACCAAGCATCAAGCCTATGAGAGATATTTGCAGGAAATCTTATGTTCTATTAATTCATATGATAATTTTGATATCATAGGCCATATTGGATATGCTGCCAGATATGGTGATTTTGAGGATAAACAAATGAGATACAAAGACTATAGTGACCTTTTGGACCAAATATTAAAGGCTACAATTCAAAAAGGTAAGGGAATAGAGCTAAACACCTCTGGAATAAGGTCAGATTTGCACTCTCCTATACCAGGTTATGACGTTTTTGATAGATACTTTGAGTTAGGTGGTAAAATTATAACTATCGGATCTGATTCTCATTTTACAGAGCATATAGGTCATAGTTTTACAGAAGCTACTGATTACTTGAAAAAAGTTGGTTTTAAGCATGTGGTACATTATGAAGGAAGAAACCCGGTATTTGAAAAGTTGTAGCTAATATGTATTGGGGTGCTAAAATCAGCACCCCTAAATGATATTTATTTCTGAATCAAGTCAATGGAACCCAGTACTACATGTGCTAATCCGAATCCCAATACACCAGCACCAATTGCAACTGTTGTATCGCGCTTATTCATGCCACGTTTTTTCATGTCATAACCTCGCATCGCCAAACCTGTTGCCGTGACTGCTGTACCTAAAACGGCAGGAATTAGTCCCTCGCGCAAAAGAATCCCCTCCTCTTTTTAGAAACAAAATCATTATTAATGTTTACTTTTCTCAGTAATATATGTTAGGAATATATTCATTTATATTAAAAGGTTCCCAATCTTGGAATTACATATAGTTTTTTTTAAAAATAACAGCTATACTGTACAAAATAACATCAGCTAAGTTATTTCTTATATCAGTATCTAATACAAATGGTGAGAAACGCCTCCTTCATTCCAAGACTAATCATTGTTACCACATGTTATTAATTTGAAATTTACATATTTCCCCTTTACCAGCACCTATACTCTACTTTCATAGATCTGAGTTATGATTTTTTCCATAGGCAGTTCCTTTATAGATATATCTGAAAACTCACACATTTCCGTCAAACTCTGTATAAAGGTACTAATTGATTTGTTTTCGAGATCTACCTCCAAAGTGTACTCAAAGTCAGATTTCTTTTCTATAACTTTTACACCATCAATTTTATTATCATAAATAGGACTTGTGAGTACTAAATGAACAATTTTCTTTGCACCTAAATTAAGCTGTAGATTTTGTAATGTATCGTCAAAAACCTTTTGCCCATGGTTAATTATTATTACCTTTTGCGCGAGCTGCTCAACATCTTCAAGGTCATGGGTTGTAAGGATAAACGTCGTTCCAAGCGCGTTCATTTCCTTAATAAATTCCCTAATGCGCTGCTTTGCAATGACATCAAGACCAATCGTAGGCTCATCAAGAAACACAATTTTGGGTTTGTGTAGCATTGCCATTATGAATTCGCACTTCATTCGCTCACCTAAAGAAAGGACTCTTGTGGGTTTTCCAACTATGTCCTTCAAATCAAACAGTTCAGTAAGTTTATCAAGTGTTTGTTTAAAATCTTTATCAGATATAGAGTAAATAACTTTATTCATATTAAAGCTATCTATTGGTGGAATATCCCAAACAAGTTGCGATTTTTGTCCAAAAACAGCACCAATATTATTGACATAAGCAGTTCTGTCCTTGTGTGGCGTATAGCCCATTACAGAAATTTCACCGCTACTAGGATATAACGTACCTGTCAGCATTTTTATTGTTGTAGATTTACCTGCTCCATTAGGTCCAAGAATACCTACAATTTCTCCCTCACCAACATTGAAGGAAACATTGTTTACCGCATTAACCGTAACTTTCTCACGATGGAAAAAACTTTTTACAGTTTCAGTAAAGCCACTCCCACGCTTATAAGTTTCGTAGGTTTTTGTTAGATTTTTAACTGTAATTGTATCCATAAAATCAGCTTATCCCCCCACTCCTTCATATAAATGTATCATGTGTTTGTATAGTAGAATTCCTATCATAGTGAATAGAATACATGGTATTATTGCTACATACATTGATAGGTTTACTTTACCTAAAAGTGCTGCTGCAGGGAAATATCCCACCATTGCAACAGGAATTACAAATGCGGTGAAACTGGAAGTAGCTTTATTAAATATGCTTTGAGGATATTTACCAAAGGTATTTATACTATCAAAAATTTCAGGAATCCTTGAATTTCCAACCCATTTGAAGGAGGTTGCAGCCATTATAAGTGAAGTCCCCATCATGACTAAAAGTCCAGACAAAAAAAGAACTATAAACTGTAACCACATAAGCAAGGTAATCGCGCCTACATTAACTATTGCAAGAATAAACATTATTCCTCCGCCAAGTAGTAAGCCCAAACTCTCAAGTGAAATAGTAGAAGCAATTAAATAGAAAAGACTATCTACTGGCTTTATTAAAACAATTTCAAGGCTTCCATCAATAACATAGCGCATTGTGGCCCACAAAACCCCATTAAACAGTATTTGTGCTAACCCTGCCGACATTGTAAAAATAGCTTGAATTAGCAACACTTCGTAAAATGACCAGTTAGGAAAGCTTGCCCCTGATCCGTAAATCATCACTGTTACCAACGGAAAAAGTATATTGCTTACAAGTAAAATAAAGTTACTCAAAAGGAAATTAACACGATAGGTAGAAGCTGTGGCAAAGGAAACTTTTATGCACTCTTTATAAATTTGTAAATATTTATTTATCATACTACGCTCCCACCCCCGTAAATCTTTTCATTGATGCTCTATATACAACTTCACTAAGTAAAGCAGTTACTACTACCGCAATAGTTTGTACTCCAACAATTTGTGGAATAGTCATAGTCAAATTTGCCAGCTTATATTGTCCTGTAAAAACCATGGCAGGTACATAGGATACATATTGGAAGGGTAAAAAAAACAATAATTTTTGCAAAGGTAAAGGGAAAAACACGAGTGGAATTAACCCTCCAGAAAAAATGCTTAGAAGGAGTTGGAAAACTCTTCGAATACTGCTTGATTGAACAAGCCAAAAAGCTGTCAACCCAATGATGTAATTTAAATAAAAGTTCATTAAGAAAGCAAGTGCAATTGAAAGAATTGTCAACCCAAAGCTTACTGGCATCATATTTACTTTAAATACAAAAATAAAAATTGCTAAGCAAGGTAGAAATTCAAAGAAAAAGCCTAAAATTCGATGTCCTATTTTTTGAGATAGTGCAAAAAATCTATGGTGAATAGGCCGGAGCGCGAAGGTTAAAAACTTTCCTGTTCTAACTAACATCTGCAGATTCCAATCAGCAAAATCCATCGTTAAATAGCCTATTAAAGCAGTAACTCCGAAATAGGTTATCATTTGAGACAGTTGCATGCCATTAAGTTCTGAGCGTCCAGAATAAACTGCTGTCCAAATAAAATATTGCACAATAAAATAGACCGGGCCTACAAAAATGGAGACCATAGAATGCGTACGGTAGGCACTCCATTCCTTGTAAGTTACCAGTGAAACAGCTTTTATAACCTCTAATTTATGTTTTATGTAATTCATTATTCTAATCCTGACCATATTATTGCAGTGGAATTATTAATTGCGTGTGAAACCCAATTGCCATTAACAAAAGGTACAAACAATGCTGCTACTAGCTTTTCAACTGGATCAATGACTAGGCGACAAGCACCTGCACCTTCATGGTGAAATGTATCTTTGCCAAACAAAGAAGCTAAGTCATTTCCCATATCAGGACCTAATCCATATTGGCGATGAACCCCACCTGCATTCCAACAATAATCCTTAATGTCTGGAGTTGTATATACTGTAGTCATTTTTTCAACAGCTTTTCTACCCAAAATTCGTTTACCGTTGTATGTACCGTTATGAAGCAGCATAGTACCAAATTTGCATAAATCAGGTGCCGTTGAGTGAAGTCCACCCGCTGTGGAAGGTATTTTAGTCCAAATGTCTGTATCTTCTTTCTCACCAGCGATAATAGCCTTCATACGTTTTTCCATGCGTTCATCACGAATACTATGTCTTTTCGCTTGCTCTATAGAAAGCTCAAAACAAGTGTCGTTCATCTCGCAAGGTTTAACAATATTCTCCATTATGTAATCGTTTGCGAACACTCCACTAACTCGAGATACGATTTCCCCTAAAATTACAAAACCAAAACTGCAATATGCCCATTCCTCTCCAGGCTTTTTCCTCATTCCAGATGTTAAAGCAGCTTCAATCCAATTATCACCTTTCATATTTTCTATATAGTCCCATGGTGATTTAAAGTATTTATTTTCAAAGCATCCACCATCAGCAACCATTCCAGAAGTGTGTGTGAGAAGATGTGCAACATTTATCTTATCAAACGGCGGAGCTTTGAATTCATCAATAAACTCACCAACAGTTTGATTAAGACGCATTTTTCCATCCTCAACAAGTTGAAAGATTGCTACAGTACAGAATAATTTGGTAATAGAAGCTATAGATTGAATGGTGTCTGGTTGTAAAAGACTGTCTTCACTTTCTTTATACGAAAGCTTACCTATCGCTGTATTTGCGAATACTTTCCCATCTCTAGAAAAACAATAGTTTGCAGCTTGAAGTTCATTTGCTTTCATCATTTTAAGAAAATGATTGTTAAGTACTTTTAATCTATCCCCATTGTAGCCCACTTCGCCCGGCATAAAAGGTGTTTCAAAATTAATCATCATTACCCCTTTCTGTTACTAATTAACATTTAAGATTATTTTTTATTATTCTACCATATTATTGTATAAAGGGGCAACCTTAAACCAAACACTTGCTACCATAGTTGTAATCCTCATGTTCTAAGCAACTAGAAAGCATAACACCTAGATGAGGTTATCTTTAGAAAACTACACCTTAAAAATTATAAAAAAATAAGAGCTATAAGTTTTTAAATGACTTATAACTCTTATAATAAATTCAGCTTTTGTTATTCCCTTATAATCAATTCTCAATCTAGTGTAGCTAATTTACCATAATTCTTTACTCGATCAATCTATTGTTCCCCCACCAACCACAGCATCACCGTCATAAAAAACAACTGCCTGGCCTGGTGTGATTGCCCTTTGGGGCACATCGAACGTTACTTTAATTTTATCATTATCCAGCACATGTATTGTTGCTGGCGATTCCTTTGCTGAATACCGTATTTTTGCCCCTACTCGCATGCCATCAACAGGTTTCTCTATTGAAATAAAGTTTAGGTCTGAGGCCACTAGACTGTTAGAAAACACGTCACTGTCATCGCCCAATACAACTCTATTGTTCTTAACATCTAGTGCGACTACGAACATAGGCTTACCGAAGGTCATTCCAAGACCTTTCCGTTGTCCTACAGTATAGTGGACAATACCTTTATGGTCACCTAGAACATTTCCACTGGTATCGACAAATTTTCCAGGTACTATCTTTTTGTCACTGTTTTCACTCAAAAACCTTCCATAGTCATTGTCATTAATAAAGCATATCTCCTGACTATCTGGTTTTGATGCCACAGATAAGCCCATTTCTTTTGCCATTTCCCTTATTTTATCTTTTGGGTAATCGCCAACAGGAAGGAGCGTTCTGCTTAACTGCTCCTGTGTCAAGTTGTACAGAGCGTAAGTCTGATCTTTCTTGTCAGTAACAGATTTTTTCAGGATATGCCTATTAGACACAGCATCATACATAACTTTTGCATAATGACCTGTAGCTATATAGTCTATTCCCATCGAAACAGCCTTATCCAGCATAGCCTGCCACTTAACATGCCTATTGCAGGCAATACATGGGTTTGGTGTACGTCCTTTGAAATATTCTTCTTTAAAATATTCAATAACAGTTTTATTGAATATATCCTTAAAATTCAGCACATAATATGGTATCCCAAGTTTATTTGCTACTCTTCTGGCGTCGTCTACCGCAGATAATGAGCAGCAGCCTCCCTCAGATTTCTTCGTCTCTTCGTCCATATCTTGCCAAATCTGAAGTGTTACGCCTATAACCTCATAACCTTGCTGCAATAAAATGGCGGCAGCTACAGAACTATCTACGCCGCCGCTCATACCAAGCATTACTTTTTTTAAACTCATTAACTATCTCCCATTACATTTTTCCTAACACTGTTAATCCAATGTCTACTGCCGCCGCTAACATTCCTAGTCTTCGAAGTCTTCCTCACGTCCGTGACTGTGGTTACAACTGTCACAACAGCCATTACAGTCAACAGATTCATCTGGAGCTAAGCCACTTTTTCTTCTATAATCCTCAAGTGCTGCAGCGATTGCTTCCTGCGCAAGGTTTGAGCAATGCATTTTAGCTGGTGGCAAACCATCAAGTGCCTCAGCAACAGCGTTATTTGTTATCTTCATAGCTTCTTCAACGGTCTTTCCCCTCACAAGTTCAGTAGCCATGCTACTTGTTGCAACAGCAGCCCCACAACCAAAGGTCTTAAATTTGGCATCGACTATTATATTATCCTCAATCTTTAAGTACATTTTCATTATATCACCGCATTTAGCGTTTCCAACCTGACCTACGCCATTTGCATCTTCTATTTCTCCAACATTTCTTGGATTTGAAAAATGGTCCATAACCTTCTCACTATACATATATATACCTCATTTCTACATTATAATTTAAATAATCTATATGGTTTGCTTGTCTAGTTTATTTACTAATTCTTATTGCTATTTACTATTTGTTATTTTTAACTACCTCATAAAGAGGTGACATATCTCTAAGTTTTGTAACAATCTTAGGAATTTCCTCAAGTATATAAGCCACATCTTCTTCTGTATTGTCATCACCAAAGGTCAATCTCAAAGAACCATGCGCTATTTCATGTGGAAGTCCAATAGCCATAAGCACATGTGATGGATCTAACGAGCCTGAAGAACAAGCCGATCCACTTGAACCACAAACACCCTTCATATCGAGCATAAGTAAAAGTGATTCTCCCTCAATAAACTGAAACGAAATATTTACATTACCAGGAAGTCTATTACTACGGTGTCCATTAAGTCTGATAAATGGTACCTTTGCCATAAGTCCTTCTATTGTCTTCTCTCTTAGGTTTAATAATTTTTTATTATATTCATCAATATTTTTTGTTGCCAATTCAATAGCTTTTCCCAAGCCAATTATTCCTGGAATATTCTCAGTGCTAGCCCTTTTTCCTCTTTCCTGCTGTCCACCAAGAATAAGAGAAGAAATTTTAACACCTTTTCGAATATATAGAGCACCCATTCCTTTGGGTCCGTAAAATTTATGGCCTGCCAATGACAATAAGTCAATGTTCATTTTCTCTACATCAATTGGTATATTGCCAACTGCCTGAACAGCATCGGTATGGAATAAAATACCTTTTTCTCTTGCAATAGCGCCGATTTCTTGTATTGGCTGTATAGTACCAATCTCATTATTTGCAAACATTATGCTAATAAGAATAGTATTTTCTTTAATTGCATTTTTCACTTGTTCCAAAGATACAAGTCCATCACTATCTACAGGTAGATATGTGACTTCAAAACCCTCTCCTTCGAGATATTTGCACGAATTGAGAACTGCAGGATGCTCAATTGCTGATGTAATTATATGATTACCCTTTTTCTTATTTGCAGCTGCAATACCCTTTAGAGCCCAATTGTCAGCTTCGCTTCCAGATCCCGTAAAATATATCTCTCTTGGCTCAGCACCTAGAGCTTTTGCTACTTGCTCTCTAGCTTCTTCAACTGCCTTTTTACTTTCACGACCCATGCTATATATTGAAGACGCATTACCAAAATGTTCACAAAAATATGGTTTCATAGCGTCGAATACTTCTGGCTTAACATATGTGGTTGCAGCATGATCTAAGTAAATAATTCTATCTCCCATAACAAACTCTCCCTTTTTTAGAATTCCTTTAATAATATACCCCTTTGAAATGTAATAAAAACAGATTATATGTAATAAATATAATCATTTTTAGTTTTATTTTCAAAGTCATTGACAAGATCTGCAATAGTGAATGAATCAACTACTTCGTTAATCTTATCTCGCAACTTAGCCCAAACAGGAGCAGTTACACATGCATCTGCTCTATCACAGCTAGTAGGCATTTCCAAATCAATACAATCTACTGGACAAAGTGTGCCCTCAAGTGATCTTAATACATCTCCAACCGTTATCTTTTCAGCGGGTTTAGAAAGCATGTAACCACCTTGCGCACCCCTAACGCTTTTAACTATTCCAGATTTTTTTAAAGAAGCAAACAGTTGCTCAAGATAGTTCTCAGAAAGTCCTTGCCTTTCTGCTACACTTTTCAAAGACACTTGTCCTTCTTTGTCATTCACTGCCAAATCTACAATAGCTCTAAGTCCATATCTGCCTTTCGTGGATACTTTCATGTTAATCACCTTAATTCCAATTAATTTACTATGATTTAATTTGATGTTAACATATTAGCAATCTTAATGCAAGTATCCATAATAACTTGTTTTGAAGGTTAATTCATCAAATAAAGGAACTATAGCATCTTGTCTTCAGCATATAATCAATTTCATCAATACTCTTGCCATTTGAGCATAATATAAATACACCATAGCTAGATCTACTGTTGGTGCTCATATTCGAACTTGTATTCTCTTCAGTTATAGTTGAAAAATCAAATCTTCCACCTTCATAAATGACTGCATCTATTGGTTTAGTATATGTGTATAAATCAACAACCGTGTAACCCTTTTCCTTAAGTCCCTCAGAAATGCTGAAGAGATTTGATTGAACCGCAACTATCATATTTGTCACCTCTATCTCCAAAATATCCATAATGGGATATTATTTGCAGAGGTACAATAATTATTCTATTTATTTTTATTCAGAGTTTTTGAATACTCTTTAGTAGTTCCTTTTAAGATTCCTCATTAGGTTCTTTTGAAGATTCTTGAATATCTTCTTCAGATAATTCTTCAATTGCTTCCTCTGTAGTATTTTTAGCTGACTTTTTCTTTTTACGGCTAGGTAATGGCTTGTTTGTGAAAATAAACCATATTGCGATAATCAAATAAACTAATATACTTACTTCCAAATAGTACTGAAACATAATTATATTCAGTAACAAAAGAACAAAACCAGCCAACAAAATCCATGCCATAATTCTTCTCATCATATTTTTAGCCTCCACGAGTCGCTTATTGCGACAACTATTTATAATTTAATTTTTAATTAAAACTTTAAATCAAGTTTCTCTCCATTTCTCTAGCCAATCCTTAATTTTAGCCTCATATCCATTTGCAGTTGGATTATAATACAATGTTCCTTGCATTTCATCTGGTAGGAAATCTTGTTTTACAAGGTTATTTTCATAATCATGTGCGTATTTATAACCTTTTCCATACCCAAGCTTCTCCATGCCTTTAGCTGCTGCATTTCTCAAATGCATTGGAACGCTTCCAGTGTTCTTTGCTTCAACATCAGACAAGGCCTTATTAATTGCCATGTATGCAGAATTTGATTTCGGACTGCAAGCTACAGTGACTGTTGCATGAGCTAGTATTATTCTAGCCTCAGGCATTCCAATCATTTTGGCAGCCTGAGCAGCCGCAACAGCAACTTGTAGTGCAGTTGGATTTGCCATGCCCACGTCCTCAGAGGCACAAATGATGATTCTTCTTGCCAAAAACTCTACATCTTCACCTGCATATAAGGCTCGTGCCAAGTAAAACACTGCGGCATCAGGATTGCTGCCCCTCATTGATTTTATAAAGGCACTTATGTTATCATAATGCTCTTCTCCATTCTTATCAAAACGAATGGCTTTTTTCTGAACACATTCCTCAATGGTATGGAGGTTAATATCTATAAGCCCATTCTCGCCCAGCTCTGATGTTAGTACAGCTAATTCAATAGAATTAAGTGCAGTTCTGGCATCCCCAGAACAAACCTCGCATAAATAATCGAGTGCATCGTCAGAAATATTTATATTATATGTTCCTAAACCTCTTTCTTTATCTTCAATTGCGCTAATGAGAAGCTGCTTGATATCACTATTTTCTAGAGGCTTCAGCATGAAAACAGTAGACCTTGATATTAATGCTTTATTTACCTCAAAGAAGGGATTTTCAGTAGTGGCACCTATCAAAACAATTGATCCATCCTCTACACAAGGTAGAAGTGCGTCCTGCTGTGACTTATTAAAACGATGAATCTCGTCTATAAAAAGTACCGTTCTCCCTTTTGGATTTAGCATTGGATTTTTGGTATCAGCTGCTATTCTCTTTATATCTGCAACACCTGAAGTTACTGCGTTTAGTTTCTCAAAGCTAGACTCAGTAGTATTGGCAACTATCCTTGCAAGAGAGGTTTTCCCTGTACCCGGTGGGCCATAAAGAATGATTGAAGTAATTCTATCTGCTTTAATCATCCGATATAGCATTTTGTCCTTGCCAATGATATGACTCTGCCCGACAAATTCTTCAATTGTCCTTGGTGACATTCTATATGCCAATGGTTGTATCTTATCTCTCATTCTTCACCTTCAAAATTTCAATATTCCACTTCTAAGTTTTAGCGGAAGGCTTGGCATTACTAATGCTCTCCCTTCTATTAAACTAATTGAGCTGTATAGTCTCAGCTTAAAAGCTTTCACTGTGTTAATTTAAACGATTTCCATATAGCATCGACCTCTTTAGCCGATTCTTCTGTGGCTGTCAAGTCAGGAACAAAGCTTACATAGCAGTACGAATACTTGTCTGACTCAAAGCAATAACAAATCACATTTGCAAATAAATCTAATTCTTGGTTTTCTACTTTATATGTATAGGTTCTCACCTGTAAACCCTTTTCATTTACAATATTCTTGGTAGGTGTAGCTCCATACGTACTCTTGAGAAGACGCATGATTCCAAACTTCTCTTCATCAGTAAGTGTTTTTAATAAAGAAGTATTTTCTAAAGCATATATCATTACATTTGCGTTTGTATTTGAATTCTTAAAGGTTATTGCATTATCATCCGAACCTGATTTTGTCCAATATCCCGGAATCTTTGCACTCCAGTTATAGGTTTTGTTTAAATAGTCAAAATCCTCATCCTGCTGAGATACTCGGGCTTCTAGATTTTTGCTTTTATATTTTTCTAGATCCTTTTGATATTTTGATTCATCAATGGTGTAAAATGTCATTTTATTAAGGGTATCAATAAACTCAGCTTTTGATTTCTCATATTCATTTTCAGGGAGTTTTATTGAAATTTCATAAACAAAACCATCCTTATCAAAATAAAGTTCATCAATAATATAGACTTTATCAGCCTCTTTTATACTGAATTTAAGGGTCTGTGCCTCAGTATTTGCAACAGTTTCTATGTCAGAGCTAATGAAGGAATACTTTTTAGGGTCAAAATATTTGTCATACTTATTCTTGATATCCTCAACATATTGTTCTAAAGACCCATTTTCATCAAGAGTATTCATCGTTATTTGCATACTGTGTTGGCTATCAATACCTAGCTTTGTAGTTAAAGGATCGCTATTTGCTAATATTTGATTCCATTTAACCGGTATTTTCATTAACCATGGTAAATATTTAGTTTCAGAATTTAAACTAACATAGTTATAAAAACTTACTTGACCATCCTTAATCTTTGAAATGTCCTCAACTCCTCTAACGTTTCCTTTATAATTTAAATCAAAAGAGCTTACAATATTATCAAAATATTTATCTGATATTAATTTTTCAGGAGTTACAGAGCTGTCATAGCTGTTTATTGTTACATAATAAAAATATTCACCTTTTTCAAATACTTTAACACGCAAAGACTCTTCATATTCACTTAATCTAGTATATTGGAAATAAGGAATTGAAGCCTTTAAATCTAATTTTGACTCTCGCATACTACTACTGTACAATACGTCATTATACAACTCGGACAAAGTTCTATCCTTCTTACTCTCTACACTTATTTCAAAATATAAACTTCTGCTTTCGTTGGTTATACCAATTGTGTCTGACTTAAAGCTATTTGATACGATTCTAGAACCAGTTGGAACATTTATGCTCCAGCCATAATAACTATTTCCAAGCTTTGCACTGCTTATTCCTCCAGTTAAAAAGGATAAATCACTTAATGCGCCATCGTCTTCTAAAACAATTTTGATGTTGCCTTTTTTTATATCACTCTTAACAGTTATAGGAAAGTTTTTTGATAAGAACTCCAGTGGAACCATAGTACTACCATTTTTAACTACTGGTGCTACCGTACTCTTGAAAGTTGCTGAATTAGCTGTATAGCTTATGCTCCCAATTTTAACTTCAGCATTCATATCTCCATATATTATTTCTATCTTCTTGTCTGCTTTCTGATTTAGCTCAGCACCAATTGCATTTGTAAACCAGGATAGTGGTACCATAATTGTTTTGTTTGACACATATGGCTTTTCAACTTTTGATGAAATACCATTTATCTTGCCAACGTTACTTCCTACCTTTAGTTCTATTGTTAATTTATCAGTATCCGCTGCATATGTATTGATAAAGCAGGTTATTATAATAGATATTATTATTAATATACTTATAGTCAATTTTCTTTTATTCACAATGACACTTCCTTATTTTAATTTATTGTGTGTTTTACATCTAGGAATTACTTTTGCTTTTCACCAAATATAATATCAATGTTAAACTGTTTTTTATCACGAAGTATAGTAAAGGTTGCCTTATCGCCTGGTAAATATTTTTTCATTTCTTCATTATAGTCTATAATTGAATTAACCTTTGTCCTATTAATTGAAACCAACTTGTCATCGAGCACAATATCATACTCTTCAGCAGGTGAACCTTCATATATGTCTTTAACAGTCAATCCTGCACTCTTGCTTGGTAAGCCGTATTGAGAGGTTATGCTATCAGCAAAAACGATTCCCAAGTAAGGTCTTTTAATTCTACCGAACTTTTCGAAATGACTAATAGCATACTTTACTGTATCTACTGGAATTGAAAAGTTAAGGCCTTCTACCCCATATCCAACTAGCTTTACAGAATTTATGCCTATAACTTGACCCTTCATATTTACCAAGGGTCCACCGCTATTTCCACCATTAATTGCTGCATCAGACTGAATAAATCTGTATTCTCCATCTGCAGATCTATTCATCCCACTAACAATACCTTTTGTGGCAGAATTTCTTAAGTTAAAGGATAATGGTGTACCGATGGCTACAACATCTTGTCCAACAGCCACACTTGAAATATCACCGAAGGTTGCTGGCTGTAATCCACCCTTATCAATTTTTATTACTGCTAAGTCCAAACTCTCATCTATCGCCTTAAGCCTGGCTTTATAAGCTTTGCTATTTGATAGTACAACTACTATACTATCCATATCCTTAACAACATGTGCATTTGTAATTATGTAACCATTACTTTTATAGATGACACCTGTCCCAAAAATCAAATTGTCTGTTGACTCATCGTAATCATAGCTACTTTCTTTTAACTTTCCAATAATACCAACAACAGAAGGGCTAACCTTTGAAATAACCTTTGATACCTTGTTGGTTTCAGTATTTATTTCAATAGAATTACTACCTTTATTTACCGTTATGTTTTCTAAATTTTTAGCTAAGCTATCAACTGATATGTACTGCTTTCCATCTATCACTTTAACTGAATCATTTACCTGATTCCCATCAATTTTTAGTGTTACATTACTTGCTGCGAAAACGCTTGAAGTCATAAAAACAAGGGCAACAAGCAAACATATTACTTTTATAATAATCTTTTTAGTCATAAATCCTCCACTTTTAATCTTTTGCAATTTCTTTAGTAATTTCTTTGGTGATTTCTTTATTATTCATAGAAAAATATTCTTACAGAATTATATTTTACCATCTACAGTAGCTTAATACAATTGTACAATTGTTAATAATACTTCAAATGTTCACGTAAAAAAAGATATGCTTTCGGAGGAACTAGTTCCTTTGGAGTATAACCTTCAACTAAAAAAATCTGTCCTTAGAAGGCTAACCTCCCTTTAGACAGACTCTTTTTTCTTTACATAGTCAAGTTATAACCTATATCACATTCAAAATTCTTCTCTAGCTATTGGTACATAGCACAGTTTGTTGCCAATACGCTTACTTTCCATTAGTGAAATAGATTTTACCTTGATAGCTAAATTATCTACTGCTATTTTGTTTGCAATTACTTCAAAGCTATCTAATTTAACTTCTCTAGCCAAAGTAACATGGGGACTAAAGCCTCTATCTTCTTTCCTGTATTCTTGTTTCTCAAGGGCGCTTTCTAGTTGACTATACAGATTGTCAAGTTCTTGACTTTTTTTGAGTCCAACCCATATTATTTTTCTATTTCCTTTATCGAATTTTCCCACTTGATTTAGCTTCAATTCAAATCCCGACATATTGGCAGCTGTCTCTTTTAGTGCTGTTATAAGTTGCTTAGTCTGGCTCTCACTCTGCTCTCCAATAAACCTTAAGGTTAGATGAAAATTCTCCTTTAAAGTGAAATTGCCAGCCATACAATGCTGCCTAATATCTTTCTGTATGTTAAACAAATACTCCTTTAGCTCTTCTTCAAACTCTATTGCAAAAAATACTCTCATTTGTGTTCCCTCTCCTATTGAAATTTCTAAATTAAAAACATCACTAAATTATTGTTATGCTAGATTGTACCACAACAACATGTAAACTTTGCAGACTAAACATTATCAAGTAGTTTATCTTCTATAAACTTTGAGTGTTATAGTTATAATTTATTCTTATTGAGCAAATTATACAATAACTCATACTATATCAAAAAAGCGGGATACAAGTTTGTGATAAATTCCCTTCTTGCTTGTTACTCTCTATTTACCTAATCGTTTTCATATAAATTACTTGCTACACACTGCAGCAACTACAATATCAGCGCCTACATCAGCTATCGGTAATGATGCTTGACCTTTGTTTAAATTCAAGGTTGTGCTAGCACCTTTTCCAATTGTTATTGAAATACTTTTTGGTACCTTGTAGCCTTTGGTTGGTGATATTGTTAAAAGTAGTTCTCCTTCAGTAACTTTGGTAATCAGCTTACCTTTGGTTATTGTTGCTTTAACATTATAAGGCAAGGTATTGTTTTGTGCAGCTGAAGCAACAAGAGTATAAATAACTTCATGTCCCTTTACTGTTGGGTGTGGATCAAATGTTTTTCCAGAATCAGCGTTTACTAGTACTGTTCCAGCTTTAGCCTTTGAAAAGGCTAAATAAACATCAGCCACCTTATAATTCTTACCATTTGCTGAGTCTTTAATTATCTTCGCATTCATCGACTTTATAGCAGTATCAAAAAATTTAGTAAAGGGCAAATTATATGGATTATAAATCGTTTGTACTATAATTTGTGACTTTGGATTTAACTTTTTTATAGTACCAATAATATTTGCAAAGTCTCCAGCTTTTTTTAGCTTTAAATCTCCATTAAATGTTGCTGCACCACCTATTAAATCCTTTTGCAATTTGTTTAGTGCGTTCGTATCAATAATCAACCCAAATGCTGCTGCTTGAATTTCTTGTGCACTTGCGGTAAATATGCTCTTCCCTTTTCCAAGTCTTTGATGTAACTCATTAAGCAATGGAAAAAACACATTATTGCCACCTATTGAAATAGTTATAACACTTGCATTCTTCATTTGAGCTACTGCTGCTTTTTGCTCGTAAGTCTTAGGTCTGATAATCGACTCTAAAAACAGCGTAGAGTCAATTCCCTCAACACCCAAATTTACAGCTTTTTTCCCCAGTTTTTTACTAAGTTTATTAACAAAATTTAACTCACTTGACTTATTTTTAATATCATTCTCATTAAAGTTTACCAATCCATAGCCAGTAGTTATAGAATCACCTAAAGCAACATATGTAGCTGTACTTTGAGTCGCCGCATGGACAGGTACGTCTTCAACTAAAGCTGTCCCAAGAAAAAGTGCAAACCCAAGTACAATTGAAAGTACTATTCTGAATCTCTTCAAATTTACCAACTCCAAATTTAACAATATACCGGGTGAATATTACTTTTCCACCCATAATCAAATTATAGCTAATTCTATTGATTTTTACAAATTAATAAAACCCTAAAAAATCGACGATGCTCCCTTTATAGTAGCCAATTTAAGTAATAAGACTGGTTCTATAAAGGGAACATATCAAATGTAATAGGGTTTTTGATATTTATATTAGCTACTACTAACATTATTTTGACTAATTGCTTTAACCTTATCTACATATAAATCAGTCAACTCATTAGCAAATTCTTGAGAGTACCCCTCGCCTATTACCTTACAAATTGGTTTTTCAGCATCTGGCAGTACTAATACCCAACCTTTATCTGCGAAAACCTTTACTCCTTCTGTAGTCTCTATATTGGCACTATCATTTTCCTCAATTATTGCTCTTATTACCTTTCCTTTGGCAGACCAAGGGCATTTTACCTCTTTCTTTAAAATATGAAAATCAGGTATCATATCAACTATTTCACTAAGTTTTAAGTCATTGACAGCCATATAGTCTACTATTTTCACTAATCCCGCAATTGCATCGAAATTCATTGTGAAGAAATCAGTCATACTATCTTGAAATTCTTCACATAGCATTTTATTCATAAGTTCTTTAGTTGAGGTTTTTGTTCTAACAACACTCCCATCATTCTGTACCGCTATTTTTTCAATCACATCACTAGTATTTAGTGGAACAACAACCGTGTTACCTTTTGTAGTTTTCAGATGAATTAATGATATAAGGGCCATATACAAATCGTCTGTTATCACTCTTCCCTTTGTATCTACCAACATCATCTTCTCATAAGAGTTTTCAAAATAAACCCCAATATCAAAACCACCTTGTTTTACACCATTGGTAAGTGTTTTAATATCTGAGAAAATACTCTCCTTTTTTTTATGAATTCCATCTATGTTTGAATTAATAAATACAAATTCACAATTAAGCTCACTTAAGATTCTCTCAACTAGATTTTGTAAATAAATGGATTTTGTTATCAATGCAATTTTAAAATTATGCTCTTTTGCCAATACACTATTTAAAATTGTTTGAATATAGAACACACTATGTTCAGGAATAGTTACTATTGGCTTAATTTCATTAACGCAGCAGCGAATAAAATCCTCTCTAATAAAAGAGTTTTCAATTTTTCGCTCCTCACCTCTTTCGATATTACTCCCAAGTTTGTTTAAGACATCTATTACAAGCATGTCTTTATCTTTACCATAAGCGGAGATGTGAATTCCACCGTCCAAATTATAAAATCGAATAGCAGATCTAGTAACAGGTAGTAGAGAAGTTCCTATATCATAAACTTCAATTCCAGCAGACATTAAACCTGATACTAACGATTTCTTAAGCATTCTTAAGGCATCTCCATCATCGCAGCATACCCCTATTTTGGAATTTCTTTCGCAAATAGCGCCATAAGTAACCCCTAACTTTGATGCAAATTCCGGAGTTATATCCATATTTATTTCACCAAGAATACCTCTGTTTCCAAACAAATTTTTAGAGTATTTTGAACCCCATACTAAGTTTGAGTTTATATCTGTTCCTGAATCAATATTTTTATTAGGCCATATTTTTATTCCAGGTTTTATTACAGAATTCTTCCCAACTATGCAATTATCACCTACCACAGAGCCTTCAAAGGCTGAAGCTTTCTCCTGAAACTGCACTTTATTGCAAAGTACACACCCTCTTAACTGAGTATTACTTTTAAGAATACATCCTTTTGATAAAATGCTTTTTTTCACAGAGCTGCCTTCATCAATACGACTCGCTTCCCCAATTATACAATAGCTTCCAATAGTGCTACCACTTTTAATAACTGAGTTTTTACCTATTAGCACTGGTGGTTTAATTAATGCTTCCTTTGAAATTACTGCACCATCTGCTACCCATACTCCCTGCCTTATTTCTCTCGCATCGATTTTTATATTAACTTTTTTATCCAAAATATCATTTTGTACACCAACATAAGCTTCCAAATCACCGATATCACACCAATAATCATCTGTAACAAAACCAAACATTGGCTTGTTTTGATTTAGAAGAATGGGAAACAAATCCTTACTAAAATCATACCGTTGATTTTTTTTTATATAGCTCAAAACCTCAGGAGCTAAGACATAAATCCCTGTATTAACTGTATCACTGAACACTTCTCCCCAGCTCGGTTTTTCTAGGAAGCGAGTTATCCTACCAAGCTGATCTGTAACTACTACACCATATTCAATTGGACTTTCTACTTTTTTCAGAACAAGTGTCACCATAGCACTATTTTTTTTGTGGAATTCTATTGCCTTATCCAAGTTTATATCTGTTAATGCATCTCCACTAATAACTATAAAGGTCTCATCCAAAAATTCTTCACAATTCTTCACGCTTCCAGCAGTTCCCAAGGGTACATCCTCTGTGAAATACTTTAAATTTACTCCAAATTCACTTCCATCACTAAAATAGTCTTTTATTATTTCGGGCATATACTGAAGCGTAACTGCAATATCTCTAATACCATACTTTTTTAATAGTTCTATAATATGTTCCATTACAGGCTTGTTGACAATTGGTACCATAGGCTTTGGCCGATTACAGGTCAATGGTCTTAATCTTGACCCTTCTCCACCTGCCATAATCACAGCTTTCATCAGATCCATCCTTTCAAATGTTTGTTTTATGACTTGTTCGTCTTATGTCGAATTAATCTGTAAAATTGAATGAAACCTTATTTAAACTGATTTATGGTACTATTTTGACCTTAACAAAAAAATCTATTCGATTTAGCTTTAGTGGAATATTTGGAAATAAAAAAAAGACAAAATAAAAACAAGGTCACGAATACATAATAGTATTCATAACTTTGTTTTTTATTGATTAAGGTTATTTATTTTCCAAAAAGTCTACATGCATTTTATAGATATATTCATCCTCGAGCGTGACTTCTGAAGTAGGTCTGTTCATTGCTTTAATATTATTTTGTTTATGTTATCTTTCAAACAAGTTTATCGCTCGTTGCATATTTGATATTACATTGACATCAAATGGACATCTTTTCATACATTCTCCGCACTTTATGCAATTCGAAGCCTTTCTATCTAGTTTGTCATATTTGCTTCTTAAACTATCGTTAATACCTTTTACAGCACTATCAGCAATTCTAGTTGTCGCTGCTATATCAATATTTGTAGAACATGGGAGACAATGATTGCAATACATACAGCTGCCTTTCAAGTTCAACTTAGATTTACTTATTGCTTCACTGTAATCCTTCTTTTCATCAGAGGCATTTAGATATGATAATGCATCCTGCATTTCTTTAATATTTTTACATCCAGGCACTACAACACAAACACCAGGTTGTGATAAAGAATAATTAATACACTGTATAGGTGATAATACTAACGAACTATCATCCTTACCACCTAATAGCCACCCCCCTGCGTATGGCTTCATTGCAATTATTCCGACATTTTTCTTCACGCAAGAAGCATATAATTCCTTTCGACTATGTGTAGGTTTGTAGCCCTTTTCATCAATCTGAATATAAGAGTCCTTCTCCCATAGAGCTTCTAATTGAGTATCCCCAGGTAACACATCAAATGCAGCATTCACAGGAAACATAAGCACATCAATATAGCCGCTATTAACTGCATTCAAAGATACGGGCACCTTATGGCTACTCATGCCAATATATCTAGCTTTACCTTCTTTTTTTAATTTTTGTGCCATTTCTAGTATACCTTCATTTGTAAACACATTGTCATAGTCATCCTGCTCGTCTATGAAATGCAGCATTAGTATATCTATATAATTAGTTTTGAGCCTAGTGAGAAAATCATTGATATACTCCTCACACATCGATTTATCTCTAGTTCTGTAATATTGATTATCTTTCAAAGTTGAACCTAAGTGTCCTGCCAATATTACTTTTTCTCTTTTCCCTTGTAATGCAACACCAACATTATCACGTACTTCAGGCGAAGGCATCCATAAATCCATATAATTGACACCATTTTCTATTGCTTCATCAACTACTGATAGTACCACCTCTTTGGGCTCATGCCACAAGAATTCTGTACCCAATCCGACAACTCCAACATCAAGTTCTGTTCTACCCAGTTTACGATACTGCATAATAGCACCCCTTTTACCACTCATTTTATGTGCCTATTTTATGCCAAACATACGTTCTTGTCAACCAACATTTACCAAACATTTAGCACTACGTAAGCAACAAAAAAATCACTATCTAGCCTTGGCTGTAAATGTATATATATCCTTTTTCGAATCATACGTTAAGACAACTTTAATTTTAGCAGCTGGCAATACATACCCAACATACATTTGGCTTAAGATTTTATGTTCATTGCATCAATTTCAGGGTATAACTCAAAATTAGGAGTCCAAAATGTGTTTAAGTTTATCAGGTACCCAAATTTTTAAAGGCTATGTAAATTGTAACTATTTACATAACCTTTTTGTGTGTTACTAATTTCTCTATGAAATTATATTCACTCGTTCTAATTACACTATTTTAAATTTAGTCTAGCTTCAATACACTCATAAATGCCTCTTGTGGAACTTCTACCGTACCAACCTGACGCATACGCTTCTTTCCTTCTTTCTGCTTTTCAAGAAGCTTTCTCTTTCTAGAGATATCTCCACCATAGCACTTCGCCAAAACATCTTTTCTAAAGGCCTTAACAGTTTCGCGGGCTATAATTTTGCCTCCTATACATGCCTGTATAGGAATCTCAAACATCTGTCTATGAATTGACTCCTTTAGCTTTTCGGTCATTCTTCTTCCACGAGAAACTGATTTTTCTCTGTGGACAATAAAGGACAACGCATCTACTATTTCACCATTTAGCATTATGTCAAGCTTTACTAGATCAGATTCCCTGTATCCTATAAGCTCATAGTCAAAGGAAGCATATCCTTTTGTTCTTGACTTAAGTGCATCAAAGAAATCATATATAATTTCATTCAAAGGCATCTCATATATCAGTACAGTTCTTCCTTCAATGTATGATAGATCTTTAAATATGCCTCTTCTCTCTTGAGAGAGTTCCATTATATTTCCAACATATTCAGTTGGTACCATAATAGTAGCCTTAACTATGGGCTCTTCCATCATGTCTATCTCAGTAAGAGGAGGAAGATTTGTTGGATTATCTATATTTTTTACTTCACCGTTTGTTGTAGTAATCTTGTATATAACACTTGGTGCAGTAGTTACTAAGTCAAAATTGTATTCTCTTTCCAATCTCTCTTGAATAATCTCCATATGCAGTAGTCCAAGGAAACCACATCTGAAGCCAAAACCTAGCGCTACTGAAGATTCAGGCTCAAAGGTCAGTGAAGCATCATTTAATTGTAGCTTTTCTAGAGCATCTCGGAGGTCCCCATATTTTGAGCCATCTGCAGGGTAGATTCCGCAAAACACCATGGAATTAACCTTTTTATAACCTGCCAAAGGTTCCTTTGCAGGATTATTTACCAAAGTAATCGTATCTCCAACATGAGTATCTCTTACATTTTTAATACTAGCTGATATATATCCAACATCACCAGCTCTGAGTTCATTTGCTGGTGTTAGCCCACTTGGTTTTAGATACCCAAGTTCATTTACTACGAATTCTTTTTTGGTATACATCATCTGAATGGTATCCCCTGTTTTCACAGTACCCTCCATGATTCGCATATATACAATTACACCCCTATAAGTATCATAGAAGGAATCAAAAACTAGCGCCTTTAATGGTGCATTTTCATCACCATCAGGGCAAGGAATCATATCCACAATTTTTTCTAGTACCTCTTCTATATTTAAACCATTCTTAGCCGATACCAACGGAGCCTGTGATGCATCTAAACCTATAACATCCTCAATTTCCTTCCTAACTACTTCTGGCTGTGCGCTTGGTAAGTCGATTTTGTTTATTACAGGCATTACTTCAAGATTGTTTTCAAGTGCCAAATACACATTTGCCAAGGTTTGAGCCTCTATACCCTGTGCAGCATCAACTACTAGAATAGCCCCTTCACAAGCAGCTAAACTCCTTGATACCTCATAGTTAAAGTCTACATGACCTGGTGTGTCAATTAAATTATAGATATATTCATGACCATCAGAAGCTTTGTACACCATTCTTATAGCACGAGCCTTTATGGTAATACCTCTTTCTCTCTCGAGCTCCATGTTGTCTAGCACCTGCTCTTGCATCTCTCTTGAAGTAAGAACTCCAGTTCTTTCTAATAATCTATCAGCAAGAGTAGATTTTCCATGGTCGATATGAGCAATTATGCAAAAATTTCTTATATATTTTTGTCTTTCACTAGGCATTCGTATCCTCCACAAGCTTAGGTTAAATAATTAATTGATTACATTATTATTTTGTCATTCTTGATTATACCATATCATTGCAAAGGTGCAATATGGTTATTAAAAACAAATTAAAGGCTATAGCCACAAAAAACCAAAAGTGACTACAGCCCTTGTTTATAGTTTACCCTTACTCTTGGACATCTGTAATCTGCCAAAATTCCTTTCCTGATATGTTTTCCACTGAAATCTTTGTTGCCGTATCAGGTTTTTTTTCAGTAACAAAAAAGTTACATATTTATTCCTAATTCCCTATGCTAAAAAAAAGACTTTATATTATTTATATCTCTTATAATATACTTTAAATTTAAATCAAACTTGCTATTTAATATATTTACTTTGTACATATCATTATCAAAATGCTCTATCTTAAATAATTCAAGACGAGGTTCACCATAAATTACATAGCTCTTATTTAAATCTACTACAAACAAGCCAAAAAAAAGAATTGAAACAAATAGCACTAAAACAATTGCTATCCTTATTTCATATATTCTCTGTTGTCTAAATCTGATTTTTCTAGCCAAAAAAACCTCCCGCAAAAATCCAAGTACTAGTTTTCATATAAACGGTTTGTACCCGCTTAAATATATTTTTGACACAACTTAGTCTTCTTAGTCAATAAATATATTTTTGATACTACCTCGCTGTGATTTATATCGATACTAATTCTAATATTTGCCGTAATTTGTGATTATTCTAACAATTACCATAAGTTGTGATTATTCTAACTAATTGGTGTAGTTTGTAGTGATTCTAAGTTGATTTACTTGTTTTTATAAAGAACATCGTTTATTGCTTGAGCCAAATAATTTGTGCTTCGAACACATTCATCGATAACATTACCATCTCCGCCAATTTCAACAATAACTGAGCCATTCACTAAATGCTGATTATACCTGTTTTTGCTTATATAAATAGGCTTTGCAAGTCCAGGACATATTTCATTTAATCTTGCTTGAACCTTGATAGCTAACTTCAGATTTTCTCTCCACTTTGGATTACTAAGCTTTGAATCAGTCCCAATCACAAACATTATTTGGGCTACATCTTTACCATTTATTTTTTTAACAACTCTAAGCTTTCCGTCCCCTATAGCATCTCTATGTAAATCTATTGTCAGCTTTAGTGAAGAATATTTATCAACATAACTTGTGAGAGTTTTCAGCGAGTTAACATATGAGCTATTATAGTCTTTATCGTGAACAGTTGTATTGTGTAGTACATCTATATCGTATTTTTTTAGATTACTTGTAAGCGCATCCCCTACTCTAACTACATTATATTTGTTATTGTAAGTTCTTGATGAAATATTCTTCATTGTAAGCTCTTTGATATTTTCTAAAAACCTTTCAGTTGTATGAGTATGATATATAAGTATTTGGGGCCCCTTTTTATTTGTTGAAAACTTCAGAGGTTCGTTTAAAAGTTTATTAATATCAATACTATATTTAGTTTGATTCATAACATTAATTTTACCATTAGAAACAACAGAATTATTCTTTTTATCCTCATCATCTACATCATCCTCAAAGGTTATACTGCTAGATGCCTCTTTAAGAGTAACTTTAGGAGTATTTGATTTATTTATGCTCTGCTCAATTTCTTCCTGCTCTTTATCTTGGATTTTTTGAAGTTGTTCATCTGCAATTGCCTTTTGCGCTAGCTCTTGTTGTTCTATTTGTGCAATATATTCAAGATACTGATTCTCATAAAACATTTTGAAATATGGGTGATTTGCATTTACAATGGTTATTGGATTGTATCGATCCATACCAAAAAATTTGAATAGTTCATCATTAAAAGTTTCTACAAAAGTATCTGATTGCTTATTATATATAGTTTCAACTCCTGGTTTTGACTGTGTATTATCATTCTTTAGGTCTTCAGTATTATTTATACGTCCATTAGCTACTTTAAATGCAAAGCTACCCAATAAAATTCCTGCAATCGCACATAAAACTATAGGTAGCTTTGTTAGATTGCTCTTACCGCTACAAATTTTAGAGGTGTTATAAATTGAATTCCTCTGAACCCTCGCAATTTCTCTCATAGTAACCTCCATACTTGCCTATCTTTAATCTCTTGTGTGAACAAAACTGATATAAAACTATATTCAAAATTGTAAAAAATTATTACTAGCTTGTACAATTATTTAATCGGATTGAAAAATTCAATCTGTATATATGGGAAATACTGTAATATTGTTTAGTAACTATTTTTTTGGACTTTTGTTCTCAAAACAGGTACGAATTTCATATATCAAAGAATATACTTATTTAAGAAACGGGGGATCGAACATTGAATTTTAGCACAGTTAGATGTTGTATATGCAATAGTGTACTATTAAACCTTCCTGAAGAGGAACTTGAACGATTGAATAATCTTACATTTAGATGTGAAAGTTGTGGACACCGACTTGTTTTAAACGGAACTTCAGTTACAAAAGTGATTAGTATAGATTCTATACATAATTTCTATAAATATGATCTAAATATTTAAATTCAAAAAAAGGGCTCTCAAGTTAAGTTGAGAGCCCTTTTTTGCAATTATTTAAGAAATAATCATTCTCTTATAGCTTTTTCTTGTTGAAGCCTTTTAATTTTTTTTCTAATTGGTAAGCCTATTCTTAAAAATAATACTCCTAATAATGTTAACGATGTCCCAATGATAATGTTACCAAACGAAAAATTGCCTAATTTATTACCAATATTCAAATTTACTATTCCAATGCTTAAATTCATAAGACCCGCAATAAATTCTACCCACATCACTGTGTTCCAAGATACATAAATCCTTTTATAATGCTTTATTTTAGATTCAATGTCTGAATATATATCAAACGAACCTTCTGATGATTTCTTTCTAAGAAATATCCACCGCACATAAGTTGCAACACATTCTACTCCGTTTTCTTCTAAAAACTTGATGTACGCAATACTTTCGGCATGAGTGGGTAGATTTTCCAAGAGTTCAATCCTATAAGTATACTCATTGTTTGGGTTTTCTGTGAAAACATATCTACAAAAAGAATAATCTGATAGCGCCATACCCTTAGCAGACATCTCATTAAGCCATTTCTCTTCTTTCTCATAATCCCAAAATGCTTTTCGTACAATATGTTTCATTATAACCCACCCCCAACAATTTTTTTACCATTAGCAATCAACTCTTCCAATCTAACTATTTCACCTTGAATAACTGTTTTCCCTAAATCAGTTATTTTATATTCTTTTTTGCGAGAGTCTTTTTCACCCTGTATAGACTTTATCCAGTTTTTTTCAAGTAAAGTGTTGATCGCCCCATATAATGTACCCGCTCCAAGGTTAACTCGCTCATTACTTAATTCTCTAACATTTTGCATTATTCCATATCCATGCATTGGTGAATATAGGGACAGTAAAATGTAAAACACAGCTTCTGTTAAAGCACCTCTTTCTGAACTTTCAGCCAAAATGTACACCTCCCGTTATTACGGATTCATATTCAATTACCACGTATCACGTTATTACGTATTGTGTTACTACGTTCAGCTTTATTACGTATTGCGTTACTACGTAGTACGTTATATCGGTGTCCGTAACATTATTATATCGCCACCCGATATAACCGTCAAGTACTTTTTTCAAAAATTATTTTTGTAGTATCATCAACATTTATCGGGTTATCTTTACTTTTTCGAATAACACATTAAAATTAGTGACCTCCATCGTTGTTTATATATAAACAATGATGGAGGTCACTAATTTATCCAAAAATTATAAAAGATTTTGTTAATCCAAACATTTTTTCTTTATAGATATTGTAATTAGGAAACATTTTCTTAATTTCAGAGAAACTTATTAATCTAACATTTTTTATAATTTGCAATGACCTTTCTTTTGTCATATCTTCTTTGTGATATCCAAGATGAAAATGTCTCAATAAGAATGCACTAACATGTAGAGGCATAAGTTGAATAAAAGGTGTTAAAAAATGCGGTTCTATAGGAAAATATTTATTTGGAGTTTGAATGAATATTTTCTTTCCAACGCGTTTCACTTCATTAGCCATTTTTAGTTGATTTTCAAAATCCCCTACATGCTCAATTACTGAATTAGAAAATACTATATCAAATTCATTGTCTTTAAACTCTAATTTAGTGCCATTTCCTGCAATACTGATAAATTTGTCAGATGTTATTTTTTCTGCTTTTAAATTTAATAGTGTAATTTCCGATTTAAAGATACCATTAAAATTTAATGAATCCCAAAATTTTTGAAGACCACCGACATCTAAGATTTTTACATTTGTTGCGTTTTTGAAATTTTCTTCAAAAAAGTCTTCAAACAATTTCATGCGTTTTGCTCTTTTCTTATAAGCAATAGTTTTAGTATTTTGAGCATCTACTAATTTAAGTAGTATATTCATAAGATACACATCCTTTATGTAAAATTTACTTTATAATACCATGAATTACATTATATGTAAATTTAATTTATGTATAATTAACTATAACCGTTGAATGAATTTGTTACTTCCGTTATAACGGTACATCGGAACTTAGTATTGCAGAAGATTTGATATAATTAACTGGATATTTGTCCTGAGCATATCAGGAGGAAACGCCATGTCAAATCTTAATT
>Ga0209511_1000413_pt1 | contig 44247 bp, 42 predicted proteins | sample SSSSmetaG_FD_184141 | JGI IMG/M metagenome (GOLD analysis project Ga0209511, IMG submission 184141) | Glacier valley bacterial and archeal communities from Borup Fiord, Nunavut, Canada, to study Microbial Dark Matter (Phase II) - ​SSSS... | ecosystem: Environmental > Aquatic > Freshwater > Ice >... | reverse complement strand
GATCACGGTAAAAACGTTGTGGCAATTATAGATGATGCCTATTTCGGATTGGTGTATGAAAAGAACGTTTACACAGAATCGATATTTACACAGCTTTGTAACCTAAACGAAAAAGTGCTGGCTGTTAAACTTGACGGGCCAACCAAAGAGGACTATGTCTGGGGATTCAGGGTGGGGTTTATCTCGTTTGGTGTGAAGAACGGTACACCTGAACTTTACGAAGCACTCGAAAATAAAACGGCGGGTGCTGTGAGGGGTAATATCTCGAATGTGAGCAATCTTTCGCAGTCGTTGTTATACCAGGCTTATTTCTCGGATGCTTACCAGACTGATAAAAAAGAAAAATTTGCGACCCTTAAATCCAGGTTTCTGACTGTTCAGCAGGTTCTTGCTGATCCAAAATACCTTGAATATTTTACAGCTTTGCCATTTAATTCGGGTTACTTCATGTGTGTTGAACTGAATGACCGGTTGAATGCTGAAGCGATCCGGAAAATTCTTCTCGACAAATACAGTACCGGCGTTATTGTTTTCGAAAACCTGATCCGGCTGGCATTCTCAGCTGTTCCGCAATCGAAAATACAGGAACTGATTGAGAACATTTACCTGGCCTGCAAAGATTATTCCGAACAAAATAGATAGACTACTGCTTGAAGTAGAATTTAAATTAAGTAATCATTTATCAAAAAATCGCAATTTAATGACTAGTAATCAGAAATTAATCAGTTGGGTAAACGAGTGGGCAGAGCTTTGTACGCCTGAAAAAGTTTATTGGTGCGACGGTTCAGAGGAAGAAAACAATCGTCTTCTTGGTGAAATGGTAGCCAGCGGAATGGCTGTTAAACTGGATGAAAAAAAACGTCCGGGAAGCTACTATTTTCAGTCTGATCCAAGTGATGTTGCACGAGTTGAAAACAGAACTTACATCTGTTCTGCAAAGAAAGAGGATGCAGGTCCGACCAACAACTGGGCTGATCCGGTTGAGATGAAGGCCACCTTGAAAGGTTTCTTCAAAGGATGTATGAAAGGGCGTACGATGTACGTGATTCCATTCAGCATGGGACCACTTGGTTCCGATATTGCTCACATTGGTATCGAGATCACCGATTCTCCTTATGTTGTGGCAAATATGAAGATTATGACCCGCATGGGAAAAGCTGTTCTCAACGTTCTTGGAAATGGCGAATTTGTACCTTGTATTCACTCGGTTGGAGCTCCCCTCGAACCCGGACAGGAAGATGTAAAATGGCCTTGTGCTCCGATTGAAGACAAATATATCTGTCATTTCCCCGACACCAACGAGATCTTATCGTATGGCAGCGGTTACGGTGGCAACGCACTCCTTGGAAAGAAATGTTTTGCACTTCGTATTGCATCCAATATGGCGAAACGTCAGGGATGGCTTGCTGAGCACATGCTTATCATGGGTATCACAAATCCTAAGGGAGTTAAAAAATATATTGCGGCTGCTTTCCCAAGTGCCTGCGGAAAAACAAACCTCGCCATGCTTGTTCCCAATATTCCGGGATGGAAAGTTGAAACAGTTGGTGATGATATCGCATGGATGAAATTCGGTAAAGATGGTCAGCTTTATGCGATCAATCCCGAAGCCGGATTTTTTGGTGTTGCTCCGTTTACTTCAATGGATACCAACCAAAATGCCATGTTGTCTGCAAAGGCAAACACTATTTTCACAAATACAGGCTTAACACCTGATGGCGACATCTGGTGGGAAGGTATTGGTTACGATGCTCCTGAAGGAACCATCACGTGGACAAATGAAGTTTACGATAAGGCAAACGGTAAACCGGCTGCGCATCCAAACGCCCGTTTTTCGGCTCCTGCTTTCCAGTGCCCTTGCATTGACAAAGACTGGGAAAACCCAACAGGTGTTCCAATCGCTGCGATCCTCTTCGGCGGACGTCGTCCGGGGACTGTACCATTGGTTTACCAGTCGTTCGACTGGAATCATGGTGTGTTCATGGGATCGATTGTCGGTTCTGAAGTTACGGCTGCTGCTATCGGCTTAAAAGCCGGTGTACGTCGCGACCCGTTTGCCATGTTGCCATTCTGTGGTTACAACATGGGCGATTATTTTGGCCATTGGGTATCAATTGGCGAAAATGCTCCTGATAAAGCAAAACTCCCCAAGATTTTCAATGTAAACTGGTTCCGTAAGAGTGCTGATGGAAAATTCCTGTGGCCGGGATATGGTGACAACATTCGTGTACTGCAATGGGTTTTCGAACGTGTTGCCGGAACAGCAGCTGCTGACGAAACTCCGATTGGTTACGTGCCTCAGTTAGGTTCGATCAATACAACAGGATTAGATGGTGTTGAAGAAAGCATGGCTGAGTTGCTTGCCGTTGACAAAGGTCTGTGGAAAGACGAACTTGATCTTGTTCGCGAACAATATGCTGCCTTTGGTGCACATCTTCCTAAAGAACTTGCAAACCAGGTTACTGCAATTGAAGCCCGCTTCGAAAAATAATTTGTAGGTCATATAATTCAAAGAGCCGCCCTGTAAAATGGGGCGGCTCTTTTCGTTGGCTCAAGCTGGTACAGAATGTGTGAATTGTGTAATATTTTCTAATAATTATGTAACTATTATTTGATAATTGATGCTCAACTTTGTTTTCAGAGTTTAGTAATTAAATAAGAAAGGAGAATAATTATGCCAGAATTTGGATCACCCTTTTCAGGGTTAGCAAACAACAGGAAGCTCACTGATGCAGAGCTCGTGAGAGCCATTCGTTTTATGGTAGCTGCAGAATACGAGGCAATTCAGATGTATATGCAGCTTGCTGAGTCAACCGACAACAAACTTGCGGTGGATGTACTTAAGGACATCGCAGATGAGGAACGTGTACATGCCGGAGAGTTTTTAAGATTGCTTCATGAGTTGGCCCCCGATGAAGAGAAACTTTATGCTGAGGGGGCAAAAGAAGTAGAAGAGGAAATCAAGAAGTTGAAATATAAATATTAATTTTAAAACAAATTACTATGAGTACAACAAACAACTTCGAATTTCAGGCGCTGCCTTATTCTTACGACGATTTGGAACCTTTCATTGATGAGCTTACGCTCGAAATCCATTATGGCAAGCATCACAAAGCATACTTTGACAATTTCCTAAATGCTATAAAGGGAACTAAGATGGAGTCAATGAATATAAACGAAATATTCAGGAACATCAGCAAATATCCCATGGCAGTAAGAAACAATAGTGGTGGATATTTCAATCACACATTCTATTGGGAAAACATGAAAGCCCATGAAGGTGGTGTGCCAACCGGCAAATTGTCAGAAGCTATTTCTAAATCATTTACTTCTTTCGAAGAGTTCAAAAAACAATTTTCGGACGCAGGTAAAACCCGTTTTGGTAGTGGATGGGCATGGCTGAGCCTTGATAATAAAGGCAAGTTGTTTATTTGTTCCACGCCCAATCAGGATAACCCGCTGATGGATATCGCTGAAAAAAAGGGAATACCGCTGCTTACAATGGATGTGTGGGAACACGCGTATTATTTGAAATATCAGAATAAAAGGCCGGATTATATTGATGCTTTCTGGAACATAGTGAACTGGGAAGTGGTAGCAGAAAGGTACGAACATGCTATGAAGGCTTTTGGCCTCTAAAAAATAAATTTTCATATGAAAACAAAAATTACTATTCCATTTTTATTTGCAGCATTTTCAATGCTCATCTTTACGGGCTGTAGTAAAGAAGCAGGCCCTGCCGGACTTGACGGACAGGATGCAACGGTCTATTATTCCGATTGGGTTACTCCATCTGCCTGGTTAGGCACTTCGGGCGATTGGTATTTCGATGTGAATGCTCCCGATTTAACGACGGATATTGTTGAGAATGGTGTTGTGCTGGCTTACGTTTGGCTGGCGGGCGATTTATACGATGCAACTGCAGTGAGACCTTTACCTGCATATGCTGTTGGTACAAACTGGAGTTTTTTAATTCACGAATATGAATCGATAGAGTTTACTTCCGATATGATTTCTAAACCGGCGACAACTGGAAATAAATTTCGGTTCATTGCAATTCCAGGTACCATACCTACATTAAAATCAACAAAGCTTAACAACAAAAGTGCGCAGAATCTCAGAAGTATGTCATACAAGGACGTTTGCAAATTATTAAATATCCCCGAATAGCAATAACATTTGTAACAATGGCAAAATATTCAAAAAAAGCCCAGGAGAAAATTGAGGAAGTAATGCACGAATTTAAGGATGGTACCTTAAAATCGGGCAAAAATGGCAGTGGTGGCAAAGTAAAAAACAGAAAACAAGCCATTGCAATTGGAATAAGCGAAGCAAAGGAAGCCGGATTAAAAGTGCCTCCAATTAAAACTGCACACTGAAAATAATTATTTGATCAAAAATAAAGTGATTACTGTAGAAACGGGTCTTGTTTTACCAGGATGAATATAACGAAACCGTATCAATAATGATATATTCTCATTAATTGTCGTATTTGAACTCATTGCCTGAAGAATTGTGTATTGGATTTGAAATACAGGCAATTAATATTTATTTCATTGTTTATGAGGGTTATAAAAGAGCTGTCCTGTAAAACGGGGCAGCTCTTTTCGTTAGGTTATAAACAATTGTAGCACTTGAAAATAGATTTAATTATTGAGATGCTGTTCCATCTGTTGCGGAAACTATTAGTTCATTTGTTTTGTTTAATGAATGTCAAATAGCTGTTTGAAACCAAATAAGGTGTTAATTTTGCAAGCTCAATTTTTCGATAAAATGAATCTTTTCAGTTCCTCCAGTAATAAGCACCCGGCCAACGAGTATCTCGTAATGGTCTACCGGTTTATCGTCGTGATGTTCCTGTATTCAGCAGGGCGCATCATCTTTTACCTGTTTAATGCTTCGATGTTTCCGAAGGTGGATTTTGCTTCTTTTGCGCAGATCATGCGGGGAGGGGTGATGTTCGATACAAGTGCAGTTCTGTACCTGAATGTTATTTACTTTCTGTTGTTTTTGCTTCCGTTCCCATTCAAGTTCCAGTATTGGTATCAGCGAATGCTGAAATGGATTTTTATGGTTATTAATGGTGTTGGGTTTGCTTTTAATTATATCGACATCGTTTACTATCCCTTTATTCTGAAAAGAATAACTGCAAGTATGTTTGATGTTGCAAGTTACGATGATGGGAATTACAGGCTGATCGCCAGGCTTTTCTATGATTTCTGGTACATTGCGGTGATCTTGTTGATTACGTTGCTGTTGTTATCGAGACTCTATTCTTTTTTGAAGCCACGACCGACAAATAACGTGCGTAAATGGAAATATTACCTTGTTTCGGTTGTTTCGATAATTTTATTTTCTGCGTTGAGTATAGTTGGAATACGTGGAGGCTATATGCCAAGTACACGCCCCATCAGTATGAATAATGCAGGTAAATACGTGAATTCAACCGAAGAGATGTCGCTGGTATTGAATACGCCCTTCTGCATTATAAGAACATGGGGCAAAAAGGCGTTTGAGGTAAAGAATTATTTTAGTTCTGAAGAGGAGTTGGACCGCATTTATTCGCCCGTAAGGGTTCCCGTTTCGGTTGAACCGATGAAAAAGAACAATGTTGTTGTGATTATTCTCGAAAGTTTCAGCCGCGAATTTGTAGGATTGCTGAATAAAGGACTTGACAATGGACAATACAAAGGGTACACGCCATTTCTTGATTCGTTGATCAGTAAGAGTTTTGTATTTACGAATGCCTTTGCAAACGGACGTAAATCGATCGATGCCATACCATCAGTTACCGCAAGTATCCCTGCTTTGGTATTGCCGTATGTGATTTCGGAGCGGTCGGGCAACCGGATCAACAGCATTGCAAGTCTGTTGTCGAAGGAGGGTTACGAGACTTCATTTTTTCATGGTGCTCCCAACGGATCGATGGGCTTTGATGCGTTTACAAAAATTGCCGGTTACCATCGGTATGTCGGCAAAAATGAATATGCGAATGATGAGGGGTTTGACGGTGTTTGGGGAATCTGGGACGAGCCTTTCTTTCAATTCTTTGCCGATGAGATGAATAAGATGAAGGAGCCGTTTTTTACAACGATCTTCTCGGTCTCTTCGCACCACCCGTTTAAGGTTCCGGAACAATACGTAACGCGATTTCCGGAATCGGATATACCGCTTCAGAAGTGCATCCAATATACTGACTTTGCCCTTAAAGAATTCTTTGACAAAGCATCAAAAATGCCATGGTTCAAAAATACACTGTTTGTGATTACCTCTGACCATTGCTCGGAGTCGGATTTTAAGGAATATAAAACAGCGGTTAACTATTATGCTGCACCACTTATCTTTTTCAAAGGCGATGGCAGCCTTACCGGAACTGACGATTCATTGGCACAGCAGATTGATATTATGCCCACCATTCTTGGGTATCTTAATTATTCGAAACCCTATGTGGCATTTGGAAACAATCTTTTCGATCCGTCGGCACAACGATTTGTGATTAATTACCTTGAAGATACGTATCAATTTCTGATCGGAGATCATGCGTTGTATTTCACTGATAATAAGCTATCAGGCATCTTTAACCGGAAAGATGACCCATTTCTTCATGAAAATCTTTTAGGAAGTTCTAATTTTCAAAGCGAGCAAAACCTGTTTAAGGCAATTATTCAGCAGTTTAATAACCGAATGGCACAGGATCGCTTAACGATTGATAAATAGTAGTGTTTTTCATAGCAGTAAAAGATTGCTTTTTTACAGTCTCATAGTTTCGTAACAACTCATAGCGATTTCTGTCACCTGGATAGTACCTTTGTATTTGTTGACCAAATATTTATAAACGATGATCATCAGAAAAAAATTCAGGTTCGAAGGAGCCCATATCGTTCGTAACTGTACCTCCAAACGTTGTCGTGAAAACATTCACGGTCACTCGTATGAGGTGGAAGTGTTTTTGAAATCCGATCGGCTTGACAATGGTTTTATGGTGATGGATTTTGTGCTTCTTAACAATGTGGCAGAGTTTATCCACAGTTTTGATCACTCGTATACTTTGTGGGAAAAGGAAGCCGATGAGGTGAAAGATGCAATTTACCGGATCAATACCCGTGTTGCCGAAATCCCGGTATCGCCTTCTGCTGAAGGTTATGCGCTTCTGCTTTATTTCGTTATCAACCTTATCATTTCAAAAACGATGTTGGTTAATGGAGAGGGAAATGTAAAATTACATGCTGTCAGGGTGCACGAAACACAATCGGGTTATGCCGAAGCTTCTGCTGAAGATCTAAGCCTTGTCCGGTTTACGCTGAAGGATATTCATTTTAACGAGGGTATTCAATCGGAGTGGAAGGGCAAAGCCTGGTGGAATCAGATCGGCGGATTTTAATAGTTAACAAATTTTAAAATGCGTTCAGCGTATTAAAAAAGGGTTACTTTTGCACACGCAATTTGTTTTTGTGCAATTAATTTAGTTTTGAGAGACACAACCCGTCATACTATTCTTACCGTTGCCCGGACTATATTTGCTCACAGAGGAGCCGATAATACGACGATGGACGATGTTGCCAAGGCCTCCGGACTCGGAAGAAGGACAATTTACACCTATTTCAAAACGCGTGAAGAGCTTTATCTTGAAGTTATTAATCGCGAAATTGATGTTATTCTCAAACAACTCAACCGGGTTGCCGGCATGAAAATATCGCCCGAGAAGAAGATTGCCCGGTTCATGGTCAATCACATGAAAACAATCGAAAACCTGATCCGAAAAGACCGCATTTTAAGGATGGAATTCCTGAAAAGAAGTGAAAAAGTCGAGAACTTTCGCAAAGTGATCGATGTGCACGAAAAGGAGTGCTTTGTTACTACACTTCAGGAAGGGACTCAATTGGGAATATTCCTGGTTGACGACTACGAAAACACAGCCGTCATTGCCCTCACCACTTTAAAAGGGCTTGAACAGCAGTTTATACTTGACAATTTTGGGAAACCTTGCCGCGAGACACTTGAACTCTGGCAGAAAATATTATTTCAGGGAATTAAAGTCCCTGCTTAAATTATTGATTATCTGATATGAGAATGTTTATTAATACAATTTCGCATTACGTTCCGGAGCAGCGCGTTCCAAACGAATACTTTAAAACTCTGAACGGTCTTGATGACGAATGGATATTCGACCGTACCGGTATTCGGACGCGGTCGAAAGCTGCCAAAGGCGAGACGACTAATACAATGGCGATCGAAGCGGTTAAGCGAGGATTGAAGGATCTACCTTTTGATATCAAAGAGGTTGATTTAATTGTGGGTGCTTCTTATACTCCGTACGATACGGTTGCTACAATCGGTCATTGCGTTCAGCGCGAGTTTGGAATTCAGGAGGCTCAGGTTGTTTATGTGTCATCTGCATGTTCTTCGCTTGTGAATGCGCTTGAGGTTGTTGAAGGTTACTTCGCGATGGGCAAGGCGACACGTGCTTTGGTGATTGCATCGGAACACAATACTTATTACAGCGACGAAAGCTGCGAGAAGAGTGGACATCTCTGGGGTGACGGCGCTACCGCACTGTTTATCTCCGAAGAACCAATCGGACCGAAACCCGGAGAAATCCTGAATATCTTTACACGTGGTTTGGGTCATATTGGTAAAGGTACCGAAGCTGTATTTTTACATCCTGGTGATGGCGGGCTTCAAATGCCCGACGGACGCGATGTTTTTATGCATGCCTGTAATTTCATGCGTGTTGCGCTCGAAAAGACACTCGAAAATGCCAATCTTTCAATCGAAGATCTCGATTTTATTATTCCTCACCAGGCAAATCACCGTATTATTGCCAACCTGATCAAGCAATTGAATCTTCAGCCGAAGAAAGTGCTGAACAACATTCAGGATCTTGGAAATACAGGTTGTGCGAGTACAGGTATCTGTCTTTCACAGAACATGGATAAGATTACCACGGATTCGCTCGTTGGATTGACCGTATTTGGCGGAGGTTATTCAGCTGGTGCTGTTTTGATCAGGTTTTAGTTGGAATCTGAAAATTGGTAACTGAAATGAAGATTATCTGGTCTGATTATTCGGCTGATATGCTTGCAGAAATATTTAACTAATAAGTGATTTATCACACGAAATAATTGTGTAATTCATCATACATCAAAAGAAAATATAAAGAGATCGGCCAACGCCGGTCTTTTTTGTGTATTTTCGTCATCAATAACTCAAATAAAACCAGATTGTAATATGAACCGGAGACAAATGATTGGAAGTACGGCAGGTATAGCTGCTGTTACTGCGGCAGGATTTCCTTCTGCCAGTGCTTTTGCCGGAACAACAGCCGGAACTACAAAACTAAAAGGAAACATTCACCATTCTGTTAGTCAGTGGTGTTATGGAAATATTCCATTGGAAGAGTTTGCCAAAAACTGTGCCGATATGGGTCTTGAATCCATTGAACTATTGGGTGAAAAAGATTGGGCAACAGTTAAAAAATTTGGATTGAAGTGCGCTGTGGGATATGCAACTGATTACGGAATTCCTAAAGGATTTAACCGCGTTGCCAATCATGCAAAACTGATTGCTGATTTTGAGGCAATGATTCCCAAAGCAGCCGAAGCAGGTGTTCCAAACCTGATTTGCTTTTCGGGAAACCGCGAAGGACAGAACGACAATGTGGGTATGATCAATTGCGCCGTAGCTTTACGTAAACTAATGCCATTGGCCGAAAAACATGGTGTCACAATTATCATGGAATTGCTGAACAGCTATGGTCACGCCGATTATCAGTGTGATAAAACGGTCTGGGGAGCAGCTCTTTGCGAAATGGTGGGTTCACCAAGGTTTAAGCTGCTTTACGATATTTACCACATGCAGATCATGGAAGGTAACGTGATTGATACTATTCAAAAGAACATACAATACATCGGCCACGTTCATACAGGCGGCGTTCCCGGACGACATGAACTCGACGATACACAGGAGTTGTATTACCCTGCTATTATGAAAGCGCTGGTGGCGGCAGGATATAAAGGCTATGTCGGACAGGAATTTGTCCCTGCCCAACCTGATAAGTTGGATTCGTTACGTAAATCGGTGCTGATTTGTGATGTTTAGCAGATCTATTTAGAAACATATCTGAAAGGGCGGTTTGAAGATTCAATCCGCCCTTTTTGCGGAAATTTGTAGATGCGGAATAATTGTAGAGACGGACGGCCGTCCGTCTCTACATAATATGGTCCGTCTCTACATATTACGATCCGTCTCAACACAATGCCTGTTTGCAATTCTCCCGATAAAAACCATTAAAATTGAATTGAAATTGATTTTGATTCATGTTCAAATGACTATTCGGAGCGTGAATCTGACTCCGCGCTACCTGAATCTGACACCGCGTCACGTAAAAACCGTTCCGCGCTACCTGAATCTGACACCGCGTCACGTAAAAACCGTTCCGCGGTACATGAATCTGACACCGCGTCACGTGAAAATCGTTCCGCGGTACATGAATCTGACACCGCGTCATGTAAAAACCTTTCCGCGCTACTTGAATCTGACTCCGCGGTACATGAAAACCGTTCCGCGCTATGTGACTCTGGCTCCGCGGCACATGAAGTTGATTTCCCGGTAAATGAAATTTACTTTCCGGCACCTTCAATCCGTATTCTTATTCTGACTTCATAACAATTCCCGTCCGAATCATATGATCTTAGTGAAAAAGGCAATTAAACCAGTATGATTATTGATTGCCAGCATTAACCATTTGTTTATTCACTATATTTGGAAAACATAAGTGAAGGACTGACTGTTTAGCGTATAAACAGTCGGGGTTCCAACTAAGAATTTCCTTATTTAGGATGTCTAAAGTTAAATCCAACTAAAAGAATTTAATATGCACGAAGAGATCACATTAACCACACCGGCGCTGCTGTTTTCAGCCATATCACTGATTATGCTTGCTTATACAAATCGTTTCCTGGGTTATGCCACGCTGATCAGGAATCTTCATGAAAAATTCAAAGCAAATCCCAACGATGTTTTACTTGGGCAAATCGACAATCTTCGCAAACGGCTTTACCTCACCAAGTATATGCAGATATTGGGTGTTTCAAGTCTGTTTCTCTGCGTTTTTACCATGTTTTTAATCTTTGTCGGCAGTCACGTCCTCGCGATGTGGATGTTCGGGGTCGCGCTTGTATTGTTGATTGCTTCACTGGCCGTTTCCATTCATGAAATACAGATTTCTGTAAAGGCGCTTGATCTGCATCTTGGTGATATGGAGCTCAATCGAAGATCTTAATTAAGCCGTTGAAAGACGATGGCGTGGTTCTGAAATAGCGATTCATCATAATCAGAACCATCCATCCGATCAACTTTAACCTGCGAACCAGAAGTTTTATGCAGGGTGTCAGAACGAAACTTACAGTTCCACAGACTGCTGTGCGATAAATGTCGGATGGATAATTCCAATTACTTCTCCATTTTTTCATATATTTGCAGTTTCGTTTAATTTAAATTAATGGTCTCAGATATTCTCATCACCTTATTATTGGTTTCCTTTAACGGCTTTTTTGTTGCGGCCGAATTCGCCATTGTGAAGGTACGTGCCTCACAACTCGAAATGAAGGTTCAGAGTGGCAGCCAGATTGCAATTATTGCTAAAAATATTGTTTCTAAACTCGACAAGTATCTTGCCGCTACCCAGCTTGGTGTTACACTTGCAAGCCTTGGTTTGGGTTGGATTGGCGAGCCTGTCGTTTCTAAAATAATTATCAAGGTGATGACACTTTTTGGAGTCGTAATGGATCCTGAATTATCACATCAAATCGCGTTACCTGTTGCCTTCTTGATTATTACTGTATTGCACATCGTATTTGGGGAATTGGCTCCGAAATCGATTGCTATTCAGCGCCCCCAACGCACGGTTCTTATCATTGCCTTGCCGCTGCAATTCTTCTATTATATTTTTCGCCCTTTTATCTGGGCGTTAAATGGATTCGCCAACCTGTTGTTGAAATCGGTTGGAATCTCAACTGTTCAGGGTCTTGATGTGCATAGTAATGATGAGTTGAAATACCTGATTAAGCAAGGGCAGGAGAGTGGCGAAATAGAACAAGCCGATTACGATATCATTAAAAATGCTTTTGAATTTTCGGAACGAATTGCCAAGCAAATCATGATTCCCCGCACGCATGTCGTGGCCATTGATGTGAACGATTTTCATGAAAGCATGTTGGATGGTCTGATCAGTGAAAATTTCTCACGTATTCCATGTTATGCCGACAAGATGGATAATATCGTGGGCGTTGTTTACCTTAAAGATGTGCTGATTAAGATTCGTAACAAAGAGCCCATTCAAATATCAGCCGTTATGCGGCCGGTATTGATGATTCCTGAAACAAAACGCATTGCACAACTTCTTAAAGAGTTCCAGGTAAAGCATCAGCAAATCGCTGTCGTTATTAACGAATATGGTGGTATGCAGGGAATTGTGACAATGGAAGACATTTTGGAGGAGCTGGTGGGCGAGATTCAGGATGAATACGACAATGAGATTCCTTTTGTTGAGAAAAACGGGGAGAAGACTTATACCGTACTCGCTTCCGCATCGCTTGATGATATCAACGATTTGCTCCCGCATTCCTTAACACGAAATGAAGAGTACGAAACTTTGGCGGGTTACCTGATTCTTAAGTTCGGAAGGATACCGAATATCAACGATAAAATTAGTTTCGACGATTACGAATTCACAATCCTGAAGAAGAATAAAAACTCAATTATTCTAACTCAACTGATTGATTTGGAAGAAGATATTTAGAAGATAATATTGGCTCTAATACGCTTGGTATGCGTAATTGAATTTTATAATCATTGCAATTAGCAACTGGCGACTGGCAAACTTTCTTACAAAAATATAAAAGGATTAGGTTATAATATTTAGTACAATCATGCCAGTAGCCAAAAGCCAGGTGCTCATTTAATCAGCCATTTTATAGCGGTTTGCAAAATATACACACACGATCCGTCAGAGCTCCAAAATTATCTCCTTCCGAACAGTTTCTTCTCCAAATCAGGCCGGTTGATCTTTCTTAATTCAGTAATCAATTCATTACGATACTCTTTCTGGTACCAGAAAAAGAATTTCCGCTGTGCCTGTTTTTGGGCCGCTGTTTTTGCCGTATCGACCTTCTCCAAAGTATAAGGATGGTATCCTGAATAATAAATGACGGTAGCCAGCGTCATTGGAGTCGGCGTGAAATCCTGTACCTGTTCCAGTTTGAAATCAAGGTCTTTTGTTTCGGCAGCCAGCTCTGCCATTTCTGTTGTGCTGCTTCCCGGGTGACTCGAAATAAAATAGGGAATCAGTTGCTGCTTGAGCCCTTTTGACTGGTTCACTGCATCGAAAAACCTTTTCAGTTTAAAGAAGAGCCCGAATGAAGGTTTCCGCATAATCTTCAGCACCTTATCAGAGGTATGCTCAGGCGCAACTTTCAATCTTCCTGATACATGGTTGAGGATAACTTCCTCCAGATATTTCAGATTCCCGACATTTACTTTTTCATCTTCGGTGCGATGAAATACAAGGTCGTAACGGATACCACTGCCAATAAATGCCTTTTTAACACCGGGCATCGCAGCAATCTTTTGGTAAAGCGCTGTCATGGGGCGATGATCTGTATTCAGATTATTACAAACGGCAGGAAAGATACACGAAGGACGTTTGCATAGTTTACAGATATCGAGGTTTTTGCCGGCCATCCGGTACATATTTGCCGATGGACCTCCAACATCCGATATATAACCTTTGAAATCTTCCATTTGCGTCACCTGCTTAATTTCCGCAAGTATCGAAGCTTCCGATCGCGAGGAAATAAACTTTCCCTGGTGGGCTGAGATCGTGCAAAAAGCGCAACCACCAAAACAACCACGGTGGATATTCACCGAATGGCGGATCATCTCATATGCCGGAATGGTTCCTTTGTTGCGGTAGCGCGGATGCGGAAGCCGCGTAAAAGGGAGGCTATAGAAACTATCCAATTCGGCTGTCGTCAACAACGGCCACGATGGATTCACAACGATTCGCCGGTCTTTGATGGTTTGTGTAAGCTTTCGCGCCATCATTTTGTTCGATTCTTCCTCGATATGCCGGAAGTTTTTGGCGTAATTCAGTTTATCTTCAAGGCACGCTTCATGCGAATTGAGTTCAAGCTCTTCCCAGTCGTCACGGGTCGAATATTTTGCAGCAATATCAGTTACAAAGACTGTTTGCGGGATTGTCGTAATTGTTTGAAAAGGTGTACCTTCTTTTAACTGCCGTACTAACTCAATGATCGATTTTTCACCCATCCCATAAACTAACAGATCGGCTTTACTGTCGATCAAAATGCCAGGTTTCAGTTTATCCGACCAGTAATCGTATTGGGTCAGCCGGCGAAGCGAGGCTTCTATGCCACCAATTACGACAGGAATATCAGGATAGATTGACTTTAGAATATTTGAATAGACAATCGTTGTATAATCGGGACGAGCACCAGCGCGATCGCCGGGTGTATAGGCGTCGTTCGAACGTCTCCGCTTGTTGGCAGTATAATGATTCACCATCGAGTCCATACAGCCTGCCGAAATAGCAAAGAAAAGCCTCGGCTTCCCAAGTTTCTTGAAATCGCGTAAATCGTCCTGCCAGTTGGGTTGTGGAACAATGGCAACGCGTAATCCTTCGCGCTCCAGTATCCGGCCAATTACGGCGGCTCCAAACGAAGGATGATCAACATAGGCATCACCTGAAAACAGAATTACATCGGGTTGATCCCATCCCAACGCTTCGACCTCTTTTGCCGAAGTTGGCAACCATGCACTTATCGGATATTTTTCCAGCTCTCTCATTATTGCGTGCAAAATTACGCCATTCCAATGGGCTTTTTACCATTATCACTGAATATCACATTTTCCCTTGATTATAAATGATGAAGACGCGATAATTGATTCCATTTTTCTATTTTTGATCCCAAAATCCATTTAATTTCGAATGAAACTAGTCAAACCACAAGACTTGCTGAAAGTAAGTCCTTTAATGCATTACCTGGGTGGCGAGTATTTTGCCAGATTGTTGATGCACCTGTTGCAATTTAACCAGATCAACAAATTGTATGATAATATCAGTGATAAAAAGGGGATCGAATCGATCGATGGTATTATTAAATACCTGAATGTCACACTTGATTTTGATGAGAAGGACTTAAAGAAACTTCCTGCAAACGGCAGTTTTATTACTGTATCGAACCATCCATATGGTGGAATTGACGGAATTTTATTGATAAAATTGCTTTCGATGGCGCGATCGGATCATAAAGTAATTGCCAATTTCCTTTTAAAGAAAGTGGAACCTATTTCGGATTACTTTTTGGCTGTGAACCCATTTGAGAATAATCCCGGTGCTGCATCCAGTATTGGAGGACTTAAAACGGCGCTTGATCATCTCAACAACGGAGGCGTTTTAAGCTTTTTCCCTGCAGGTGAGGTTTCGACCAGTTATACTTCAAAAACGATCACTGACCGCGAATGGTTGTCTTCGGCACTGCGATTTATTAAAAAAGCGCGTGTTCCAATCGTTCCGATCTATTTTCATGGCAGTAACAGTCGCTTGTTTCACCTGCTCGGACGAATTCATCCGTCTTTACGTACCGCAAAACTCCCTTCCGAGTTATTAAATAAGAAAGATAAAACCATTAAAATCAGGATTGGTAACCCGATTTCGGTAAAGGAGCAGGATCGATTCTCTGATGTCCATCAGCTTGGACGTTATTTGCGGTCGAAGACTTATTGCCTGGACTCGGGAATTGAGGTGAAACGGTTTTTCAATTACTCACTCAAGAGCCATCCCCTGCCTGAAACGATTGTCGATCCGCAACCTTCAGTTTTGATCAACAACGAAATAGCTGGGTTGCTTAAGGATCACCTACTGTTTACGATCAAGAATTACTCCGTATTTTGTGCACCTTCGGGCAAAATACCAATCATTATGAATGAGTTAGGTCGGCTGCGTGAAATCACCTTTCGTGAAGTTGGCGAGGGCACCAATCAAACAACCGATATCGATGAATTTGATTTGTACTATAATCAATTAATTATATGGGATAACGAGGGTCTTCAGATCGTAGGCGGCTACCGTATCGGGAAGGGAAACGACATTTACGACCAGTTTGGGATCAAAGGATTTTATACACAAAGCCTTTTCAAAATGAAAAGGGGATTCGCAGACACATTAAAGCAATCGCTCGAACTTGGACGATCTTTTATTGTAAAAGAGTATCAGCGTAAGCCACTCCCTTTGTTTTTACTTTGGAAAGGGATTCTTTATTTTATGCTCAAGAATCCCGAATACCGTTTTTTGATTGGCCCTGTCAGTATCAGCAATACCTACTCCGGGATTTCAAAGGAGCTGATTATTCGCTATATCATGGCGAATTTCTTCGACTATAAAAGAGCTGCTTTTGTGAAACCGAGAAATCGCTTCAAGGTAACTACCAACGATCAGCACCTGAATACAGCCCTCGAAAACATGACCCACGATCTGCATTCGCTCGATAAATTTATTGGTGATATCGATCAATACAATAATGGTTTGCCGATTCTTTTGAAGAAGTATCTGGGTTTGAATGCCAAGATTGTCTCCTTTAACGTTGACCCAAAGTTTAACGATTGCATTGACGGTTTATTGGTCCTTGATATTTTCGCAGTGCCAAAAACTACCATCGAATCCTTGCTGAAGGAGGTCAACGATATGAATTTGATGAGTCGGTTTTTTTCGATAACTGAACCCTAAAGGAGAAACGTGTGAAACCTGATGTCTGTTGGCAGGTTATTCTCAATCCACATGCCGGGTGTGGCAAAGGAGGTAGGGACAAAGCCAAAATTGATTCCATCCTGAATTATTCGGGTTTACGATACTGTATGCACGAGTCTGAATATGCAGGTCATGCTTTCGTATTGGCTAAGGATTTAGTAATCAATGGTTCGACCCATTTTATTGTGGCCGGTGGCGATGGCACGTTAAACGAAATCGTGAACGGTATTTTCAACGGGAAAAACAGCCAATGCGATCAGATTGTATTAGGCATGTTGCCCGTAGGAACCGGTAACGACTGGATTCGTACATTTGGTATTCCTGACCATTACCAAATGGCGATGGATATTATTCTGAAAGGGAAGGCAGTTGTTCAGGATGTTGGGCTTGTTGAACACACGGAAGTAGGAAGAAATAAAAGCTGGTTTTTTGTGAATATTGCGGGCTTTGGTTTCGATGCCATGGTAGCAGCCCGTGCCAATAACCTTAAAAACAATGGCATGTCAGGTTTGCGTGTGTACATCGAAAGCTTTCTGTGGAGCTATTTTAATCATAAAGCATGTCAAACCAGTGTCGTCATTGACGGTGAGAAATTGAGCGTGAATTTATTCAGCGCAAGTGTCGGGATCGGCAAATTTAACGGTGGAGGAATGATGCAGGTTCCCGATGCAAACCCCGTAAATGGCTATTTTCACATTACCATTATCCGAAACCTGGGTATCTGGGGTATTCTCCAAAATTTTCTGAAATTGTATAATGGAACTTTTATACGCGATTATCGCGTATCGACCCATACCGGTAAACAGGTTCAATTGACGGCCGAAAAACCAATTTCGGGTGAAGTTGATGGCGAATCAATGGGCAATGGTAGTTTTAATTTGCAGATCATCCCGCATCAGTTAAGGGTTATTTATGGTGAGGATAAGTTTAAGATGCTTGAATAAAATTGAAAGAGTTCGAAGAAGAGTAGCTGCAGGCGGGCATAATATTCCGGTTGACATCATACAACGAAGATACCGATCTGGAATTCAAAATCTTTCAGAAATATATATGTCGATTTGTGATTACTGGATGATTGTTGATTGAGAAACAAAAAGATGATTCAGAACTTGTGTTTTCTCATAATGGAAAGATTGTGGCAGTAAAGGCGAGGGATCTGGTAATAAAGAGGAAAGATGCAAGTGACAATAAATAAAATTGTTGCTTGCATCATTCCTCTTTATCCTTTAAACTTTATCCTTTTACCTTTCTTTGGTTTACCTCATATCGTTGACTTCAACCTTGGGATACTTGGCAGCATCGAATTTGAAATAGTCATCGGTTAAATTCTGGTCCGTTTTCATATTTTTCAACGAGAGCGTGTAAGCATTCCCGTCTTTGTTAAATGTTTTTGCTTTCAATATTTGCGATTTCGCTTTGTCGACATACAACCGAACCTTGGTGAATTCCTTGGTTTTATCCGTTGGAAAGAGATCGATTACCTGCGAAGCCTTACCTGCGATGGTTTCCTCTCCGATGTAGGTATATTTAAATCCCTTTTCATAGATCGTAAAAAGATTGGCAGGATTCAATGCTTCATCGCTATTTGGATCATTTTCAGTTATATTAACCTCGTTTGATTCTGTCATATAGCTCCACGTTGCAGTCCCATTCGAAAAAACTTCCATTCCCATGGCAGGCATGTGTAACCGGTAGCTCTTCTCTTTTAATGCGACCGAACCTTCATTCGTTTCGGTAACACTTCCGGTTTTATTTTCGAGTGTAAACGCAAAATCGATCTGAATGGTTTTGTAGCTTCTGCTTGTTTGCGAAAGTTTGTCGAGTATCTCTTTTGCCTTTGCATCCTGCTGAGCAAACAACGATCCGGTAAACAGAATTAAAACACTAAATAATAAAGCTACTTTCATCTTCTATAAATTTAAAATCTTAATACTGGTTTAAACCCTTCAATAATTGTTCCAAAGCGTATTCGTCCTGCAGCAATACCTGACGCGCTTTGCTCCCTTCGTTCTGTCCGACGATACCTGCAGCCTCCAACTGATCCATTATTCGTCCGGCCCGGTTGTAACCAATCGAAAATTTACGTTGTATTGCAGAAGTCGATCCAGTCTGATTCATTACGACGATTCTTGCAGCATCATCGAAGAGTTCATCGCGGTTCTTTAAATCGATAGCGTTTGAGTCATCTGATCCTTCAACTTCACATTCAGGCAGTAAGTATGCACTTGGATAAGAGGGTTGCTGGCTGATGTATTTTGCAATTGCCTCTACTTCGGGCGTATCAACGAATGCGCATTGTACACGAATAAGGGAGCTCCCCGTTGAAACAAGCATATCGCCCTTGCCAATTAACTGGTTTGCACCAGGGGTGTCTAATATCGTTCGGGAGTCGACCATTGATGCTACGCGGAAAGCAATACGAGCCGGGAAGTTAGCTTTAATGACGCCTGTAATAATATTAATAGAAGGTCGTTGCGTTGCAATCACCATGTGGATGCCAACGGCTCGCGCCAACTGGGCAATACGTGCAATCGGTAATTCGATTTCTTTACCCGCGGTCATAATCAGGTCGGCAAACTCATCAATAACTACCACAATATAAGGCTGGTATTTATGTCCTTTCTCCGGATTTAGTCTGCGTGAGATGAACTTCTCGTTGTATTCTTTAATGTTACGCACATGCGCCTTCTTTAACAGGTCGTAGCGCATATCCATCTCATGATTGAGTGAATTAAGCGTATTTTTAACCCGCTGAACATCCGTAATAATCGGGTCAGTTTCCCCTTCCATTTTTGCAAGGAAGTGTTTTTCAATAATGGCGTAAAGGTTTAATTCAACTTTCTTCGGATCGATAAAGACGAATTTTAATTGGGCAGGATGCTTCTTGTAGAGCAACGAAGATATGATGGCATTCAAACCTACTGATTTTCCCTGTCCGGTTGCTCCGGCCACCAAAATATGGGGCATTTTTGTAAGATCGACTACGAATGTCTCATTCGAGATGGTCTTTCCCAATGCCAGTGGCAGTTCAAAATCGGTCTCCTGGAAAACTTTTGAGGCAATCAGCGAACGCATCGAAACGATCTCCGGTTTGCTGTTTGGAACTTCAATTCCGACTGTTCCTTTACCCGGAATAGGGGCAATGATACGGATTCCTAAAGCAGCAAGGCTCAAAGCGATATCATCCTCCAGGTTTTTAATCTTCGAGATCCTGACGCCGGGTGCCGGAACAATCTCGTAAAGTGTGATTGTCGGACCAGTGGTCGCTTTGATTTTTACAATATCAATATTGTAGTTTTTGAGCGTCTGGAGAATCTTATTCTTATTAGCAATTAACTCGTCATCTGATACCTGCGGATTTCCGGTTGATCGTTCTTCAAGTAATTCGATGGGCGGGAACTTGTAACGCGACAACTCGAGAGTTGGATCAAAGTCTGGCATATCTTCGTCTGCACCTTCATATAATCCGTCATCGTCCGCACTTTTTCTTGGTTCAGGCGGACTTACCGGTGGCCGGTTAATAAATGGAGATGGCTCTTCATGGTGGATCACTTCACGCTCAATTTCGAGTTGGTCTGCTGCCTTACTGCCGGCATAAACAATTTCAACATTGTCTCCAACGGCAACTTTTGCAAATGCTTTTTCTTTTGTTGGAATTACGGGGGCCTGAGGAATTGAAAAAGTATCTTCTTCGGTAATTTCCTCCTTTTTAGCCGATGCTGCTTTCAGACTCTTCAATCGTTTGTAAGTCACCCACTTCTTAAGAAGCGGCCAGGCATCCTCGAAAGCGATGATAATACAAATCAGGATGGAGACCAGAATCAGAAAAAAGGTACCCATTTTCCCAATGGTTGAATTCAGCAACTGACTGATAAAATAGCCGTAGTTTCCTCCCGGAAACAGAAACGATTTTTGGTATAATGAAGAGAAAAAATATCCGAATGCAATTGATGTCCAGATGATCAGAAACAGGCCGTATGCAAAATTCCGTTTCAATGAAAACTTGCCGATCTTGCTCAGCCGTAACGATATAATCACAAAGAGATAAATAAATCCCAATGAGGCAATTCCAAAACCCTTATTGATAAATAAATTGGCCATTACCGCGCCCCAACGTCCACCTGCATTTTGAATCTTTAAATCGGGATTTGACAATAATTCTTTGGAAGTGATCTTGAGGTGGCTAATATCAGCTCCTCCTGAAATAAAGAAGGAAATAAAGGAAATGAGAAGGTATATTGAAAAGAAAAACAGGAGGATAGCGAGTATGCCACCAATGCGTTCCCAAGTATTGAGATTTCCTAACCGACCACCAATTCCGCCTTTTTTTGTGGAAGTAGTACCTGTTTTTTCATTTTTGCTGCGGACCATGTATTTGAGATCAAATATATTTCTAAAAAAATTGCATTGAACTGCACCGCAAATTTAACTAAAAAAGACCAACGCAATAAAGAATTAGGAATTATGAATGGAAGATCGGCGAAAACCAGTCAGGATTTGTGAATTAAACGGTATGATTTAAGCATTTAGGTTATACATGCCAAAAATCTATAGTAAATTGCCGGATGCAGGTTGCCTGATGCCATCAGTATTTTGTAGGAGTTGGAACTAATCGACAGGCATACTGTATGATAGTGGTTCAAAAATTATTGTCTGGAATATGATATTTTGCAGATTCCGGTTCTCTGATATAGTGTTACTTTAGACCGATGTTTAACCAATACTTAAAATCGATAAATTGTGAAAAAACTGGCAGTTGTAGCACTTGGAGGAAATGCCCTTCTTCGGGATCATGAAAAAGGCACCATTGAAGAGCAGGAAATTCATACAGCAGAAACACTTGAAAATCTGATATTTCTGATAAATGCAGGATACGACCTGATTGTCACGCATGGTAACGGACCACAGGTAGGAAATATTTTAATGCGTAATGATGCCGGTCTGCAGCTTTATGGAATCACACCAATGCCGTTGGATATTTGTGTCGCCGATACCCAGGGCGGTATTGGTTACATGATCGAACGGATTTTCCGAAACATCCTGAACAAGTATGGGATCAAAAGAAACGTGATCACGATGGTTGGAATGGTCGAGGTTGATCCTGAAGATGAAGCATTTAAAAATCCGACGAAACGAATTGGAATGTATTATACCGAAGAGCAGGCTCAAATACTTACGAAGGATAAAGGGTGGATTTTCAAATTGAGCAAAAAAGGGGAAAAAGGTTGGCGACGTGTTGTTCCTTCACCGGTTCCGAAAGCAATTTTCAATCTTGGAGTAATAAAAGACCTTGCCCGTCAGGGGAATATCATCATCACCTGCGGTGGCGGCGGCATTCCGGTTTACTATGACGAGAATCATGAAGTCAGAACTATTGATGCAGTGATTGATAAAGACCTTGCCTCATCAGTTCTTGCCAACGGGGTTGAGGCAAATGAGTTTTACATCCTTACCGATGTCCCTTTTATTTTTAAAGATTACGGACTACCCACCCAGGAAAAGCTCGAATTTTTGGATTATAAAGACACGGTAAAATACCTCGAAGCCGGAACCTTTGGTGAGGGATCGATGGCTCCTAAAATTGCGGCTGCTTTATCGTTTATCAAAAGCGGTGGAGATAAGAGCATTATCACCGAAGCATCGAAACTTGAAGACAAATCATTCGGATCGAAAATAACAATGGATTATGGAATGTGAAAATTATTCCATCTAAATTCGTTTGTTTTGGAATGTTTTTGGCAACTTTGAAAGAATTAAACCTTAATATTGATAATATGTCAACCTCCCTGCACGCCAGGCATTTTTTGAAATTACTGGATTTTACACAAAAAGAGATCGAACATTTACTGGATCTTGCGGCTGAATTAAAATGGGCAAAGTCTGCCTCAACCGAGGAACAACGGCTGAATGGTCGTAATATCGCGCTTATCTTTGAAAAGACCTCCACAAGAACCCGTTGTGCCTTTGAGGTGGCGGCTTATGATCAGGGAGCACACGTAACCTATCTGGGACCTTCGGGATCACAAATCGGCACAAAAGAGTCGATGAAAGATACTGCAAGAGTTCTTGGCAGGATGTACGATGGTATTCAATATCGCGGTTTCGAGCAGTCAATTGTCGAAGAGCTGGCCAAATATGCCGGAGTTCCGGTCTGGAATGGTTTGACGGACGAATTTCATCCCACACAGATCCTTGCCGATTTTCTGACCATGCGCGAGCATTGCGACAAACCGCTATCTGAGATAAAATTTGCTTACCTTGGCGATGCACGAAATAATATGGGCAATTCGTTAATGGTGGGAGCAGCAAAAATGGGGATGGATTTCCGTGCCGCTGCGCCTAAATCGTGCCAGCCCTCTGAAGCATTACAGTTGGAATGTCAAAAAATTGCGGAAGAGAGTGGCGCAAAAATCACAATTACAGAGAATCTTGCCGAAGCGGTAAAGGACTGCGACTTTCTCTATACCGATGTTTGGGTTTCGATGGGCGAACCAAATGATGTTTGGTCGCAGAGAATTGAAGTGCTTAAACCTTACCAGGTGAATAAAGCAGCGATGGAGTTGACAGGAAACCCGAATGTGAAATTCCTCCATTGTTTGCCGGCATATCACAATCGCAATACAAAAATCGGGGAGGAGATCTTTCAGAAATTCGGACTCGAATCGATGGAGGTGACTGATGAAGTTTTCGAAAGTAAAGCATCCATCGTTTTCGATCAGGCCGAAAACCGGATGCATACGATAAAAGCAGTAATGGTTGCTACTTTAGGTAATTAAGGTATGTTTCCTCTTAAGGGATATTTTTATAATAATTTGATTTAACAAGCGGGGAATTAAAGCAATTGGCGAACGTGGCGACCTTACCACCGACGATATTGCAAAGATTCTGGAACTTCAATTAAAGTAAATCATAAATTATCGGCTATATGACGGATCGTGTGCGTAAAATTCGCAATTAGCTTTTATATGGTTTATGCAATGAGCAGCTGGCAATTGGTCCCGATGCGTCGGGACAGTTGGCATGATAGTGCTAACTATTTGACTCTGATCCAATATAAATAAAGATAATTCCTGATCTTAGAGCGAGACTGGTCCCGATATTTCGGGACCAGTCACTAATAGCCAGCTGCAGTCATTACAAAATTCAATATCCATACCAAACGTCACAGATTCGAGATATCGCCTTTATTTCAGTGCGTTGTTGTCTATAATTACCTCACCGACCATCTCCATTTTATCCGAAGTTGCCATTCCATTTGGGTTACAACCCGGTTCTCCTTCGGGAATCGGTATTCCGAGTTTCGTATAATGATCGACCCATGCGGCAAGGAACTGACCCGTTTTTGGATCCTTAAAAGTCATCGGATTGAGGGTGAAAATTGAATCTGCGGCAAAGATTTCATAAATATATTCGGAACAGTAAAGCCCCGGATCTTTAAGAATATAACTGTAATTGTAAGGTTGTCCCAACAACGTATAAGCCTTTTGAATAGCTGGCGGCACGGCTTTTAAATAGGAATCATTTAGCCGATAGATCGAAATTGTAACTTTTTCTTTGTAAGAAAAGAAAAATTGCGACATCGTTTCGCGACATGCTCCTTTCTTTGGCGCTGAATGAAGTACGTAAACCGTATCGTTTTGAATGTCAACAATTCCGATATGATCAAAGTGGGTCGCTTGTTCCGTCTGGGTTGCCTGGTCGATTGCTTTTGAAAGTTCGCCGGAGGTTGGGCTGCAAAAAAGAAGATCACCCGTTTGGAGATCAAGATTCAATTCATCCGGACTGTATTGCGCTTTTAGGGCAAAAACTGAAATCAGAAGGAGAAGTACAAGTGCGGTTAGAAATTTCATAATTAAATATCAAATAATTAATATTGTAGAGACGCACGGCCGTGCGTCTCTACAATATTACAATTTTTATTTGTTCGCTTCTGCAAACGCCCGGCCGGCGTGAAGCGCCTTCAAATTCAGGTTCACTACATCTTCACCTTTGCGACCAAAGATATGGCGAATACCATTCTCAATACTCTCAATGGCAATATCGATAAATGGGGTAGCAGCACCCAGCATTACCATGTTTGAGGCTTTTGCATTTCCGATCTCTTTAGCGATGGCTTCGGCATCGATCGCAACTGCACGTGGCAGCTTTCTGATCTCGCCCATAATCAGGTCAATTTCAGGATAATTTGTTACGTTTTTAAACGCAGTTGTATTCGTCACAACATATCCTGTGGTTGAAAGATAGGGCAGATACCTTAACGATTCCATAGGCTCGACGGAGAGGATCAGATCTGCCTTTCCAAAAGGAATCAGATCGGAGTAGACAGGTTTGTCTGACAGCCGCAAATAGGATTGAACAGCACCGCCGCGCTGGCTCATTCCGTGGGTTTCGGCCTGTTTGAGGTAAAGATTATTTTCGAGGGCTGCAAAACCCAGTACTGTGGCTATTGATAAAATTCCCTGTCCGCCGACTCCTGCTAAAACGATATCGCACTTCATGTGGTAAGCTCTAAGTTGAATTGAAATTTGCTGTTTTGGATTACTCCCGGATTAATGGTTTTTGCTTTTGCTGATCCTTCGGGCAGTTTTCTGAATGCACTCCCTTCGCGGAATAATAATCGAAACGCCTTTGTAATCAAGTTCATTTCTGATCAGATCAACGAGCTTTTCGTGATTTTTAGGCAATGCTTCAATCACATGGATATGTTTGGGATCAACTCCGGCACCTTCGCAAATCGATTCAATCCGCCCGAACGCCGACGAATCCTGGCCACCGGTCATCGAGGTAGATTCGTTATCGCCGATCATGATCAGGATATTCGATTTTTCGTAGACAGCATCAAGCAATCCCGTAATTCCCGAATGGGTAAACGTGGAGTCACCAATTACAGCAACTGCAGGAAATAATCCGGCATCAGCGGCACCTTTGGCCATCGTGATCGAAGCGCCCATGTCGACGCAGGCATTTCCTGAATTGTAAGGAGGAAGCACCCCGAGTGTATAACAGCCGATATCAGAAAACACATGGCCATAACCATATTCCGACATCACTTCGGTGAGCGCCTTAAATGAGTCGTGGTGTCCGCAACCTTTGCAGAGTGCCGGTGGCCGGTTTACCATCAACTCAGGAATTGGAGAGCCAGTTGAAGTTTTGATATTTAGTGCTTTGGCAACGATGTCGGGGTTGAGTTCACCCGTTCGGGGAAGTGTTCCGTCCAGTTTGCCTAATATTTTCTTTCCTTGATCAAAAAATCCCTTTAAATGCTCTTCAACAAGCGGATAACCCTCTTCTATCACCATGATCTTTTCGACCAACTGTTCAAGTTTCTTTACCATTTTTGATGGCAAAGGATATTGGGTCACCTTGACGATGGGGTAGGGACAGCCATCAGGATAGTTTTCCATCAGATAATTCAGGGCGATGCCACAGCAAATTATTCCGAGCGAGTGATCTTTACCTTCAATAAAACTGTTGAAAGGCGAATTTTCGGAAGCCTCTTCAAACTTCACCTGGTTATCGAGCAGGAGTTGGTACCTCTTTCGGGCCAAAGCGGGAAGAAGTACAAACTGGCGAGGATCGTCAGGAATTGAAAGTCTGTTTTCTGCTACCGCTTTTTCGACAGGAATAACTCCGGCACGTGAGTGAGCCAGCCGGGTCGTAATTCGAAGTAAAACGGGCGTGCCCAGTTTTTCGGATAAGTCGAAGCCTGTCCGCGTCATATCGTAAGCCTCCTGTTGGTTGGATGGTTCAAGAATCGGAATCATCGCAAACTTTCCATAAAACCTCGAATCCTGTTCATTTTGTGAGGAGTGCATCGATGGGTCATCGGCCACTGTGACAATCATGCCACCATTGATTCCGGTCATGGCGGCATTGATAAACGGGTCGGCTGCCACATTCAGACCAACATGTTTCATACAAACCATGGATCTTTTGCCGGCGTAGGACATTCCCAATGCCGACTCCATCGCTGTTTTTTCGTTGGCTGACCATTCACGGTGAAGGTTACGTTCGATAGCGACCTCGTTTTCCTGGATATATTCTGTTATTTCTGTCGAAGGGGTGCCGGGGTAGGCGTAAACTCCTGACATGCCGCCATCTATGGCGCCTTGTCCAATCGCTTCAACCCCAAGCAAAAGTTTTTTTGTCATAAAACCTGAACTTAATTTTCGGTTTAATAAAATTTCCGTGAAAATAGTTGATTTTTGGCAGAATGAATCTAACAAAAATCATATCTGATTGAAATTATAAATGATGAAAAATTCGTTCCTAAAGAATGGAAGATTGATTAGTTAGATGTCGAAACCGAGATGCAAGAATTGTTCTGGCATTCAGGTTTTATGGCACAATAAAAACGACTTCATAAAAACTTATGAAGTCGTTTTTTAATTTGCTGTTAAATTTTAGCATTCTATTACCTAAATAGTTTTTTGTGCAGTTCTTCTCCTGATAATTTTTCCTCCTGAACAACTAATTTTAATTCGTCTGGATGATAAGTATCATGATGCATGATATAATTTTTATCAACCCATCTACATTTCACTAAATCATTATGCTTAGTAAAACCTACAAACACTTTTCTTCCAAGTGAAATTACTTCGACTTCGTCTCCTGTTTTAAATTTGTTCATAACATCTAAGTTTTTTATATGTTTATAATAATACGAAAGTATTGAAATCCAAATATGAATCCAAATAGAAGCATAGGAAGTTATCAACTTTAATAACAGAATTCTAAACTGCAATAAATGCGGGATCATGTCAGCAATCATGATCATTTTAATAAAAAATTATTAAAGCCGATTTCTGGAATTGAAATTTTATTTTGGAAATATTTTACTGCCAAAAAAGTTCTTCATTTTGCACACACACCAGAGGTATTCCCCATTTCCACTCCCCCAAATTTTTTTACATATGATTCGGTTCAGGGAAGTATCATTGCTAAATTTGACCTAATATTAAGATTATACTATTTAATATCAAATCTAAATATTGCCCTTTTAATCTTAATTTATAGGAATGTGCCCTTCCATTTTTCTGTTAATCAATACTCCAATATGCATCGGGTTCACCACCAAGAACATCCTGAATAAAATCGTCATCTAAACCTTCAACATCTGATGCCCAAGAACCTGAATACTTTCCATACGTGCCTCTTTCTTCATCGTCAAAACGGATATATCCGTAACCTAAATTAAAAGCCTTATCAACGTCTGTTGCGTATGATAAGTGAAAGTTCGTACCGCTTGTGTCAGAACCACGAAATAATGTATTGTTTAGATAAGTACAGCTCAGGTCTGCATTGCTTAGATTTGCAAATCTAAGATCAGCACAACTTAAGTCAGAATCTTTTAAGCAAACATGACTGAGATTGGCATTGCTTAAGTCCGCTTCGCTTAAATTGGCGTTGCTTAACCCGCAGCCACTTAGGTTCAATCCACTTAAATCCACACCACTTAGATTCACACCATTTAGATTTGTACCCCATAGGTTTGCACCCCTTAGGTTTGCACCCCTTAGGTCAGAGCAACTTAGATCAGCATCGCTTAAATCAATACCATTTAGGTCTGCACATCGAAGAGAAATGTTAGCTAATTTTCCCCATCTTAAGTCCAATTTCCCCTGGGAACCTCCTCTTAGGTATTCAACTATTTTTTCTCTATCGGTCATTCTTTTTGCTTAATTATTGTTCGTATAAATTCATATGCTATATTATGTTAGACAATATAATTTGTAATTTTCGTTTGATTCACAAAAATCCTTCAACCTGATCATATTACAAATAAGAGATTGCATAGCAAAAATTTTGAGCGATCACAAATGTTATCGCTATTGTGGTGGCATCTCACCATCTGAATCTGTTATAATACTTTGGCAACAATAAGGCATTTCAAGCATAATGTTAAAAGTTTTGGCATTAGTTACGTCAATTCCAATTAAGCAAGCACCACAAAAGTTTGCAAAATTAAGAGTCGCATTACTAAGATTTGCATTACTAAGGTTTGCTTCTGTTAAATTAGCTCCACTTAAGTCCGTATAGCTTAGGTTTGCACCACTTAAATTAGCTCCCTTTAGATACGCACATTTTAGGTCGGCATTACTAAAATCAATTCCACTGAGATCAGCATCCTGAAGTCTTATGTTGTCAAATGCCCCCCATCTTAAATCTAATTTTCCTTGTGAACCTTCTCTTAGGTATTCCAAAATTTTTTCTATGTCACTCATTATAATTAATTGTTAGGATCGAAATAACCAATCGAAATGATACTTATTGTCACATTAACATGTCTAATGAATTGATGTATGGTCTCCTTAGAGTACCATTGCTTAAGATCGCTATATCTAGTTTTGCACCAGTTATTTCTGCGCCACTTAGATCTGCATTGGTTAGGTTTGCATTGGTTAGATTCGAACCATCTAGATTTGCAAAGGTCAAATTAGCATCGCTTAAGTTTGCTCTACTTAGGTTTGCATTGCTTAGATTTACACCGCTAAGATCTGTGTTGCTTAAGTCCGCCTTGCTAAGGTTCGCACCGCTGAAATAGGCCCCACTAAGGTTAATGGCATTTTTAAGGTCCGCAAATCTCAAATCAGTATCTCTAAAGCATGCAGACTTAACGTCAGCACCCCTTAAGTCAGCGTTGCTTAAGTTTGCACCGCTTAGATCAGTTTCACATAAGTAAGCATTGCTTAGGTTTGCATTGCTTAAATTTACTTTTCCAAGATCAGCTTTTTTTAAGTTCGCATAACTTAGATCAATACCGCTCAAATCGACATCGTAAAGTACGATGTCATTAAGTATCCCCCACCTTAAATCTAATTTACCAATAGAGCCTGCTCTTAAGTATTCCAAAATTTTATCTAAATCAGCCATTGTTTTTGTTTGATAGTATTTAATTGGGTAAACATACTTAATAATTTTATGCTTACCTAAATAATTATAAGTCATTCATTATCTGTATTTTCTTATTAAAGTAATTTTCGGTGCAATCATTATTTTAAATTCACAACTTAGTAGTTGGCTGGTATTTATCACAAATTTTCCTCAATCCAAGACTTATAAGATATAAGTTCAATATTTATGACGATGATGCACTACCTTGAGAATCCCCAGTTTTCTTTAATAACTCATCTGCATCAGTATTACCTAATTCACCAGCTTTTTTTAAATCCTGGCATCCACTGTCCTTTTGGCCCAAATGAATTTTTGCAAGTCCTCGGCTGTAGTAAGATTCTGCATCCTTGGGATCAAGTTTTATGGCCATTGTGTAGTCTTCAATTGCTCCAGTGTAGTTTTGGATGTCGATTTTTACAGCACCACGAGAAGAATAGTGACCATAACAAGAAGGGTTGATCTTTATTGCCATTGTGTAGTCTTCAATTGCACCGATATAATCATGGAGATCTCTTTTAGTATTTGCTCTTTCGAAATTTGCCCATTCAATATAGTGCTCAAGGTCTTCCAATTCATTAGGAACTTCTGGATGCACCAGATTTATGATTGTAGTAAAATCAACAATGGCACCTTGGTAATCATTAAGTGAATATTTTGCACTACCTCTGAATAATAAAGCTTTTGCATTATCGGGGGCAATTTTTATAACTTCATCATAGTTGCAAATTGCTTTGGCATAATCATTTAAAAAGTGCTCGTATATATAACTTATGTTAAAATAAGCCTCTGTATTTTTGGGTTCTATCTTAATTATTCGGGTATAATCTTCAATTGCTCCGTCATAATCAAAGACAGCAGACCTTAGAATAGCTCTTAGATCATAAGCCTTAATATTCAATGGATTCAATATTATGATTTTCGTATATTCAACGACCTCAAGGATATAGTTATCTATTCCATTATATGATGAACAATCAACCAAGTTAAGTACATTTAATTCGGGGTCAATCTCTAATGCATTAATAATATCAGAAGCGGCGCATGATTGGTTTTTTTGGTAATCGTTTGCAATAGCTCTGTAATAATAGGCTGTGGCATCCTTGGGGTCAAAACCTATGGCTTTAGTTAAATCGGAAATCGCTCCCGAATAATCATGATGTTTAAACCTTGCCATTCCTCTGTTAAACCAAGCAATCTCATCCTCAGGGTCAACTAATAGTGCATCAGTGTAGTCTGCAATCTCGCCAACTGTGTCATTCAACTTGTGCTTTGCGACTCCTCTGCTTACATAAGCAGCTGAATCATTGGGTTCAATCGTTATGGCCTCAGTAAGATCCGCAAGTGCACCAGTGTAGTTTTTCCGGAATATTTTTATATTGCCTTCATTAAAATATTCCTGTGCGGTAGTCATCGAAGTGGTATAAGTATTAAGTGAGGCAAACTTAATAAACAGATTTGTAATTACCTAAATAAAATTAGGAATACGGTTGTGATTTTTATTCTTTAAAAGTCATTGAATTGCAAAATCTTGGTTTCAATTGTGATTTTTTTTAAATAGATTTGTTCAATAAACTATAGTTTACATGTAGACCAATATATATGAAAAGGAAAGAGACTGAAACTTTTAAAGCATACAAAAATCCCGCTTATGAATACATTCAAATAAATCGCGAAAAAATCCTTATAAGCATATTTCGTAGTGCTGAAAGTAAATTTCAAATTTGCTTTCATTATAACGGCAAAAAATACGACCAAGAATTACCTCGTTTACTGATCAACATACATACTTTTTCTAGTGATGACATCATTTTTAAAGGAATTGAATTAAATATCGATGAGAAAGAAAAAATAGCTGATAGATTGAATCAAATTTGTGATCTTTTGTTGGGTTAAAAAAACGTTTAATTGAGCAAAACTAATGAAATGAACAAATTGGCTTTGGGGAGTTCCGGTAATTTTGATTCCAGCTCTTTCGTGATAAGGTGATATCCACGTTTTCGGGGATTTAAAATAATTTCAGTTTGTATGATCATAAGTCAGGTTTTAAGCTGCAATTTTGGATTGAAACGTGCCAGCCGCCAGTTGCCAGCCGCCATTGTTGAATGGGATGAAATATTTTTCTATACTTGACAATTCGTTACGAAATTTTGTTTTTTACCAAATCATCAAACGCGTTGTAAACTCCCCGGGTTTGCGTTCGCTCCTGATGATCGGCTTGCTGCTGCGTCCATCTTGCAGCAATATTTTTCAGTTCTGCGTCGGCATGTTCGAAAAAGAGCTGATAGCCTTCACAAAACCGTGGCTGGTGATTGTCGCCAGGATCTTTAATGCGGTCTTTGGTACATCCTCCAAAACATTTCGGATACCATTGGCACAACCTGCATTTGCGTGGAAGTACAGCTTTTGCCTTACCAAAATCGTCCTGCTTCTTGGAGTTTAACATGTTGATAATCTTGTCGTGACGAATGTTTCCCAAACGATGCCTGTTTTCGACAAAGAAATCGCAGGAATACACGTTTCCATTGTGCTCAATAACGACATAAGCGCCACATTCTTTCATCAATGCGCACTCCGGAGCTTCTATCCCGACATAACTGTGAAAGATTGATTCGAAATGCCGGATCGAAGTGGTCGGCTGTCCGTCTTTAAAATCGGCAATCCACAGGTCGAATAAAGTGATCAGAAATTGACCATATTTTTCAGCGGTTAAAGAGAAGGGTGCCGCTTTGGACGGGTCGTTGGGATCGGTCTCAACGATTGGAATAAATTGCATCCAGGTAAGTCCCAAACTTTTATAATAGTTGTAGAGTTCTTCGGCCTTATCGGATGAATAATCAGTAATGCAGCACATTGCATTCACTGACACGCCTTCTTCCAGTAACATTTTGGCCTTGTCTTCTACCGTTTTCCACGTTTTGTGCTGACCTTTGTCCATGCGGTAACGATCATGGATATGCTCCGGACCATCGAGCGAAAGGCCGATCAGCCAGTCGTATTTTTTAAAGAATTTGGCCCATTCGCGGTCAAGCAGTGTACCATTGGTTTGAAAGCCATTCCCGACAGACTGCCCGTGACCGTATTTCTGTTCAAGTTCAATCGCCCGTTTGTAAAAATCGAGTCCCATCAATGCCGGTTCACCTCCTTGCCATGCAATTGAAACCGCATCACCCGATTGTTGCATCACCTGCCGGATCATCTCTTCCTGAACGTCTGCACTCATCGGATGGGTTTTTGTTTCGGGAAACAACTTCTCCTTGTCGAGATAGAAACAATAGGTGCAGCCCAGATTACAATCCGGACCTGACGGTTTTACCAAAACAGATGTAAGCGGGCGATGTTTTTGTGCCATAATTAGATTTCATTGCTGAAAGGTGCGAAAATAGTCATAATCCGCTGATCTTTTTTGATGTCCTAAACTACACTTTTTAAAAGATTGAGAAGAAGAGGGTTGCCGCTTTCATGAAATTAGGTATTTTTACTTTGATTTTGAATGCAACCGTTAGCCTGATTATAAATGCCAAAAATAATATTTTCCATTCTGTCAATTATTTGGATATCCTTACTGCCGGTTTGCGGTCAGTTAGCAGGTGTTTCGGTAAAAGGGAAAGTGGTTGACGCTGAAAGTCATCCGCTTGAAATGGTGAATGTTTTGATCAAGGGAACTAATAATGGTGTTGTAACAAATCAACTTGGTGAATTCATCCTGCCTCCGGTTTCCGGAAAATCAATTGCCCTTATTTTTTCGTTTGTTGGTTATGAGACTTTTGAAAGAGAGGTCCTACTATCTGAAAATCCATTTGTTTCACAAGTATTGAAGCCTGTTTATCAACCTATTCAGGAGATTGTTGTCGAAGGGAAGAAGGAAGAAAATAACCTGCTGACAATTCCCCATGAGTTGACAGAACGATTGCCCGCAATGGCCGGAAGTGTTGAGACTTTGATCAAGACACTTCCTGGAGTTAGCAATAACAATGAATTAAGTTCGCAATATTCGGTAAGAGGTGGAAATTTTGATGAAAACCTTATATATGTGAATGGCATCGAGATCATTCGGCCCTTCCTTGTGAAATCGGGCGAGCAGGAGGGACTAAGTTTTATCAATAGCGACATGGTCTCTTCAATCGGTTTTTCATCCGGCGGATTTGATGCTTCCTACGGTGATAAGATGTCGTCGGTGCTTGATATAACTTATCGAAAACCTGCCATCAACAGTGCTTCCGCCGAAATTGGCGCATTGGGGGCATCGGCTCATTTTGAAGGAAGTGCAGCAAAAGGAAAGTTTTCACATCTCACCGGTATCAGATATAAAAACACCGCCTATTTATTGGGAACGCTGGATAAAAAAGGGGAGTACAACCCTTCGTTTACCGATGTTCAGACCTATCTGAATTACAAGTTCAGTCCTCGTTTTTCGTTAGGTTTCCTGGGAAATTATGCCTCCAACGCATTCCAGTTTATTCCTGAAACCCGTTTAACCAAATTTGGCACGTTGACCAATCCTTTTGAGTTTCTGGTTTATTTCGAAGGGAAGGAGCGCGATAAACTCGAAAATTACCTGGGAGCGCTTGCCGCAGATTATTCGGCGAATGAGAATTTATCATTGAAATTTCAGGCAAGTTCTTTTTATTCATTGGAAAAGGAATCTTTTGATATTCTGGGTGAGTATTATTTGAGCGATATTAATCAAATACCTGAATCGCAGAATTATGCGGATAGTTCCATGGTGATCGGGACGGGCGCGTACCTCGATCACGCAAGGAATACACTGAAAGCAAGGGTTACGGCTTTTGAACATCGTGGTACTTTTTCCGCAGATCGTCATCAGCTTCAATGGGGATTGAAATACCAGCATGAACGAATTTCGGACCAGGTAAGCGAATGGGAGATGCGCGATTCTGTCGGGTATTCAATTCCTTATGGTACTGATCAGTTGTCGTTGTATCGCGCTGTAGCCGGAAATAACACAGTTTTTTCGAATCGTTTTTCGGGGTTTGTGCAGGATAGTTGGACGGCTCTTTTTGGAAACGGTGAGCTGGCAGTAACCGGAGGAATTCGGATGCAATTCTGGGATTACAATCAACAAACGATATTTAGTCCCAGAATTTCAGGAAGTTGGAAGATAGGATCAGCAAGAAATCGCATCATCAGAGCCGCCTGGGGCGTTTATCAGCAAATGCCTTTTTTTAAGGAGTTGAAGGATCGTGATGCTCAAATTGTTCAGGGGGTGAAGGCTCAAAAGTCAATACAATATCTGCTGGGTTACGACCAGATTTTCTCCGCTTTTGACCGTCCGTTCAGGTTTACAACCGAAGTATGGTATAAGTCGCTTAGCAATTTGATCCCTTATCAGATTGATAATTTGAATATTTGTTATATTCCAGATCAACAAGCGATTGGTTACGCTAGTGGTATCGATTTTAAAATTAATGGTGAATTTGTTCCCGGAGCACAATCGTGGGCAAGCCTATCGCTGATGAAAACGGAAGAGGATATTATTGGCGATTTCTATTTGAAGCAGAAAGCTGACGGAACCGGTACCGAAACAATTTATCCGGGAACTATTCCGCGTCCGACCGACCAACGCGTTAATTTTAGCCTCTTTTTCCAGGATTATTTCCCCGGTTATCCTTCCGTAAAAATGAGCATGACCCTGTTTTACGGAAGCCGTTTACCTTTTGGTCCGCCGCAGGGTGAACGTTACATGGATACATTCCGAATGCCACCTTACCGCCGGGTTGATGTTGGTTTCTCCAAATCGTTGATTAATAATATGAAACATGATCTTCGTAAAGAAGGAAAGATCGGAATCAAAGATGCCTGGGTTGGCTTTGAGTTGTACAACCTATTCGATATCAACAATACAATTTCCTATTTCTGGATATCGGACATTCAGAATCAGATGCACGCCGTACCAAATTATCTGACCGGGCGACGTATTAATCTAAAATTGGGGATACGATTTTAACTGGCTGCTGGCGGCTTGTTGCTGGCTACTTGCTGTTTCTGAATGGCATGCGCGCTTAAGCAGAAGACAATAAAGGACAGTATATAAATTTTAAATCCCGTCAATTATCATTGTTGGAATCCATAAAATTAAATAGTTTTCCACCTTCTAATTCGAAATATATATTAACCAATTTAAATACTGAAATGATGCAGACGAAAGATTATATTGAGAAGGAAAACCGCTATGGTGCACATAATTACCACCCACTTCCTGTCGTGTTGGAACGTGGTGAAGGTGTTTTTGTCTGGGATGTTGAGGGAAAACGTTACTTCGATTTTCTGGCAGCTTACTCTGCAGTTAATCAGGGGCACTGTCACCCAAAGATTGTGAAGGCATTGACTGACCAGGCTGCAAAGCTGGCACTTACCTCACGGGCATTCTATAACAATGTTTTGGGAGAATGGGAAGAATTTATCACAAAGCAATTTGGATATGATAAGGTTTTGCCAATGAATTCAGGTGCAGAAGCTGATGAAACGGCTCTTAAACTGATCCGTAAATGGGGTTACAAGGTGAAGCTGATTCCTAAAAATGAAGCGCGCATTGTTGTCTGCGATGGTAATTTCCATGGCCGGACGATTACAATCGTTTCGATGTCGTCTGATCCTGAATCATACAGCGATTACGGACCTTTCACACCAGGCTTTGTCAATATTCCTTACAACGATATCGAAGCGTTGGAACGGGAATTGAAACATCCCAATACCGCCGGATTTTTGGTCGAACCGATTCAGGCAGAGGCCGGAGTTTATGTTCCGGGTGATGGCTATTTGAAAAAAGCATCGGCTTTATGCAAAAAATACAATGTTCTTTTTGTGGCTGATGAGGTACAAACAGGCCTTTGTCGTACGGGCAAAATGTTCGCCTGCGATCATGAAAATGTCCGTCCTGATATATTGGTTCTCGGGAAAGCTATTTCAGGTGGAATGCTCCCTGTATCGTGTGTGCTGGCTGATGACGAGATCATGCTCACGATTAAACCGGGTGAACATGGGTCTACCTATGGTGGCAACCCGATTGCTGCGAAAGTTTCAATTGCAGCCATCGAGGTGTTGCTTGATGAAAAACTTGCTGAAAATGCAACCAGGATCGGAAAGATTTTTCGTGACGAAATGAAGGCGTTTAAGTCGCCATTTATAGAAGAAGTTCGCGGAAAAGGGTTGTTAAATGCTATACAGATAAAGACTTATGACGGGAAGAAAGCATGGGACTTATGCCTTTTGATGAAAGAGAATGGTATATTGGCAAAGCCAACCCATGAGCATACCATCCGTTTTACGCCACCGCTGATTATTACGGAAGCGCAAATGCGTGAAGCGATTGGTTTGATTCAAAAGTCGATGACAGAGTTTATTTAATCTTTAGATCATTAAATATTTGAAAGGCGGGGGAGAGATCCTTCGCTTTTTTTATTGTTCCAATCCGTTCTTCCCATTTCTATCTCCGCTGTCTGTAACCATCGCCCCCAAAATTTTCCCGGCCGATTTAACTTCATAATTATCGGTATATTCAATGATATAAAGGGTTCGGTTCATGTAGCCTCCTAATTCTGATGGCTTTTGAAAATTGTAGTCGGCCTGTAGGAGGTCAACTCCCGGTGAAACATTCGAATCCGGGAAACTCTTACCTGACATTGCAAGTGAAGCCATGAAATGTAAAGCAATATCGTATCCCTGGAAACTGTATTGTGTTGGCTCGCTGTTATAGGCTGCACGGTATTTTTCAATAAATGAATTTACTTTGGGATTTCCGTAATCAATAAAATAGGGGGCTAAATAATGAAGACGTATATTGTGTAGATATTCAATATCAATACTTTGCATTTTTGTGTATTCCTGAAGCCCAATTACCGTAATTTTATTTGATTTTGAAATTGTATTCAGTCGTGTCATTGCCACACTTACGTTTGCTTCATTTCCTTCCGTCAGAACGAAAATATTTTCAACGTTTGGTTTGAGAAGTGTTTCCAGACCCGTAGTGCCTCCGTCCCATACATTGTATTGACGTAACTTCCCTGTCCCAAGTTTCTGGTGCAACCTGTCAATAATCAGTTTCTCATCTCCATAATTTGCGCCATGATTGAGCACGACAATGTTTTGCCCGGCAAATTTGTCTGCAATATAGTCCGCTGTACCTGTCAGACGAAGCTTTTTACCTGGATTAATCTGGTAATAACCTGGCGTAGTTGATACAAACCGGCTGTCAGACGAGAGCGGTGAAATCATTGGAATACGGTTTTTTGCACTCAATTCAGCGACCGTCTTTTGATTTTCGGGATACACTGGCCCAATAATCAGATCAAGCGACAGAAACTCCGGTTTCTTTACGAGTTTGTCCACCACTTTACTATCCTGATATGTGTCGTACGTATAAAGCTTTGCCTTCATTCCTGCTTCGGTTATCTTCTCTGTAGCAAGTAAAACGCCCGAGTAGAACTCCAAAAAACTGGCTGTCCGCTGTACGATCTTTGCTGAATCATTCAGGTTTTGACAGAATGGCAAGAAGACCCCGATTTGGAAAGTCTTATCCTGGTTGGAATAGGAAATCTTTGGTGCGGTAACCGATCCATCATCGGTCTTTTGCTTTTCAGCATTTAATTGATTGTCAGATTCCTTGATTGGAATTTTAATTATCAATCCCGATTTAAATCCGTCTCTTAATGCCGGGTTTAGCTTTTCAAGTTCTTCTTTTGATATGCCAAACCGTTTTTCAAGCTGATAATAGTTGTCGCCGCTGATGATCCGGTATTCGCTGAATTGTACTGGCTCTTTTTGCTTTTTCTGAACGGCTGGTGTATTCGAGGCCCTGGGAATAATTAAAACTGTTCCCTTTGTTAAGCTGCCTTTTATAGCTGGATTTGCTTTTAAAATTTCCTCTTGCGAAGTATTGTATTGTTTGGCAATTGAGAAAAGGGTTTCTTTTCGTCTGACCACATGTTTTATTAATTGCTGATTTTCATCAATTCTCGCTTTCGACTCATTTTCAGATGTCTGAGGTTTCGGAATTTTCAGCACGTCGCCTTCTTTTATGCCATCTCTTGCCTGTGGATTATAGTGATAGATATCTTCGGAGGTAATCCTGCTTCTTTGTGCGATCGAAAAAACGGTCTCTTTCTTTCGGACTGAATGATAGGTATAAAGATGATCATTGGTTTCTTCTTTTTGTGATCCGTTTGCAATTACCGGCTTTACTTCATTTTTAGTTGCCGGAATCTTAATGGTCTGACCAGCATTTAATCGGTCTTTTGTTTCAGGATTTATAGTATTCAACTCATCAATGGTAATCCCAAATTTTTTTGAAATCGAAAACGAGGTTTCGCCACTCTTTACAGTGTAGAGCGTGTAGGTTTTACCTCCGATTATTACCTTATCGCCAGCTGATTTTTGCTGAGCAGACAGGGTAAAGCAAATTGAGAAAAGCAGAAATAAAGTTGAAATGATTGATATTGTGCGCATTGTTCTTTCTTTTCGGGCCATGATGAACCATTTTATATAAACGCAAAATAACGATAAAAAAATGAGCGGAGCTACTTTGATGCTTCAACATCAAAAAATAAACCGACAACCTGTGCGGAAGTCGGTTTATTACAATGGTTTTCATTCCCGGGTTAGCGCGTCCAAAACTGATTTATACGGGCTAATCACGGATCATCTTATTTATATTCTCCGAAATGACGCATAAATTGCACCCTTTCGTATTCGGCAAGATTGGTTGAGTTGTCCATACTCAGTTTCCCTTTGAAATCATCAATTGAAGCATAACCATTGGTCTCCATCCACTTCTCAAGATTTTGAACCATCTCTGTGAGAACAGAAAATCCACTCTGATAAAGTGCCGATACCACCTGAACGGTTGTAGCGCCAACGAGTAACATCTTTACGACAGTTTGCCAGTCGTGAACGCCCGTTGAGGCAGAGAGATCGCTGTTCACACGATTTGCCATCATTCCAATCCAACGCAGCGTAAGTTTATAATCACTGCTGTGACTAAGCACATCCGTACTAACGATTTCCTGTTTATTGATGTCAACATCTGGACTATAGAACTTATTAAACATCACGAGGCCTTTAATTTCGGAAAACGAAAGATCTCTGATAACTCCGCCGAGGTTTGAAAAATAAGGGCTTATTTTCAGAGATACAGGGATTTTAACCTTTGACGCGATGCGAGAGACAATATCAAAATACATACTCTCGTTATCCTGGCTTGTCTGTGACAGATTTGTTGGTAATATAAACATATTCAGCTCTAAAGCATCTGCTCCTGCGTCTTCAGCCTTTTTTGCGAAAAACCCCCACTCATGTGCTGTAAGGCAATTAATACTGGCAATAACCGGTATTGAAAGCTCTTTCTTCGCATCCTTTATCAATGTAAGATAACGTTTCAGGTTATCCTTTTTGATTTGGTAATCGTAGTAATCGAGGAATTCCAGGTTATTATCCATGGGTCCGAGTTTGCTGAATTCATGTGCAAATTCAAGATAAATCTCCTCTTCGAATATCGATTTCAAAACGACCGCTCCGGCACCGGCTACTTCAATTGCTTTCAGATTTTCAATTGAATTGGTAAGACCGCAGCTTCCGGCTATAATCGGGTTCTTAAGATCAAGTCCCAGATATTTGACATTAAGATTCGTCATTTTCAAGTTTATTGAGTTAATTAACTGATTTTTTTTGTAAAAACAGATGCATATTTTCAGCAGCTTTTCGGCCATCACCCATCGCGAGAATGACCGTTGCACCACCCCGAACAATATCACCACCGGCAAACATATCAGGAATAGACGATTGCATTTTATCTTCGTCGACAACGATTGTTCCCCATTTCGTAACTTTCAGATCGGGAAGGCAGGAAGGAACAAGCGGGTTTGGCGAAACACCAACTGCCACAACTACCAGATTCACATCAAGTTCAAATTCAGATCCATCGATTGGCATTGGCCGGCGGCGTCCTGATGCATCAGGTTCACCAAGTCCCATTCTGTTGAGTCTCATTCTATTTACACGACCTTTCTCGTCTGCAAAGTATTCAAGCGGATTACAGAGTGTCATGAATTCAACCCCCTCTTCTTTCGCATGATGCACTTCTTCAATTCGTGCCGGCATTTCGGCTTCCGAACGGCGATAAACAATTATAGCGCGTTCAGCACCAAGACGTAATGCGGTTCTGACAGAGTCCATTGCTGTATTTCCACCACCGACAACCGCAACGTTTTTACCCCGAAGAACAGGTGTATCGGTGTTGCTGGTTGAAGCGCCCATCAGGTTAACACGTGTCAGGTATTCGTTTGAAGAAAGAATTCCGTTGTAGTTTTCGCCCGGTATTTCCATAAAGCGTGGAAGTCCGGCACCACTGGCAACAAAAAATCCCTTGTAGCCTTCTTCTTTCAAATCATCAAACGAGGCGGTTCTGCCTACGATGAAATTGGTTTCGAACTTGACACCCATCTTTCGAAGGTTTTCCAGTTCGAAATCAACCACGGAATTTGGGAGACGAAATTCAGGAATGCCATATTTTAATACACCGCCGATTTCGTGTAATGCTTCAAAAACGGTTACATCGTAACCATATTTTACCATGTCGCCGGCAAACGAAAGTGATGCAGGTCCTGAGCCAACTGTGGCAACTTTGATGCCGTTGGGTGCAGCCGTTTCAGGTACATTGCTAACACCCGAATTGCGCTCAAAATCTGCTGCGAATCGTTCAAGATGTCCAATTGCAACTGCCTGTTTACCCAGTTTGTCAACATAGAAACATCTTGCTTCGCACTGTTTTTCCTGAGGACAAACACGACCGCAAACTGCAGGTAATGCATTGGTTTCTTTTAGTGTAGCGGCAGCCTTGAGGATTTCGCCACCTTCAATGTATTTTATGAATTTGGGAATATTAATGTTCACCGGACATCCTTCAATGCAGGTTGGATTTGCACAATCCATGCATCTCGTCGCTTCTATTTGTGCCTGTTCGGGTTCAAGCCCCATGTTCACTTCACGATCCTGATATTTGACCCTGATTTCAGGGGCCAACTCGGGCATTTTTACCCGTGGTATCAATGTCCTGTCCTTATTTTTTGTTTTTGAACGCAATTCTGCTCGCCATTCCTGGCTTCTTTCCTCCTTGAGGTATTCGGGGTTTAATGACATTTACCTTAAAATTAAAGGTTTTGTGAATAAATTTCGGTTGCCTTTTTCTCCTCCTGGGTGTATCCGCCAAGACGCATCAGCATTTCATCAAAATCGACCTGATGGGCATCAAATTCAGGGCCGTCAACACAAGTGAACCTTGTTTTTCCGCCGACCGTTACCCGACAGGCACCACACATTCCTGTTCCGTCTACCATGATTGAGTTTAAGCTGGCCTGTGTCGGAATATTGTATTTTTTGGTAAGTAATGAAGCAAATTTCATCATGATAGCTGGCCCGATGACAATGCATTCATCCACTTTTTCGCGTTGAATGATCTCTTCCATGCCAACAGTAACCAGTCCCTTGCGGCCATGCGATCCGTCATCGGTCATTACGATCAATTCATCAGACCATTTACGGATCTCGTCTTCAAGGATGATCAAATCTTTGTTTCGGGCTGCAATTACCGTTACAACACGGTTACCTGCCTTTTTAAACGCTTCGACAATCGGGAGAAGTGGTGCAACTCCTACACCGCCGCCAGCTGCCAGTACTGTTCCTATTTTTGCGATGTGCGTTGGTTTACCAAGCGGGCCTACAAGATCCGTAATGGAATCGCCAACTTCAAGGGCCACCAGTTTTGATGAGCTGACGCCCATAATCTGGACAACCAATGTGATGGTTCCCTTCACAGGATCGGCTCCGGCGATGGTTAATGGAAATCGTTCGCCATCCTCGCCAATGCGCAACATGACAAAGTTTCCCGGTTTTCTCGATTTGGCAATCAACGGGTTTTCGACAACCAGTTTGACAACCTTATCTGAAAAATACTCTTTCTCAATGATCTTATTCATTAATAGTGAAATTATTATATTGAAAATCAATGATTAACAGATGGGATTCGAGAGCGGTACCGTAACTTTAAAAGTTGACGAAATAATTTACTTCCTTTACCCCGCGTAGCTGTTTTTCTGTGGCGCAAATTTGCAAAAATTAATGAATTTGTAGCGAATATAGCAGCTAAATTAGAATGATTATTTATTTTGAAAGATTTTACTTACATTTTGATTAAGAAGATTCCTTGAAAAGTGTTAATTTTAAGTTCCTTAATTTGGGTGTTCCAAAAGGCTTTTGCATTTAATTTTTTCACCTCTGTTGAATGTATATAATTGAATAGTAAATATATAAATTGATGAATATGTCGAACCAGCAAAACCGAAAATCCCGCGAGGGGATTGTTTATTCGACAGCCGATAGCTTCGAATACAATTATAATTCTGATGGTCAGAATCAGGCGACACTTAAACCTGCGCAGCAAAATCTGAAGGTCTTACTTGATAAAAAACAGCGTGCAGGTAAAAAAGTGACTTTAATTTCCGGCTTTATCGGCGCAGAGGATGATCTGAAGGAGCTGGGCAAGAAATTGAAATCGAAGTGTGGGGTAGGGGGGACTGTAAAAGAGGGCGAAATCCTGATTCAGGGAGATTTTCGCGACCGTGTAATGGAAATTTTGCTTACGGAAGGATTTAAAGCAAAGAAAGCTGGAGGATGAAGATGGACGAAGATGCGATGGGGAGAAAATGAAAACGAATGTGGCGAATATGTATTAAAGATCTGCAAGGCCAATAACCTAGGATAGGGAGAGAGGGAGCGAAAAGGAGATGGGGAGCAGGGAGAAAATGAGAACGACACTGAAGGTGTCGAATATGAATTACCCCGGGTAAGGAGGAACGACGCAACCCGGGGTAAAAGATTCAAGGACAGAAAAGGCGCAACTACAAGCGTTCGCAGAAACGAAACCGACCTATGCGCCGTAATATATATAGGACAGTTTTAACGCCGATTCTACCTGCAAAACCAGGATGAGCCAATTTCTCATCTTGGCCTTTTCAAGCCAATTGCCACCAGTAGCCAGCCGCAAAAAGCATTAATCACTGGTTATCTACACAAGTTGGGAATAGTTATTTTCTGATAATTACCATTGTTGCACCATATCCGTATTCGCGGAAAGAGGCGTCCTGAAAGTCATATTTTGCATATTTTCGCTGTAGTTCGCGACGAAGTTCATTTTTGAGTGTTCCGTTGCCAACTCCATGAATAAACACGATCTTTTTGACTTCCGATTTAATCGCTTTTTCCATTTCTTCATGAAATTTCTTCATTTGAACATTCACCATATCCGTATTCGACAGGTTATTGTAATTGTCGAGTAGTTCATGAATATGGAGATCAACTTCAACCATGTTCGGATTCGGGAGCATAATTGGTCGTTCCTTTTTCCTGGGTTCTTTCGATTCAGTTGCTTTCTGAAAATCGCGTTCTGTAAGCTTTTCAAGTTCAGCCTTCAGCGGATTTTCATTGATTTGAACCAGCATTACAGGTACTTTAAACAGCTT
>Ga0209511_1000412_pt1 | contig 44264 bp, 41 predicted proteins | sample SSSSmetaG_FD_184141 | JGI IMG/M metagenome (GOLD analysis project Ga0209511, IMG submission 184141) | Glacier valley bacterial and archeal communities from Borup Fiord, Nunavut, Canada, to study Microbial Dark Matter (Phase II) - ​SSSS... | ecosystem: Environmental > Aquatic > Freshwater > Ice >... | reverse complement strand
TCTCGCGAGACCACGCGCGGCACGCCCGGGAGCTACGAGGAGGACTGGTCGGGGCGAACGCTTCGTCACGTGCTCGTGGCCGAAGACCGCGAGCCGGCGCAACCCTTCCTCCACGACGACCGCTTTCTCTGGTTGGGGCCTCTCTGCCGCCGATGAAGACATCCGGGCCGGCGAGTACTTCGACGTGAAGCTCGGCGCTCTCACTTTCCACGCCGAGTCCACCGGTATCGTCACGCCAACACGGCCCGCATCGATCGCGACGGCACGCTCGATGCTTTCCCGAACGATGACGAGGAGTGGGTACTCGAGCTCGCGGTCCCGTTCGCGGCCACGTGCCTCGCTGCGAGCGACAAAGCGTTGACGATCTCGCGCTGCGATACACCGAAGGATCGGAGCCGACACTGCGGAGCGTGGAACGACCAACGTCGCGTTAGCTGGCTAGCGGAGCTCGAACTCTTTGCAGAATGCGACCTCGGTCGGGCGCTCGCCCGTGACCTGATCGACCGCGTCGAGCGGCCAGCGGCGCTGCCCCTCGTCGGGCCAGTCATGCGCGCAGTGCGTACTCCGCCAGAAGAAGCAGTCACCGCACGCGGACCGGAGCTCGAATTTCTTCGCCTCTTCGATCAAAAGCTCGGTCAGCGGGAACCTCATCGCGCGGCGTCCGCTGGTGCCGGCACGCCTGCGTCGATCGCATCGGATCCGGTCATCTCTTGGTAGCCGGCTTTCGCACCGCGCTCGAGCTTCTCGACCGTGGGGCCGGCCCTGTCCTCGACACCGTGCTTGAGGTCCTGGACTTCGGACGTGTGCCAGATGGCGCGAACATGCTCGACGAGCGTCTTGGTACCGAGCTTCACCGTCACCGAGAACCAGACGATGGCGACGATGATCGCGAGATAAACGATCAGCTTGATCACGCCGAAATCCTAGCGCGCTAGTCCGTCGCGCGCTTGAGGATCAAGAAGGCGACGCGGCGGTTCTTCGACCACGCAGCCTCGTTGTGGTTGCGGTCGATCGGCTGGGTCTCGCCGTAGCCTTGTGCGGTGAGGCGTGTCTCGGTGACCCCCCTACCGACCAAGTAGTCCTTGACGGCGTGAGCGCGGCGGTCGGAGAGGTCGAGGTTGTACGCGTCATCGCCGCGCTCGTCGGTGTGACCCTGGACTTCGATCAACTGGATCGAGGGGTTGCCCTGCATTGTCGACGCGACGGCATCGAGGATCGGGTACGACTGCTTCTTGATGATCGCCTTGTCGTACTCGAAGTAGACCATGTCGAGGATCTCGATCGAGGTGTCGGTCACGACGACGCGACCGCGATCGGGGCAACCGTCTTCATCCTCGAAGCCGTTGTAGGTCTCGGGCTCGTTCGGACACTTGTCGTCCTTGTCGAGGATGCGGTCCTTGTCGTTATCCGGATCGGGGCAGCCGTCTTCGTCTTCGAAGCCGTCCTTGTCTTCTGGATCGTTCGGGCAGAGATCGTCGACATCGAGGATGCCGTCTTGATCGTTGTCCGGATCCGGGCAGCCGTCTTCGTCTTGGAAGCCGTCGAAGTCCTCCGGATCATCCGGGCACTTGTCCACGTCGTCGAGGATGCCGTCGCCGTCGCGATCGTTCTTGTTGCCTTCAGGGCAGCCGTCTTCGTCCTGGAAGCCATCTTTGTCTTCCGGGATGTTCGGGCACTTGTCGTCGACATCCGGGATGCCGTCGCGATCGTTATCCGGGTCGGGGCAGCCGTCTTCGTCTTCGAAGCCGTCAAAGTCTTCCGGATCGTCCGGACACTTATCGATGTCGTCCTTGATGCCGTCACCGTCGCGGTCGCCGATGTTCGGCTCGAACACGATACCGATAAATGCGCCGATGTCGGGGTTCGCACCCTTGTCGGTCATCAGGCCGCGGCGAGCGCCGAGCGAGAGGAACGAGTTGCGCGCGAGGTAGAGCTTGATGCCGAGATCGGCTTCGAGCGGCTGGTAGTTGATGTGGTTGCCGAGCGGAAGCGCCCCGAAAACTTCGGCGACGACGTCGAACTTCTGCGGGCGAATACCCCAGGCAATCGCGCCGCCGAACGGAACTTCGCCGCTCGACGTGATCGTACCGTTCGTGGGGGTCGCGCCGTTCGTCGTAGCGGTGTCGGTGAACGAGACCGTGTCGCGAATCCGGATACCGCCGTTGATCGCAATGCGCAGCCGGCCTTGAGCGAAGAACTCTTTATCGAGGATGCCAATGATCTGCGGGCTGAGCTTACTCGAGCCGATGAACTTGTTCTGATACGTCGACGGCGTCGGCAGATAAAGGCTGGCGATCAAGCCGAGTCCGACGTGCGGCGGGCGGCTGGTCTTGATAAAGCGAGTCTTGAAGTGAAGGCCGACGTTGCCGATGCCCTGGCCCGAGAGATGGAACTGGTTCGCACCGTTCGGATCGCCGGCAGCCGCATCGATATCGGGGCCACGATCTCCGCCCATGATCACGAATGGCACCGAGGCGCCGAACTCGAGCTCGGCGGGTCCCGCATGGAGCCCGAATGCCGCGATCAGGGTCGCGGTGACGACGTTGTCGATCGAGTAGCAAGAGCCGGCGTTGCCCGCGCACTTGGAGCCGAAGAACGAGCTGTTGTTGGTATTGCCGAACGACAGCAGGTGATGGCCCCAGTCGAGAGCGCCGATACCAAACGACAGCTCCTTGTCGCCGAGTGGTTGCGATGCGTTGACCGTGAGGTAACCGCGCGAATCGATCGCGGGTCGGAAGGTATCCAGCTGGATATCTCCCCCGGGGACGGTCTGGGCCGCTGCAACTCCAGAAAGGAGCGCGAGCGACAGACCAATGAGACGCGCAGTCGCAATTGGACGCATGAGTTCTCCGGGGTAGTGCACCCAGACTACGATCTGGTTACACCAGTCCCGTCGCCCGCGTCAAACTTGCGGCGCCTAAAGCCGTTTAGTTGTCGAGCTGGTCTTTGGTCCAGTGTGCTCGGATCGCGATCTGGAGCAGCCGGCTCTGCGCTTCCGGCGACATCTTCTTCCAGTACTTCTTCGCGGGTGCGAGCTGCGAGCCATTGCACGACGACAGGAAGGCGAGCTGGATCAGGTGGCCATCGGGGCCCTTGCACTTGAGCGCCGACTCGAACAGCACGACGGCGCCAATGTGGTCGGCGCGCGCCTCGGCGTCGCTGCCTTGGCTCATCAGTGCATCGGCATTGCAGCCGACGGCCGCTTGACCACCACCGCCGCACTTGCTGCTCTCCGCGTGACCCTTGCAGAACTGCTGCTTGCAGTCGGCGTTCGCCGCACTGCGGAGCACGTTCGTGCAATCGGTCTCGACGGGTGCGACCGCGATGGTCTTGCACGTCAGATCCTTGTCGCTCTTGAGCCGCTGCCCGACGTCGGGATCCTGAGTGGTGACCTGGTTGATGAGCGTATCGAGCTGGCTGCACTTGTTCGCCTGCGCCAGGCTCGCTGCCTTGGCCTTGCGATCGCTAAACAGCTTCTCGTCGGCAGCGGTGACCGCATCGCGCATCGGCGCCTTGAGGACGGAGTCGTCGGGAATGTCGCCGAGCTCCTTCTTCGCCTGCTTGTAGTTCTCGTCCTTGAGCGCCTGCTGGATGTGTCCCTTGCTGCGATCAGCAGCGGACTCCATCTTCGCCTTGGTCTTGTATTGCTCGGCAGCTTTCGGATCGAGCGACAGGAGACGCGTGCCGCAACTGCTGAGGTCCGGCCAGTTACCGGCGGCCTGATCGCCTTCGCACTCGGCGATCACTTTTTGCGCCTCGGCATTTGTTGGGATGATCGCAGGCGCAGCGTCGATGGTCAGATCCGGCACGACGTTCGCGCCCGAGCCGCTGCCATCGCTGCCGTTGGCGACGAGCCTGTCGCTGCCCGTGTCTCTGACCGGGGGCGGGTTCTCGCCGCTCTTCTTCATGACGAAGAACACGCCGACCGCGCCGATCACGAGGATCGCGAGGCTCACTGCGACCAACATCCCCTTCTTGGAACCCGTGCCTTCGACATCGGCGATCACCGCGTCGCGCGAGAACAAGAAATCCTCGCCCGGCTCGACGAAGCGGAGCCGGACGTGGCCGAGATCGACGACGTCGCCACGACGCAGCTCGACCTTGCCATAATCCTGACCGTTGACCCGCACGCCATTCGACGACTGGAGGTCACTGATCGTGTAGCGCTGGGTCTCGGTGTCGCGCGTGATCTTCGCGTGATTACGACTGATCGAGCGATGGTTGACGACAAGATCGTTCTCGTCGGTGCGCCCGACGATCATCTGCGGTCGTGTGAGTTCGAACTCTTTGCCGGCGAAGTTCGACGACAACACGACGAGCTTGCCGTAACCGGTCTGCGGATTGACCTGCGCCTGGATCTGTGCATTGGTCTGAACCGGTCGGCCTGCGGGATCTGTATCGGCAATGCCGAGGCCGCGGGCAGTAATGGGTGCAGGCGTGGCAGGAATCGGAGCGGTCGGTGCGGTCGCCGGCATCGTCTCGGTCGCCGCGCTGACGTTCTCGATCCGTTCGATCGGCATCGTCCGCGCGTCGTCGACCTGCTCGACACCTTCGGCCTTTAGATACAGCTTGTAGTCGCCGATCTGGACCTGGTCACTGATACGTAACGAGACGCGCTCCGCGATCCGCGCATTGTTCACGCGTATGCCGTTGTAGCTACCGAGGTCCTCGATCTGGACCTCGTTGTTGCTACGCAGGATGCGCGCGTGCCGGCGCGACACGTTCCGCTCGGTGAGCCGGATCGTGTTGCCTTCTTTGCGACCGATCGTGATCTCGTCGCGGATTAGAGGAACGACCGTAGTCTTCCCCTCGTCATCCTGGATCACCAGCTTGAACATCGTGCGATGCGCCCCGTGTAAACGTCGGGCGACAGCCCTACGTCTGGTTGGTTGTACCAGTCCAAGCTTTGCCTAAACAACCGCTGTGCGGACTACTTGTTCCCGATGTGGAGCGCAGCTCTTGCGAGTTGGAGCGCCGCGGCGAGTTGAGGATCGTCCGACCCCGTGTCCGCGATTGTGGCACCAGTTCCGCTGCCACTGCCACCCCCTGCAACGATCTCTTCGGGAGTAAACGCATCTACGCGGGTGTCCGGCAGGATGCCCTTAGATTCCAGCGAGTTGCCTTTTGGGGTCAAATACCGGGCCGTTGTCAGCTTCAGGCCGCCGCCGTCGTCGAGATCGTAGAAAGTCTGGACCGTGCCCTTGCCATAGGTCGGCAGCCCGACGAGCTTGGCCCGGTCGTGGTCGTGCAGCGCAGCCGCGAGGATCTCGGCGGCCGAGGCCGTCCCACCGTCGACGAGCGCGATGATTGGCACGCCGACGCCACTGCCGCCCTTGTGGGCCGTCTGGGTTTCGACCGACCCCTTGCGACCACGGATCGTCACGATCGTGCCTTCATCAAGAAATTGGTCGGCGACGAGGACGGCTTGATCGACCAGCCCGCCGGGATCGCCCCGCAGGTCCAGGATCAGTGCCCCTAGCGCGTTTTGTTTGCGAAGCTCGGCGAGCCCGGTCGTGACATCGCCCGACGTGGCCTCGGAGAACCGCGAGATCTGGATGTATCCGATCTTCGGCTCGAGCGTCCTTGCGCGCACGGTCGCCTGCTTCACCTGCGCGCGCACGAGCGTGAACGGCTTCGGATCTTTCCAGCCCACGCGAATCACCGCGACGGTGACGCGCGTCCCCGAGCCACCGCGCAGCTTCGCTTCCCACGCGCCAGCTTGCTTGAGCTCCCTGCCAGGCTCGGCGGTGGGCGCGTTGTCGATCGCGGTCACCCGATCGTCGAGCTGGAGCCCCGCGACCGCGGCGGGTGAATTCTCGGCGAGCTCGTCGATGATCGGAAACGGAGGCACGCTTGGGCGCGCATCGTCGATGAAGCCCGGCGAAAGCACGACGCCGATGCCGCCGAACTCGCCCTCGGTATCCTGGCGCAGCTTCTGGTAGCGGTTCGGCGGCAGGTACGTCGAGTGGACGTCGAGGTTGTGCAGCATGCCGCGCTGAGCATCGCGAAGTAGCCCCTGTTCGTCGACGGCATCGACGTAGTTCGCTTCGATCAGCGACAGCGCCTGCGCGAAGCCATCGAACGTGCGAAACCGTGTCGTGTCTTTGGGCACCGCGATCGCGAGCGTCGTGGTGACCGCGACCGCACCGGCAGCGAACGCAGCGAGGTGGGAGGCGCGCGACATCCGCGTAGCTTATCGCTTGAACAGCGGCTCGGGATCGATCGGCAGCCCACCAGGACCGATCTTTGCGCGAACTTCGACGTAGACACGGTGGTGAGCGGCACGCCCGAGCCGATCGCCCTTCGCGACGTGCGCACCGACCGGGAGCGTGAGCTCGCCGAGCTTCGCGACGACGGTGAAGTAGTCGCCGTGATCCAGGATGACGCCGTGATCGAGGCCGCGGATCATCCCGGCGTAACGCACAACCCCGTCGGCTGGTGCGATCGCGGGTGCGTGATCTTCGACCTCGACGTCGACGCCACGCCGAGACAGCGTCGCCTTCGAGCGCTCGTGGAGGTACGCGCCGAAATGGCGCGCGATCGTGCCCTTGGCTGGCGCGAGCAGGGTCTCGGGAAGCGCGATCGTGACCGCGCGCTCGGTCGCGGCGGCGGTCGCCTTTTGCGCGTCCGCGAGATGTGCGGTCTCGTCGGCGAGTAACGCGCACTCGTGCTGATCGCGCTCGAGCAGGAGCCGAGCCGCGGCGCGCCGGCGGGCCACCGCCATCCGCTCGTCGGGGGTCGCGTCGACCGGCAGCGGGGCGTGCAACGCGCGCATCGCTGCGTGCAGGCGATGCAGGCGAACTCGATCGCCATTCTGGAGCTTATCGTCGACGGTCGCGACGCTCTTCGCGAGTGTATCGGTCTCGGCCGCGAGCTGCTTCGCGAGCGCGATGTGCGGATCGATCGGCGCGGCATCCCCGGACGCCGAGATCGCGAGCGCCGAGAGCAGCGCGAGGTGGAGGACCCTAGCGCGCGACACGCGCCACTCCGGCGAGCCCGCCCGCGATGAGCCCGAGCCCTGCCCCGGCGGCGACAAACAACGCGATCGCGCCGAGCGCGGGCATCGTGGCGTGGATCGCGAGCTCGTCGCCGAACCGATCGATCCCGAACCACACGAGCAGCGATGCGCCGAGCGAAGCGCACAGGCCGAGCACGGCGCCGGCGAGCGCGGTCGGCACGACGCTGAAGGCCGGCGACGCGCCCAACAAGTGCAGCACCGCGTGCTCCTGCCGATCGCGTTCGAACCTCACGCGGATTGCCGCGAGGACGACCACGAGCGCCAGCCCCGCGAGCAACGCGGCGCCAATCCAGATCGGCATGCGCATCGATGCCAGGGCACCGGTGGGCTGCTCGCCGCCATCCTCCACGATCACGTCTTCGACGCCCGGCGAGCTGCGCAGCGCGCGCAACATCGGGCTCATCGAGATCACGTCGCGCACGCCAGGCGCGAGCGTGACTTCGACGGTCGCGGGCAAGCTCGCGAGGTCGACGCCGTCGAGCAGCGCCGCATCCGCGCCGAGCGCTTGCTCGAGCCGCTTCGCCGCGACCTCGGGTGCGACGAGCTCCGCGGCCTCGACACCGGGTTGTTTCGCGAGCTGCGCGACGAGGCCGCGCGCTGTGTCCGCGCTCACACCTTCGCCGAGATACACGACCATGCTGCCGCCGCCCGCTTTCGGTGCGGAGGTCCAGCGCTCGACGTTGTTCGCGATCACGAGCGCGACGGCCGCAACGGTGAGTGCGCATAGTGCGGCGAGCATCGTCCACGCCGCGGCGCGCTTGCGTTCTGCGATCAACCGCAGCGCGCGACGCAGGGCAGAGGCGATCAAGTTTCCTCGATCCCGCCGCGGTGCGCCGTCGAGCTCGATCGGCGATGCGTGAACGGTCCGGTCGTCCGATCGAAGATCTCTTCAGGGGGTGGGCCCGGATCGGGCTCCATTGTCGCATCGCTCTGCGCGCGCAGCCGGCGTGGTGCGAGCGTCTTCAGCCTGCGGATCGTGCGCATCTTCACGCGACTCCCGCGGTCCGCGCCGAGAGCGGGAACGGTAGGAGGTTCGGGACCGGTACGGATTCCATGCCGAGCAGCAGCTCCTCGATCGAGTGACCGTCGAGCAGCACTTCACCGAGCGGCTTGAGCGCGCCATCGATCAGCGCCAGCTGGCGCCACTTCAAGCGCTCCGCGATCGTGCGCAGCGCGTTGTCGCGACCGAACACGAGGACGGTCGCACCGCACGTCGCGAGCGCCTTGCACACGAGCTCGGCGCCGGCGGCGTCCTGCCACATCGTCGGGTGATCCGCGATCACGAGCGCCGGATCGCGGACGAGCGCACGTGCGACCGCGACGCGCTGACGTGCCGAGCTCGACAGGCAATCGACCGACAGCGAGGCTTCACCTTCGAGCCCGAGTTGCGCGAGGACATCCGTCGCCTTCGCGATCGAGATCGAGCGCGGGCTGCCATCGATCTCGAGCGGCAGGGCCACATTGAACTGCGCGCTACGATCTTCGAGCAGACATAGTTCTTGAGGAACGATGCCGACCTTGCGCCGCAGGAGGCGCAGCGACGAGCGCCGCAGCTTCGCGACGTTCTGGCCGAGCACCTCGATCCGACCCGCGCTCGCGATGACCTCGCCGAGCATCGCGGCGACGAAGCGCGACGTGCCGACGCCCGCGGCGCCGACCACCATCGCTAGCTCACCGGTTGCGAGATGGAGATTGCCCTCGGCCACCAAGGGGGGGCCACCACGTGGGTGGTCGAGGCGAACATCGACCAGCGAAATCATCGCCTCCAGCTACGCCCATCACCCGGGCGGGGGCAAAAAAACTGCGCTGACTGCGTGTACGATGAGGCCGTGAGACGCGCCGTGTTGCTCGGTTTGATGGTGGCCGCGTGTCGTCCCGATGGACCGCCGCCCGACGACAAGACGCTGGCACGCATGACCGAACACGACCAACGGATCGGCAAGCTCGAGCAACGCGGTGAAATAGACGCGCAAAAAGTTGCCGCGCTGCTGCTCGCAAAGGGGTCGGCCGCGGGCCTTGGTGGACCTCCGGGTCCGGTTGGCCCGCCGGGGCCGCAAGGGTCCGCCGGTCCGATCGGACCGGCCGGCATCGGCCCCGTGGGTCCCGAGGGTCCGCGGGGGACAAAGGGTGATCCAGGTCCCGCCGGCGTCGAGGGCCCGCAAGGGATTCAAGGTCTGCAGGGCGCGCAGGGACTGCAGGGCCCGCAAGGCGCACAGGGTCCCAAAGGTCCGTCGGGACCGCCGGGTGCGTACGGTCAAAAATCCGATCTCACGCGCAAAGAATCGCGGGTCTCGGTCGGCGGCGGGCTCGTCGCGACGGCGGTCGCGAGCTGCGATCGTGCGCAAGATCTGCTCGTGACCGGCGGCTGCTATGCGGATCCGCAGTGGCTCGCACAGCTGCTCGCGACCCGCCCGGTCGGCATCACGACCGGTGATGCCACCGCGTCGTGGCGCTGCGACTACAAGAACACCTCGCCGACGACGACGATCGAGATCGTGGCCGAGGCCTATTGCGTGCGCCCCCGCGAGTAGCTGCGCTTCGCGATGCCAATCAGATAAGCTTGACGGATCGGAATCGACCGTCCCGGACCCTGTTCTTGGTGTGGTTCGAGTTGGCGCTTGCTGCTCAGCTAGCCGCTCAGGGACTAGCCGCTCAGGGACTAGCCGCTCAGGGACTAGCCGCTCAGGGACTAGCTAGCCGCAACGACCGTTGCTAGTAGCAGACGGTGGCGTCGCCGTAGACCGGCTTGATGCCGAGCGGCAATGCGGTGGTCGTGAGCTCGGTCGTGCCCTGATAGACGCGGAACCCACCGGGGTTGGTGGAGCCGGCCGGCGCGTCCATCACGACGACCTTGCCATCGGCGCAGGCCGCGATGTCGGTGATCGATTGCGTATCCGGCGTCAGCTTATTCGCGGCGTACGTCGAAGTGGTCGTGTCGTACGAGCGCGCCCAATTGTGCGAGAAGTCCGCGGCCGAGTACGCAAACCACAGCGTGGTGCCCGCGACGTCGAACGCGATCGGCTGGCCACCGAGCGCGGCATTCATCGTCAAGCACTCCGCGGTCGGCGTGGTGCCCGGCGTGATCTTGACCGTGCAGCCGGCCGGCGAGTCGTACGTCGTCATGATGATGTTCGTGCCCATCATCTTGGAGAGCGCTTGCGGGTTCGCCACCGGCAGCGAGATGTGCGTGCGGACCGTGTTCGTCATTGAATCGATCACGACGAGCACGCCGTTACCGCGCGGGCTGAAGCCACTGAGATCCGCACAGCCGACGTAGACATCGGTGCCGACCGCGATCGCGGACGTGCAATCCGGCTTGCCATCGGGATCATTGACGGTCGCCGCGAGATCGATCGCGGTGAACGTGCTGTCGCCGAGCTTGCCGTAGACCACGCCAGTGCCGCCGAGCACGGGCACGTACAGGGTCGAGCCGACGACGGCGACATCTTGCGGGTTCGAACCGGCGCCGGTGCCGAGCTGGCCCCGGAGCGCGAACGTCGTCGCGTCGATGCCGGTCACGTTGTTCGTGTCGCGGTTGACCACGTAGAGCGTGTTGCCGATCTTGCGGAGCTGCGGATCATCGGTGACGACGCCGGCGATCAAACCCTGTTGCACCGTGAGCGAATCAAGCTTCAGCGCTCCGATCGTGCCCGGTGGCGCGGAGAAGTCACCTGCGACGGCGACCGCACGCGGCACGGCGGCCGAAGCATCCGTGGTGGCCGCCGTATCGACACGAGCGTCGGTGGTCGATGTAGCGCCATTGTCGCCGCAGGCGACCGAGAACAGGAACGGAACAACGAGTAGCAGGGACTTCATTTGAGACTCCAATCGAGGGCGAGGTAGTAGCTGCGACCAGGAAGCGGAAAACCGAAATAGTCAGAGAGCGGTGTCGGCACCATCGCGAGATCGGGACGCGGTGGTGGGGTTAGCGTGAGTTGCTCGGTGCGTTCGTTCGCGAGGTTCGTGACGGAGAACGACAAACCGAGGTGCGGCATCAGCTCGATGCGTGCGCCCGCACCGAGCAACAAGCGATCGGGCAGCGGCTGGGTGTTCCCGCGATCGAGGAACGTGTTGCCCTGCCAGGTCGCGTCGCACCACAGCGACGTGGCGCGAGCGAACGCGCGGTGCTCGAGATCGATCCGGCCGTAGACCGTCTCGGCCGGCTGACTCGGCAGCTGCTTGTTCGCGTACGCCGGATCGGTCGAGAGCTGTGCAGTGATCAGGTGCGTGTAATTCGCGGTGATCGAGATCATGCGCGCGAGTCGCGCCGAACCGACGAGCTCGCTGCCGTACGTTAATGCGTCGCCCGCGTTGATCGGGCGATACACCGAGGAACCCGCGGTCGGTATGAACACGATCGTGTTGCTCGGCCGCGTCGCGAAGCCGGCGACCTCGACGAACACGCGATCGATCACGATCTCTGGCAGGTTGCCGTTCGGAATTCGCAGTGCGTGCTCTGGCGCGACGACGAAGCCGGCATCGGTCGACGGGCCTGTCTCGGGCACGAGCTCGCCGTTGCCGAGCAGGCCGCCTCGATCACCGAACAGCTCGATCAAGGTTGGAAGGCGCACGTAGTACCCCGCGCTCGCCTTGAATGAAGCGATCGAGGTGAGGGCCGCCCGCGTCGAGATCCGCGGACTCGAGATGAGCTCGCTTCGCGCCGGCTCCGAACGATCGGTCGGCGCGGTCCGCACCGCATCGACGCGAAACGAGGGCGTCACGATGATCTGCGCATCCGGATCGACGACGAGATCCATCGCCGCGAGGAAGGCTCCACCGATGCGCGTGCCGATCAGCGCCGCACGTGCAGCATCGGCATCGGCATCGCGAAACCGATCGCCACGAAGCTCGAGCCCGACGGTCGCGCGATGGCGATCGAGCGGCAGGACCCACGTCGACGAAGCGCCGCCCGCGAAGGTGAGGTAATCGCGCGCCTGCGATCCGAGCCCGAGCTCGCCCATCGGATCGCGCAGGTGCTGGCGCTCGACGAGGAGATACCCGAGTTGCTTCGCGAGGGCCGGCCCGACGTTCGTGTCGAACCGAACATCGCCGATCGTATCTAGCGTCGAGAGCGTCGCGTCGTACGTCGGCGTGTACGCGCTACCGGGGAGCCCTTGATCTTTGTACGCGATCCGCACGCCGCCAGCGTTCTCGGAGCTCTGGCGCCCGATCCGCGATGCCAGATCAAATTGATCGAACTGGTTGTTCGTTCGCTTCTTGTAGCTGTCATCGTTCGGATCGAGCTGCGTGCCGTTGTCCGAGAAGTAGGTGAAGTCGCCGGTCGCGCCTTGATAGCCGACTGTCGTCGACGATAGCCAATCGCCGTGGGCATCGCCGTAGTGCGCACGCAGATGCCGCGCACCGAACGAGCCCATGCCGAGCGAGACCGTGAAGCGTTCGCCATGCTCGCCGCGGCCGAGGCGCGTCACGAGATTCAAGGCGCCGCCGAGGCCCGCGCCACCGAGCTCGACCGGCACCGCACCGCGATACAGATCGACCTCGCCGAACGAAGCCAACGCGAACCTGCCGAGATCCGTGGTCACGGCCGCGATCCGCGACAGCGGCACGCCATCGATCAACACCGCGGTGTGGCCGGGCGCAGCGCCGCGCACGATCAACGATTCGTAGCCGCCAGAGCCACCGGAAGCGCGGACCTGCGCGCCGACCGTGACCCCGACCGCATCTGCGACCGACGCGGTCGCGGGATGCTCGTCGGGATGGATCACCGTGACGAACGGCGCATCACCGAGCGCGCGCGCGCGATCACGCGCCTGGTCGGCATCGGGTGCCGAATCGATGATGATGATCGTCTCACTTCCGGACGTCGCCGCCGAATCGGCACGAGCGGCCGACGACGCGAACAACAGGAAAAGCGAAAATCGAGACATGTCACCCCACGTAACGGGGTGACGAACTCGACGCCGAAACGACGCGAATCCCTCCACCCGAGGAAGCGACGTACGAGGTGTCCTGACTTCCGGTTCGTCCTTCGCGGCGCCTTCCCAGTTTCCCAGTGGCTGGCAGATGCCCTGCCGCGTCGTCCCCGGTCACAGTAGCGGGGGCTGTGCCAGTATCTCACTGGCTTCCCTGCATACGTCGGAGCTGTCGTTTGTTAACTGCTTCGGAAACTACCTCTCGCGACGGGAGTACTCCGTGTGAAGAAGCGCGTCAACTGTGACTACCGCTCGGTAACGATGTCGGCCTTCATCGGACCGAGCACCCCGAGGAGGGTCTGCTTGTCGGCGTCGGCGACCTTCGCGCTGTCGAGCGCCTTGACGAGATCCTCGACGAGCGCGTCGAAGTCCGCCTGCTTGATCTTCATGCCGGCGTGCGCGGTCTTCATGTCCTTGCCCGAGTACGTGCAACCGCCACCTGAGGCCGAGCAGATCTGCTCGTAGAGCTTCTTCTCGAAGCCCGGGATATCCGCGTTCGCGAAGAACGTGTTGATCCGCGCGTCCTTCGCGACGTTGTTCTCGACGAAATCTTTGACCACGCCCTTCACGCCGGCTTCGCCGCCGAGGCGCGCGTACAGCGTGTCACCCGTGGGAGCACCGCCGCCGTTGTCCTTCTTCGCGCCGCCGCATGCGACCAGACTCGCCATCGCGAGACCGATCACCACTGCTTGCTTGATACCCATGTGAATCTCCTTTTCAGGGCTGTGGTAACACGCCAAGGAACATGACTCAGGATCTCGCAGGCAGGAACGTCGTGATCACCGGCGCGACCTCGGGCATCGGGCGAGTCACGGCCGGCGAGCTCGCGAAGCGCGGCGCGCGCTTGATCCTCGCGAATCGTTCATTAGAAAAAACCGCGCCGGTCGTCGCCGAGATCCTGAGCGCCACCGGCACCGCCCCCGATGTGGTTCGCCTCGATCTCGGCGATCTCGATTCGGTACGTCGCGCGGCGTCGGAGATCCTCGCGAAAGATCTTCCGATCCACATCCTCGTCAATAACGCGGGCCTTGGCGGCCAGCGCGGCATCACCAAGAGCGGCTTCGAGCTCGCGTTCGGCACGAATCACGTCGGCCACTTCCTGTTGACGACGCTGCTCCTCGATCGGATCAAAGCGGCGAAGACCGCTCGCATCGTGACGGTCGCGAGCAAGCTCCACGAGCGCGCCCGTGGCATCGACTGGACCGCGGTGCGCCAGCCAAGCCGCTCGCTCACGGGCGTGAGCGAGTACGGCATCTCGAAGCTCGCGAACATCTTGTTCAGCAACGAGCTCGCGCGCCAGCTCGCGGGCACCGGCGTCACGACGTACTCGCTGCATCCCGGTGGGGTCGCGACCGACGTCTATCGCAAGCTGCCGCAACCGCTGCGCTGGTTCTACCTCCGCCGCATGCTCACGCCGCTCGAGGGCTCGCGCGCCTCGCTCCGCTGCGCGGCGGATCCAGCGATCGCGCACGAGACCGGTCGCTACTACGGCGCGAGCGGCAACGAGCATCAGCCATCCGCTCTCGCGACCAATGTCGCGCTCGCGCAAGAGCTGTGGCGCCGCACCGCCGAATGGGTGGCCGCGTGATCGGTATCGTCGCCGCCGTCGTGCTCTCGACGATGCACTACGAAGGTGATGTCGGTGCCGCGGGTGGCGATTACCAGAGCGTCGATGTCGTCGTGCCCCAGGGTACCGTCGAGATCGAGATCGCGCACAGCGATGGCTCCGACGTCACGATCCTCGATTGGGGCGCGTGGGGACCGGATGGCTTTCGCGGCTGGGGTGGTGGCCTTACCGACAACGCGATCATCGGCGTCGCGCAGTCCTCGCGGTGCTACTTGCCAGGCGCGATCCCCGCCGGAACGTGGACGATCGAGATCGGCAAAGCGAACCTCGAGACCGCCGGCGGGCACTACGCGATCGACGTGACCTGCCGCGACGCTGGGACGCTGCCGGTGCTGCCGCACGCGAGCTACGTCGCGCCGGTGCTCGAGCAAACGCGGCGCTGGTACAAGGGCGATTTTCACGTCCACTCGATCCAGAGTGGCGATGCGACCGCGACGTTCGATCAGATCATCACGCTCGCGCGCAGCCGCGGTCTCGACTTCGCAAACATCAGCGATCACAACACCGTCGCGCAGCACGCGCTGCTCGCGGCGATCCAGCCCGATCATCCTGATTTTCTCTTCCTGCGCGGCGCCGAGATCACGACGTATAGCGGTCACGGCAATGCGGTCGGCATCCACGACTATGTGGATCATCGGCTGGGCAACAACGGCCGCACGGTCACGAACATCATCGACGACGTCGCCGCGCAGGGCGGCGTCTTCATCGTCAATCACCCCGTGCTCGATCTCGGCACCGCGTGCATCGGCTGCATGTGGAATCACGTCGCAGATACGCCGTGGGACAAGGTCACCGGCCTCGAGATCATCACGGGGAACTACAATATCAGCATCTTCGCGTTCGTCCCGCGCGCGCTCGCGCTGTGGGACATGGAGCTCGATGCGGGCCATCGCCTCGCGGCGATCGGCGGCAGCGACGATCACACCGCCGGCATGAACGAGACCTCGACCGGTTCGCCGATCGGCAGCCCGACGACCCTGGTGCTCGCGGACAATCTAAGCGAGGGCGCGATCGTCGATGCGCTCAAGCACGGCCGCACGATCGTCGACCTGCAGGGCCCGGATGCGCCGACGCTCGACTTCACCCTCGCGAACGGAACGACCACCGCCGAGATCGGGGACGAGGTCGATGGCCTGAATCACTACGCGTTCCCGGTCCACGTCGTCGGTGGGAACGGCACCAAGGTCGAGCTGTGGCGAGATGGAGCTAGCATCGAGTCGCGCGAGGTGACAAGCGACGACTTCACGACGGTGTTTGACGAAGATCCGCACGGCAGCGAGCGCTGGCGCATCCAGCTCGATCAGTACGACCAGCCGATCGTGATAACGAGTCACATCTACACCGTTGCGGGGATCTCAGCGGATGGCTGCGGATGCCGGTCGACGCCAGCCAATAGCGCCATCGTGCTGGCCGCGAGCGTGTTGCTCGTGCTGCGCCGGCGCCGCGCTACTTGAACGCCACGGCATCGATGCCGTGGCGCTGCAATAGGCGGCGGAAGTTCGTGCGATCGAGGCCCGCTAGCCGGGCCGCCTCGGAGACCGACCCGTGGGCCTTCTCCATCACGCGCACGAGATAGCGCTTCTCGAAGGCGCCGCTCGCGCGGCGCTTCGCTTCGGTCAGCGGCGTGAGCTCGTCTTCGTCGTCGTTCGTCGCGACAGCCGAGCCCGCACCTTTGCCGCGCCCGCTGATCGCAGGCGGTAGCGCATCGGGGCTGATGGTCTCGCCGCGATGCAAGGCGAGCGCGTGGAGGATCGAGTTCTCGAGCTCGCGCACGTTGCCCGGCCAGCCGTACTCGCTCATCACTTCGAGGGTCTCGGGTGACAGCGCCGGTGGCTTTGGGCCTGCGTGCTTCTTCAGAAAGTGCGCCGCGAGGATCGGGATGTCGTCGAGCCGCTCGCGCAACGGAGGCACGCGCAGCGCGACGACGTTGAGGCGATAGAATAAGTCCTGACGGAACTTCTGGTGCTCGACCGCACCGACGAGATCGACGTGCGATGCAGCGATCACGCGAACGTCGACCTTGCGCGTGCCGCTGCCGCCGAGCGGCCGGACTTCGCTCTCCTGCAGCACGCGCAGTAAGCGCGCCTGCACAGCGACCGGCATGTCGCCGATCTCGTCGAGGAACAGGGTGCCGCCATCGGCTTCGACGAACACGCCCGCGCGATCCGTGGTCGCACCGGTGAACGAACCTTTGACGTGACCGAACAGCTCGCTATCGATCAGCGATTCTGGAATCGCGCCGCAGTTGAGCGGCACGAACCGCTTGCGCCGCCGCGCACCGCGCTCGTGCAGTGCGCGCGCGACCAGCTCCTTGCCGGTGCCGCTCTCGCCCTGGATCAGAATCGAGACATCTTGCTCGGCGAGCCGATCGAGCGCGGCCTTGAGCTTGCGCATCGCGCCCGAGATCCCGACGAGGATCGTCTCGATCGGATCGTCGCTCTTGCCCGTCACGCTGCGGACACCTCTGAGCTCTTTGCGGAGTGACGAGTGGCGCGCGGCCGAGGTCACGATCGCCGAGAGCTCGATCGGCTCGAACGGCTTGGTGATGTAATAGAACGCGCCGGCGCGCATGCACGTGGTCGCGGTCGCGGCCGTGCGATCGCCGGTCAGCATGATCACCGAGGCGAGCGAATCGACCTCGCGAAAATGTTTCAGCACGTCGATGCCACTCATGCCGGGCAAGCCGACATCGAGGATCACGACATCCCAATCGGCGAGGTCGTTATCGAGCCGCGCCATCACGCTCTGCGGCTCGCGCGCGACCTCGACCTCGTGACCATCCGCGCCGAGCTTGCGCGCGATCGCTCGCGCCACGTCCTCGTCGTCCTCGACGACCATCACCTTGAAAGGTGTCGCTTCATCCCCCATACGCGAGAAATGAGGCTATGCCGGGTAGGCTCAGAAAGCCATTGGTTCACGAACCGGTCATCGCGACGGGCAGGGTCTTGCCCGCTGGCGCAGCCGCCAAGAGGCGCTTGCGCAGCTCGATCGGCGAGATCGGCTTGACGATGACATCGTCGGCACCGGAGCCCATGAACTGCTCGCGAATGTCGTCGATGTCTTCACCGGAGAGCACGGCAACCCACACGGATCCGCCGTGCAGGGCCTTCAACTTCTGGACGAGCTCGACCCCGCCAGCAGGCATGTTGACATCGACCAGCGCGATGTCCGGAGGCGCGATTTCAGCGAGTCGGAGCGCGGCGTGACCGTCGGGCGAGGTGCACACATCGAAGCCGACGCGCGCGAGCGCGGAGGACAGCGTGCGGCGAACCAACGCGTCGTCGTCGGCAATCAGGACGCGGATGCTCATGCGGCCCTCTTGATGGTCTCGACGTACTCGGCACCGAGGTGATCGCGCAGCCGCTCGACGGCGCGCCACAGCAGCTGGCAGACGCGCGACGGCGTGATGCGAAGCGTCTCGGCTATCTCCTGGTAGGTGAGGTCCTCGACGTAGTGCAAGCCGAGGATCGTGACATCGCGCTGCTCGAGGAACGCGAGCGCATCGCGAACGCGCGCGAGCATCAGGCGCTGACCTGCCTCGATATCCGGGGCGACCGAGTCCGAAGCGAGGCGTTGTGCTTCGCCATCGATCGGACCGACCTCGACATGGACGAGCTCCGAGAGGCCGGCACGATACGCATCGACCGTGACGCCGAGCGCTTCCGCGATGCGGACTTCGCTCGGGGCCGAGCCGTCTTTTTCGAGCTCGCGCATCACCGCAGCGATCTTGCGAGCGAGCTGGCGAACCCGGCGCGGCATGATGTCGCCACGGCGCAGCTCGTCGAGGACGGCGCCACGAATCCGATGTTCGGCGAACGCGAGGAACGGCTCCTGGCGGGTGTCGTCGTAGCGTTCGGCCGCTTCGATCAGGCCGAGCATGCCGGCCGAGACGATGTCTTCGCGGGCGATCCAATCGGGACACCGCCGCGCCATCCGGAGCGCGATGCGTCGGGCGGCATCCGCGTGGTCCTTGATAAGGCGGTCGCGGGCGGGTTGATTGTGTCCGGCGAAGTTCTGCACGAACGAGCCTATCTACACGATCGGATCCAACTCTTTATCCAAGTAGATCTAGATGGTTAGGCAGGATTGTGTGGGTTCAGTTTAACTCACCCGGGTAATTTAATACTCCACCTGAAGAGGGCCGCGCTCGGCCGCCTCATGGAGATGACGAGTTACCCCGAACATGACCTGCATCTGATCGAACCCACCATCGAGGATGGGCAAGCGTGTCGTGGGGTCAGCCAGATCGCCGCGATCGACGACCGCGACGTCGGCGTAAAGGTCCCAGCTCTTGTTGATAGCGACGCCGGTACCCGCGTGAAAGTCGAGCCTCGGTTGGGGATCGAGCGGCATCGCGGTTGTCGGGTCGAGGCCGCTCGAGGTCACCGGCAGCGCGTACGCCACGCCGAGCCACCCCGCGAAGATGTTGTGTGGATCGTGAGCGAGCACCGTGAATGCGACCGAGGCTTCGGTCAGGTAGGCGCCGCGCGAGTGCGGCGCGCCGAGCGTCACTTCTTCGACGCCCACTTGCATGTCGAACACGAGGAACTCTCGCTCGATCGGCTTCTTGTACTCCAACGCCAAGGACTCGCGGCTCCAGGCACCGCTGTGACCGAGCAGGTGACCACCGCCACCCGAGAGGGTGAGCGCATGGTGACCATCGAGCGCGACGCGCACGAGACCCGAGCCGCTCTGCAAAGGATTCTCGTCGGTGAACGACGGCTGCTTCGGCAGAAACTCCAGGCTGCCACCGACTTCGATCCGTTTCGCGAGCGGGTAGCGACCGGCGATCGCGAACAAGCCGAGGTCGGTGAATTTCAGCTTCTGCCCGCCCAGCGATGGATCCGACATCAGGAACTTCATCTGGCCCGTGAGCTCGCCGCCCTCGGGTGCGACGAGATAATCCTGTGCGACGGAGCGAACCGTGCCAGTGGTCAGGTTCAGATCTTCTGACCCGCTCATCGGACGCCCGATCTTGTCGGCGCGTACGATCGAACCCAAGGCCACGAGCAACAGCAGTGTCAAACCTGGTCTCGTCATGCGTGCTCGTAACGCACGCCGGCGCGTCGCGATCTAATGCTAGGGTCGCGCGAGGTGAGCAAGACGAAGAAACCTGCGGCTTCGAAGCAATCAGCGAAGCACGAAACAAAACCTTCCAAACCGACGTCGACGCGCGTCACGCGTCCCGCACTTCCGGTCGTGTTGCCGCCCGCGCCACCCCCGCAGCGCGACGAGCTCGCCGCACCTCGCGATGTCGGGCGGTTGATTCGTTACGGCGAGCGCTTCGGCCCGAACAAGATCGACGTGCGAATGTGGAGTGCGCCGAACACCACCGTACCGGCGCAGCTGCCGGTCACGAGTGGCTCGCTCGCGATCTTCGATCCGGCCGACAAGAAATCGTGGCGGCTCTTCGATCGTCCGTCGGGCACCGGCCAGTTCCGGATCATGGTCTCGACCGTGAAGCCGCATGACATGATGGATCAGAAAAAGGATCGGCTCGCCGGGCTCGTGATCCACACCGGTCGGCCGCCGATCGCGCGCTGGGTCGTCGCGCACTACAAGGGCCAGAAGAAGCCGAAGTCCGCCGACGATATGCCGAGCTTGACCTCGAGCGATGGGTGGATCGCGCTGACCGACGGCGCGGGTGGTTGGCCGGGCGCGCTCGCGCTGCCGCCGGCGGCGGGTACGCAACCGATCGAAGTGGCTCTTACCGATGGGCGCCGCGCGCTCGCGATTCCGACCGGCACGTCCGGGGTCACTGCCTACTGGGCGATCGATGCGACCGACAAGCCGATCTGCTTGGTGATCGATTGCGATGCGATCACGCCGAAGGACTGGAAAGCGAAAGCGTAGCTACGGCGGGCGCCCTTACTTGAGCGAGCCGCCGAGCGCCTTGATGGCGGCATCCGCATCGGGCTTGAGACACGAGTTCGAGTTGCTATCGCCGAAGCCGAGCACACCGCCGCGCATGCGATAGCGCGCGGACTTGAGCGGCTGGATCGCGCGTGGATCGCCGAGCGCGACGAGCGTTGGAATCGCCTCCTTGCGATCGGTGCAGGTCGCGGAGCTCTGGAGTTCGAGGATCGCGGCCTTGAGTTGGCTGTCGCGATCGACCGTCGCGGCGACAGGTACAGCGACGGGCGCGGCAGCCTCGCGCGCTTGCACGGGTGAAGGAGTCTCGGCCTCGGCGTGCTTATCTTTCTTTCCCTTCGGCTGCGGATCAGATTTCGGGTCTTTCAAGTCTTTCGGGTCTTTCGGGTCCGGGGCCTTGCCCCCGGTGACCTTCAACGCGATCGCGATGATCACGGCCGCGAGAAACACGATGCCAGCGATCACGAGCCACTTGCGCGGAATGGGCTCGTGCAGCTCGTGCGCGCGCAGCACCGCCGAGGTCGGTGCCATTGCGTGCGCCGGGAACGGGAGACCCGGTGTGCCGGCATGGACCGGCATCGCCAACATGCCGGGCGGTGGCGTTGGAGGCGAGATAATGCCGGATTGTGTGCCGCGCGCAGGCACGGCATAGCCGGCGCCGCGCAACACGTCGTCGAGCTTCGCGAGGTAGTCGTTCGCGGTCTGCGTGCGCTCGGCAGACATCTTCGCCATACCGTCGCGCACGACCCGCTCGAGGCCATGTGGCAGCTGGAGATCCGGGACGACCTCGGCGAAGGTCGGTGGTTCGCGCGAGACGTGAGCGGTCATGATCGCGAGCGGATCGGTATCTTCGAAGGGCGGCCGACCGGCCAGCATCTCGTAGAACACGACGCTCGTCGAATAGAGATCGGTCGCGGGTTTGATCTCGCCGCCGACCGCTTGCTCGGGTGATAGATACGCGGGCGTGCCGACGGTGAGCCCGGCACGGGTCGTCGCGGGATCATCGCCGTCGCCACCGGCGACGAGCTTCGCGATGCCAAAGTCGAGGATCTTGACGACGACCTCGCCGTCCTTGCGCGCGAGGAAGATATTATCGGGCTTGATGTCGCGATGGACGACGCTCTTCTCGTGCGCGTGGCGCAGGCCGGCAAGCACGCCGCGCAGGATCTCGATCGCCTCGGGCCATGGGATACGCTTGTCGCGCTCGAGTCGCTTGCCGAGCTCTTCACCTTCGAGCACCTCCATGACGAGGTACGGGCAACCATCTTCGAGCACGCCCGAATCGCTGACGCCGACGATGTTCGGATGATCGAGCCGACCCGACGCGAGCGCTTCGCGCTGGAACCGCTGCGAGGCTTCTTTGCTCTTGCCGAGATCCGGATGGAGCACCTTGATCGCAACCGTGCGACCGATGCCGGTGTGCTCGGCGCGATAGACGCGCCCCATGCCGCCCTTCCCGAGCAGATCTTTGACGAGGTAGCGACCATCGAGCATCGCCCCGATCGGGACGATGCCCGAATCGTCTGGAGAAAGACTCATCGGGGGCGCGCTTAGCTTACCCCGCCATAGCCCCTGCACAAAGGTGCCGATGTCGGCCTAACGCGACGGTTTCTTCTCATGCGGCATCGGCGGCAACCCGGTGTGCTGCGTGAGCGCGACTCCCGGGCGTATCCGACGAGGTCCACCCGGTCGACCGTGCTGCGCGATGCCAGGCTGCCACGACGGCACGAGGCAGCTCTTGCCACCGCCGATGAGGTCGCTCCGACCCATCCGATGGAGCGCCTCGCGCAAGATCGGCCAGTTTTTCGGATCGTGATAGCGCAGGAACGCCTTGTGGAGCTTGCGCCGATCGTAACCCTTCACGATGTGCACGCGCTGCCTCGCGACGAGCGAGCGCAGCGGCGAATAGCCCGTGTGATACATCGCGGTCGCGGTCGCCATCGGTGACGGCAAGAACGCCTGGACCTGATCGGGGCGGAAGCCATTCTTCTTGAGCCACATCGCGAGGTTCAGCATGTCTTCATCGGTGGTGCCCGGGTGGGCCGCGATGAAGTAGGGGATCAAGTACTGCTCCTTGCCCGCCTCCAGCGAATAGCGATCGAACAGCTCTTTGAAGCGATCGTACGCGCCGATGCCCGGCTTCATCATGTGCGTGAGCGGACCATCTTCGGTGTGCTCGGGCGCGATCTTCAAGTAGCCGCCGGTGTGGTGCTGCGCGAGCTCTTTGATCCACTCGGGCGAACGCACCGCGAGGTCGTAGCGAACGCCCGAAGCGATGAAGATCCGCTTCACGCCTTTGATCGCGCGCGCCTTCTTGTAGAGCTTCACGAGCGGCGCGTGATCGGTGCCGAGGTTGTCGCAGATATCGGGATACACGCACGAAGGCTTGCGACACGCCGCTTCGATCTCGCGGCTCTTGCACGCGAGCCGATACATGTTCGCCGTCGGGCCGCCGAGATCGGAGATGTTGCCGGTGAAGCCCGGCGTGACATCGCGGATGTGCTCGATCTCGCGGAGGATCGAAGCTTCGCTGCGGCTCTGGATGATCCGGCCTTCGTGCTCGGTGATCGAGCAGAAGCTGCAACCACCGAAGCAGCCGCGCAGGATCGTGACGGAGAACTTGATCATCTCGTACGCCGGCAGCTTGGCTTGCTGGTGGCGCGGATGCGGCAAGCGCGTGAACGGCAGCTCGTAGAGCGCGTCCATCTCGGGCGTGGTCAGCGGAATCGGCGGCGGGTTGATCCAGATCTCGCTCGTGCCATGGCGCTGCACGAGCGCGCGCGCGTTGCCAGGATTCTGCTCGAGATGGAGGATGCGCGATGCATGCGCGTAGAGCACCGGATCCGCCGAGACGGTCTCGAAGCTCGGCATCCGGATCACCTGCTTGTCGCGGTTCGGCTTCTTCGATTTGAGCTGGATCAACGGCTCCGGTGCCGCACCCTCGCCCGTCGCGCACGCGGCACCCTCGGCCTGGGCGCGCTCTTCCATCGCGTACGGATCGATCGGCGGTGCGAGCTTGCCGGGCTTGTCGAGCGTGGTCGAATCGATCTGCGAGTAGTCCGAAGGGATGCCTTCGACGAAGAACGCGGTGCCGCGGACGTCGCGAACCTGCTGCGGGGTCTCGCCGTTCGCGAGCCGATGCGCGACCTCGACGATCGAGCGCTCGGCGTTGCCGTACAGCAACAGGTCCGCGCGCGTATCGGCGAGTACCGAGCGACGGACCTTGTCGCTCCAGTAATCGTAGTGCGCGATCCGGCGAAGGCTCGCTTCGATGCCACCGATGATCAGCGGCACGTCGCCGAACGCTTCGCGGCAGCGCTGCGCGTACACGGTCACCGAACGATCGGGACGCAACCCAGCGACGCCATCTGGCGAGTACGCGTCGTCGCTGCGCACCTTTTTGTCGGAGGTGTAGCGATTGACCATCGAATCCATGTTGCCGGCGGTGACGCCCCACATGATGTTCGGGCGGCCGAGCTCTTTGAACGCCTCGACGCTCTTCCAGTTCGGTTGATCGAGGATGCCGACGCGAAAGCCGTGCGACTCGAGCAGGCGGCCGATCAGCGCCATGCCGAAGCTCGGGTGATCGATGTACGCGTCACCCGTCACCATGATGATGTCGCAGCTATCCCAGCCCAGCTCGTCCATCTCCGCGCGCGTGGTCGGCAGGTAGGGAGCAATCCCGAACCGATGTGCCCAGTAGGGCCGGTACGAGAACAGAGGACGCGGAACTGCCGTCACGGGGTCATCGGTTACCACACCCGCCGCCGTCACCCCAGAGAGTTTTGCAAAGGGCCTTTGGGGGCCTGCAAACGGGCTAGTCGCCCCCGTCTTCGGGGTCGCCGCCCTTTTTCGGAGGGTTCTTGGTGGTCGGGCTGCGGCTATTGCCAAGTGGCGGAGACGGCGACATAACCGGGTTTGGGGCCAGGGCCGGGGCCGGGGCCGGGGCCGAGGCCGCGCCTTCGCCAACGCCGCCTGCTTCGCCGCCGACCTTCTCTTTATCGAGCGAGCTGCGCTGCGCTGCGGTCAGCGTGTCTTCGCACTTCGGCGCATCGTCCTTGGTCTTGATGTTCGCGAGGCACGTCCGCGTCGCCGCGCTCCACTGATCTTTTTCGCAGTGCGAAGCGAGGGTGTCACGCACCTTCTTCACGAGATCCGGAGATGCACCGCCCGCATCCTTCGACAACATGTCCGTCGTGTGATCCGCGGCGGCCGCGCAGGTCGGCCCATCACCACCACCACTCGATGCGCCAGCGGGCATCATTTGCGACTTCGAACTGCGACTACATGCGGCGAGCGCGGCGCCGAGCGCGATCAATAAAACACACGACAGGCGTTGCATCACGCGAGCATGACACGACGGTCTTCACTGAGCCAAATGGACCAGGTCGCGAACACCGCCGGCGATAAATTCCACCCCCACGGCAGCGAGCAAGAGCCCCATCACGCGCTCGAAAGCGCGCAACAACGTCTTTGGCAGGAGCCGCTCGGCGTTCGCGGCACTGCGCATCATCAGCCACGCGCACAAGCACGTCAGCGTGATCGCGAGGAATACCGCGGGCACGCGGATCGGGCTCCACGAGGCGCGCGACATCAGCACCATCACCGTCGCTATCGCACCGGGCCCTGCGAGCATCGGAATCGCCATCGGAAAGATCGCGATGTCTTCGCGCGCTCGGCTCTCGTCGCGCTCTTCCTTTGTACTGCGCGTCGGCGAAGGTTGCGCGCGCATCATGTCGATCGACATCAACAACAGCATGAGCCCGCCCGCGACCTTGAACGCGCCGAGCGAGATGCCGAACGCCTTGAACACGAGGCCACCGGCGATCGCGAAGAAGCACAGGATCACCCACGTCGCGAACGCGGCGCGCAAAGCGACGCTGCGGCGCTGCGGTGCCGTGAGCTCGCCGGTGATCGAGAGAAACACCGGCACGTTCGCGAGCGGATCGATCACGAAGAAGATCGCGGACAATGCGACCACCGCGAACTTGAGATCCTCGTTATCCACGACGCTGGGGTCTTACTACGGAAGCGGTTCTCGCGCTGCGTGCCACTCGGCTGGAATCCCTTTCAGACCGACCGCACCGACGATGATGCCTCCCGCCATCGCGCAGGTCGTATCGATATCGCCGCCGACCGACGCGCACGCCCAGAGCGCCCCGGCATAGTCCGCGAGGTTCGTCGCGGCGCACCAGATCGCGAAGGGAATCGTATCGGATGCGAGCACGCGGCTCCCGTTGCCGAGCTCGGCGGCGACCGTGATCGGCTCCGCGCGCAGCATCGCGATCGACCGCCGCACGCCATCGCACGTCGGGCCCCGCGGCGTGTGCTTGACGACCGCCTCGAGCAGCCCGCGCGGATCGCGCTCTCCCGCGAACACGCGCGCCGCGGCGACCGCGATCGCGATCGCACCCGCGATGCCATCGGCGTGCGCGTGCGTGGGAGCCGCGGACCGCGCCGCGTGCTCGACCACCGCTGCGAGGTCGTCACAGAAGTACGCGCCGATCGGCGCCGAGCGCATGCCACCACCGTTGCCACACGAGCCCTGGCCGTGAAAGATCTGCGCAGCGGCGATCTCGTGGGGCGTACCTTGGGCGATCTCGGCGAGCACGGTGTGTGCGCCGCGACCGTAGCCGCGCGCGGGTTGCGCGATGTAGCGCCGCGCGAACCGCGTGGCCAGCTCCTGGGGATCGATCCCGTCGTGGAGCGCGAGCGTCTCTACGATCGAGACCGCCATCGCGGTGTCGTCGCTCCACTTCCAATTCGTGCCCCTCGGCATCGTCCGCGTACCGAGGGCGAGCTCGCGCGTCGCAGGCCCCGAGTGCAGCTGCTGCTCGCCAAACGCGTCGGCAACCGAGAGACCTTCCAGAGCCAGGCGCGCGCGCTCGAGTTTCATAGTGTTAGTGTGACACTATTAGAAATAGGGGGCAAGGAACCGGTCGCTCTCGACGAGAAGCCTCGGAATCGACTCGGTCAGCTGATGGCCATCCACGAGCTCGATCAACTCCACATTCGGATGCGACGCCGCGAGCTCGCGCGAATATTCGACCGGCACGGTCTCGTCCTGAGTGCCGTGCATCACGAGCGCAGGCACCGTGACCTTCGGCAGCTCACGACCAAACGTGAGGATGTCCTCGATAAACCCGAAATCGACCCTCGCCGATCCTCCGGTCGTGTAGTCGTAGACCTCGCGCCAGCCGGTGCGTTGCCACTCGTCCCACTCGGGGCCGAGCTGCTGCTGCCAGCGATTCGCGAGCCGGAACGCAGGCGCCAGCAGCACGATCGCCTTGATCCGATCGTCCTCGTCGGCAACGCGCGCTGCCGTGAGCCCACCGAGGCTCGAGCCGATCAGTACCGCGGGTCCGGTCAACTGCTCGCGGACGTGCGCGATCATCGCCGAGAGCCGCAGGTGCTCGAAAGAGGGTTTCCGCAGATCGAGGCGCTCGACCGTGATGCCGCGCTTCGCGAAATGATCCGCGTACGCGACCGCCTTTGTCGATGACGGGCCTGATGCGAATCCAGGCAGATAAAGGACCTGCATGGCGCCACCCTACACCGTGCGTCACTCGTTTGGCGTGGCCGGTCACTGGAGACCTTCGCCTGACATGCGAAGCCAACCTCATGCTCGCCTCTCCGCCCGCTCTCGGCATCCTCGCGTTCTATGGCCTGCGCCATGCCGAGGCGCTCGGCTTCATCATGTTGTTCAACGCGCTTATGGGTCTCGGCGATCTAGCGATCCCGCTGGTCAAGCGCCAAGGCGATTCGTAGTACGCGTGTCGCCCACGCTCGGCGATGCGCTGCGCCAGTCAATTGATCGTGAATGGATACGTGACGGTCGCCGGGTCGTTACTCGTGCGCGCCGGGAACTTCCACAGGTTCGCCGACTTCACGACGCACGCGGCAACCAGCGGGCTGGTCAGCGTCGAAGCGACCTGAACGCGATGGACCTTGCCGCTCGGTTCGACCTGCAGGGACAGGTTGATCGTGCCCCTGAGGTTGTGATCCTTCTTCTTGCCTTCGGCGAAGCACTTCATCACCTCGGGGCGATGCGTGCCGACGACCGACGTCACCGTCGCGGTGTCGATCATCGATGTCTGGGCGATTTGCGCGGTCTCGGCGACCGCCGGCGTCATCGGCGCCAGCTCGACCTTCGCGACTTCGACCTTCGGCTCCTCTTTGAGCGGCTCCGGCATCGCTTGCGGCATCTCCGCCTTCGGCTTGTTTTCTGACGTCGGCTCGGCCTTGGTCGGCTCCATCGAGACGACCGTGTCGGGGGCCATCGGCGTGGGCTCATCGAGCCGCACGACGTCGTCGATCGCCGCCTTGCCGATCTTGCGTGGCACCATCGCGAGGCGCTCCGCGATCGACGGCAACGGCGCACGCCTCTCGACGGTGCGCGCGACGATCGTTGCGGTCGGCGCGGTCGGCGCGGTCGGCGCGGTCGTTGCGGTCGTTGCGGTCGTTGCGGTCGTTGCGGTCGTTGCGGTCGTTGCGGTCGTTGCGGTCGTTGCGGTCGGCGCGGTCGGCGCGGTCGGCGCGGTCGGCGCGGTCGGCGCGGTCGGCGCGGTCGGCGCGGCCGCCGCCGCATTGGCAGCCGGCTGGTTCGTGATCTCGCCGAGGGCGACGAGCGTCTCCTCCTCGGTCGCTTCCGCGATACCAGCGCCCTTCACGAGGTGCGCCTTGAGGTGGGTCGGACGATCGAAGGTCAGCCAGAACCGTGCGGTCTTGTAACCGGGCGCCGAGACTTCGACCATCTCGACAACATCCATCGAGTTGATCTGGATCGTCGACGGCGCGGTCGCGAGGTGACGACGGAACGTGACCTTCGCACCCGGTGCATCGGAATCGAGCTGCACCGCGATCTTCTGGTTCTCTTTCGGCACCGGCATCGCGGCCGCCGGGAGCGGCGCGGGTGCAGGCGCTTGCGCGACCTCGTCGGACTTCTTCGCCTTCATGCCGAACGAGATGCCGAGCGCACCGACCGCGAGGCCGACGCCGGCGATCGCGTACAGCGCATACGGCTTCCTCGCGCCCGGTGGCGGCAGCATCACTTGTTTCATCGCGGCAGGGATCAACGTGTCCTGCTGTGCAGCGCTGCCCGGATACGGCGTGTTCGTCATTCGCGCCGGGCGCGGAATCGTCGACGAGTAGCGCGCGACGTCGCTGATCTCCGTCGACGTCTCGCCTTCCATGTCGATCACGGCGATCGGCTGGCTGCGACGCGTCGGTAGCGGCGTGCCATCGCTGCGCGTGATGAATGACTCGAGCGCAGCCTCGACGTCCGCCATCGTCTGATAGCGCCGGTCGGGGTTCTTCGCGAGCATCTTCGTGATGATCGCTTCCTGGAGCGCGTGGGGCACTTCAGGGCGCATCAGCGGCGGCACTTCCTCGTGCACGATGCGGTGCATGAGCTGGCGGGGATCGTCCTCGCTCGCGAACGGGCGACGCGCGGTCAGCATCTCGTAAAGGATGACGCCGAGGGCGTAGACATCAGCGCGCCGATCGACGCTCTCGGGGTCGGTGATCTGCTCGGGGGCCATGAACTCTGGCGTCCCCATCACCAAACCCTTTTGCTTGTCGTCGAGCATCAGGAACCGCGAGATGCCGAAATCGAGCACCTTCACGTGATCGAACGCGTCGTCCTTGTCGGTGAGGAAGACATTGTCGGATTTGAGATCGCGATGAACGATGCCCGCGTTGTGCGCGGCCGTGAGCGCCGAGGCGATCTGCGAGGCGATGCGAACCGTGCGACGGACCGGCAGCCCGCCGACGCGATAGATCTCGTCGGTGAGCAGCGCGCCCTCGAGAAACTCGAAGACGATGTACGGCACGTGATTGTGCGTGAATCCCATGTCGGTCGACTCGACGATGTTGGGATGGCCGAGGGTACCTGCGGCGCGCGCTTCATTCATGAAGCGCTCGATGACGTTCGCGTCGGTGGCGAGCTCCGGGTGAAGAATCTTGATCGCCACGCGGCGCTTGATCAGTGCGTGTTCCGCGAGGAACACCGTGCCCATCCCGCCCTCGCCCAGCGTTCGGATGATCCGATACCGCCCCTCCACGATGTCACCAGTCTTCACCACGGTTTCGCGAGTCGAAGAGCTGCCCATTCTTGGCATGGTGCGGATCGGTACTTGCCAACACAAGGAATCCCTCCAGGATTCCAGATGTGGTTTTCCGACGACGATGTATGCTTTTCGGCGCTGACCATGACGACGAAGCGCGACTCTCCATTTGCGGCACTCGATAAACTTCGCGATCGATTTCCGGTAGGCGAAGCTCCCAAACCTGCACCTACACCCAAGGAGAAGAAGGGCCCGGCCCGCGCGGTCGTGAGGCTCGAAAAGAAGCAGCGCCGGGGCAAGGAAGTGACCGTGGTCGACAAGCTCGGGCTCACTCCCGCGGAGCTGGAGAGCTGGTGCAAACAGCTCAAGCAGACACTTGGTTGTGGCGGGACGATCGAAGACGACATGATCGTCCTGCAGGGTGACTTCCGGACTCGACTCCCGGAGTTGCTCACTAAACTGGGCGTCCGGAAGGTCTCGGTCTCCGGCTAGCGGAGTAGCCATGGGGACTCGAGTTGGGGCCTGTCTGGAAGATCCAGTTGCGGTTCCAGCACTTCGACGCGCCGCGTCGCCTGCATTGGCCGCCAACAGACTCGATCTACGTGCGTTGCACACGATGTGCGTCTTGGCAGGGCCCTTGCTGAATAGGTCGTCAGCCATGCGGACCATCTTCTTGACCTCCCTGTTGTTCTCAGCAGCGTGCAGCAGCGGACCGGCCGAGCTCGCGGATCCGCCCGCGCTCACCGTGACGTCGCCCGCCCGCAGCCTGATCCAGGACCACGCCGGTAGGGTCACGGTCACCGGTACGGTGACGCCCAACGCCGGGGGCACGCCGATCGCGACGGTCTCGGTCAACAACATCCCCGCAACGGTCGCGGCCGATGGTTCGTTCTCGGTCGACGTCAACGTCAAGGCCGGCGCGATGCTGATCCACACCGAAGCGGTTGACGCGAACGGTGGCAAGGCGACCGATACGCGCTCGGTCGAAGCGGGCGATCTTCGCCCGCAGGGCGCGAACATCCAGGACGCGGTCACGACCGCGCTGTCGAAGGAAGCGTTCGCGAAGATCAGCGCCGCCGCGGGCCCGATCATCGAGGGTCTCGACCTGCGGCCGATGCTCGCGCCGATGCAGCCGATGGTGCACTCGGGTGACGAGAACGGTCCCGACTGCCTCTACGGTCAGCTGTTCATCGACAACGTCACGATGACGAACGTCGTGCTCTCGCTCGTTCCGACGAACGGCGGTCTGAACTTCTCGGCCGAGATCGACGGTCTCGATGTGCCCGGTCACATGAGCTACAAGGTCGCGTGCCTCGGCGGCACCGACAACACCGACATCAAGGCGACCAAGGTCATCATCAGCGGCACGCTCGTGGTCACCGCCGACGGGAACAAGGGCTTCGCGACGACGCTCGACAACCCGAAGATCAACCTGACCGGCCTCGACATCACTTCGGGTGGCGTCCCCGGCGCGATCCTCAACATCGTCCCGCTCGACAGCGCGATCCAGTTCATCCTCCCGAAGGTCGCCGGCATGATCATGAAGCCGGTGATGAACCAGGCGCTTGGCGCGCTCAGCGGTCCAAAGACGCTCGCCGTGCTCGGCAAGAGCATCACGGTCGAAGTCGACCCGTCGGCCATCTCGTTCACGAACAACGACGCACTCATCACCCTCGACATGAAGATGGCGATCGCGGGCGCCGAGAGCAGCAAGTTTATCTTCACCGACAACGGCGTGCCCGACATGAACCCGGGCAACGGCATACAGCTCGGCATCGCCGATGACCTCGCGAACTCGATGCTCTCGCAGTTCGTCGCGCTCGGCATGCTGAACCTCGCGATGCCGGCCAACGGCGGCACGTTCGATGGCTCGACCATCGCGATGACCTCGCCGCCGATGATCAGCGCGGACCCGACCAGCGGCCAGATGAAGCTCATCCTCCCCGACATGATGGCGACGTTTACGCTCGGCGGTACCCCGGTCGGCCTGGCGGCCATCAACGCGAGCGTCGACCTCTCGATCGCTCCGGCGAACGGTGGCTTCGGCGTCGGCATCGTCCTGGGTGCGCCGAGCATCAACGTCGACGTCCTCCCCGACGTCGCGAACCTGACGCGGTTCACCCCGGAGGACCTCTCGACCGCGGTCAGGCTCTCGCTCGACAGCCAGATCACCTCGATCGGCGCGCTGCTCGGTGGCATCCCGCTCCCCGCGATGGCCGGCATCCAGATGAAGGACCTCTCGGTCACGGGCTCTGAAGGCTACCTGATGGTGCAGGGCGCGCTGCAGTGAGCTGAGCTCCGACCTCGATGTCGCGATGTCGCGATGTTAGTTCGTGAGACCCGCGAACAGGGCTTCGGCGATCCGATCAGCGCCTTCACTCGTCGGGTGCTGGAAGTCTTTGACGATGAGGCCGTACTTGTACCAGCTGGACGAAGAGCCCTTGCCTCCCATCCACGCGTAGGTGTCCCAGAAAGCGCAGCCGTGCGCGGTCGCGGCGCGATGCTGCGCTTCGACCATCGCGGGGATCGAGGCGCGTGGCGGCATCTTCTCGTCATGCCAGTCGAGCTGATCGAGCGGCGAGATCACGAGGCATGCGGCCTCCGGTACCGCGGCACGAGCGGTCGCGAGGAGCTCGCCCAATAGCTTCTCGTGCTGCTCCATGCTCGAGCCGGGCGCGAGCCACTCCGCCTCGTTCGTGCCGTACATGATGACGACGAGATCCGGCGCGCGGTGAGCGAGCTGATTGTGCCAGTGCTCCTTCATGTTGTGGTCGTGCATCGCCTTGACGGTCGCGTTGACGATGCCGAGGTTGTCGACGACCGCACCAGACCTTGCTTCGAACGAGGCTCCGAACAAGCGCACCCGACCGCGCGCGCGGAACTCGATCGCCTTGGTTCCGGCGGGCAGCTCGACCTCGAGGAACATGCTCTTCTTCATCGCCGCGCTGGTGTCGAGCTTGGTGACTTGCGTACCGTCGGCCACGAGCTCGAGCGAGCCACCGCTCGGTTGCGCGAGGTAGTGCAGCTCGATCGAGGTGACCGCGGTGGTCGGTACGAACCGCAACGTGCCGCCCGCTTCGGTCTCGGTGCTACCGCCAAGCCCGAGCAAGCGATCTGCCGCGATCGGGGCGGAGATGCCGTGCACGGTCCACTCCTCCGAGACCGAGCGCGCGATCGCGCGATGCTGGCAGAACGGATGCGGCGGCGCGCCGAACACGAAGCCCGGGCCACCATCGCCGACGAGGCCGGCAAGGCGATGGCGCAGGCCATTCGTGATCTGATCATCGGCGGTCAGCGAATCGCCGAACCACGACACGCGCAGCGGATGCGCCGCGGTGTGCGCGCGCTGCGCCGCGAGCGCGGTGCGAAAACCATCGAGCGCGTGGTGCTTGCAGGCGCGCGGTGTTGCCACTGCCGGTAGGTCCGGAGCCGCCATCGCCGGTTGGTTACACGGTTCGTCGAAGGTCGCGGGCGCGGCGATTTCGAGCTTCGGCGCACCGTCTGCAATGGTGCAGAGTGCGATCACGAGCCAACCGGCCTTCACAGCCGGCTCGTGTATCACATCTGGCAGCGATCCAGATCGAACCACACCGGCCAGTGATCCGAACCGTCGACGTGCTCGACGGCGCCTTCGGTCACCGGCAAGCCGCGTGAATACAGATCGTCGAGCCGCATCGACACGATCGGCGCACGCGTGGTCACCACGTCGTCGGGGACCGCGCGCTCGAACTGGTTGTATGCGAAGAAGTCATCGACGATCTTGGCTTGCTCTTGGCCGACGACAGCTTGCTCGCCGGTCAGCGGCACCGCGTCAGCGACCCACGTCCACTCCAGCGTGTTGAGATCACCGCCGATCACCATGCGCGCGCCGACATCGGTGAGCGCGGGATTGAGCTGGCGGATCCGATCGGTCGGCACCAACCGGGTATCGAGGTGGACGTCGACCAGATGCAGGGGATCGCCATCAAGCATCACGTCCGCGCGCAACGCGATGCGCTGCTCGGCATTGAGCTGATCGAAGTATGGCAGCTGGCGCATCGCGGTCGCGGCCAGCGGATACTTCGAGAGGATCGCGACGCCGTGAACACCGCCGTTGTCGACGGTGTGCGCCGGCGCGTACGCCCAGGTCATGCCGAGTGCGGTTGCGAGGCGCGAGACCCGCGACGTGGGCTCCGAGATGTAGCGTCGGATCTCCTGCACGAACAAGACGTCGGCGTGCGCGAGGAACGTCGACGCCCGGATCTGCGCGACGAGGTTGTCGACGTCATCGGCGAAGTGCACGTTGAATGTCGCGATCCGCAGCGAGCACGGAGCTGGCAGCGGATCGGGATCGGGTCCGACCTCGGGCACGAGCTCGCCGGTGATCGCCGAGAGCGCCTGCCAGTCGGTGCCTTGATTCGCGATGTCGACGCAGCCAGCCAGCAAGCCAAGCAGCGCGGCCTTCACGGGCGCACGCCGATCGTCAAGCCGATCGCCGGACCGACCCCGCCCTCGCCAACCATCGCCGATACGGTCGCCCGCACCACGAACCGCGGCGTCGTATGCTGGTAGCCGAGCGAGAGGAGGCCGCCACCGCCGTCATCGGTCATCCCGTCCCAGTTCGCGACCGGCGAGGGCACATGCGAGTGGACGAATACGGCGCCGACTTCCGCGAACAGCGAGTGCTCGTTGCGGCTCGCGATCCGGATGTGGATATACGGCGCGATCGTCACGAGCTGTTGATCGCGAATCAGCGCGTACGAGCCGGCGACACCGAGCGATAGCCGCGGCGCGATCGAGTGCTCGTAGCCGACACCGTACTCGCCGGCCTTGCCGAGGACCTCCGCGTACACGACCTGCTTCGGTTCATCGGCCGCGGTTAGGCGAGGCACCCCGAGACACCACGCGATCAACATTAGACGCATCGACAAGTGACGACGGATCTCGTCGCAGCGCTCGCTGCGTGCCGACGATTGCCACGAAAGGACGAAGGTTCAATGTAGGTCAGCGCGCGAAAACAGCACTCGTGAGCTCAGGGGCGCGTGGGCTTTCTTGGCGACGCTTTCGGCTTGGAAGCCCGCTTCTCCGCTGGTTTCACATGCTCTGCTGGGCGTGGAATTTTCACGCCGCCGAGCCAGCCGCGGACTTCCGACGCGAGCGCGAGCTTGGTGGTGATGCATTGATCGAGGCGTTCGGTCATCTGCGCGATCACGCGCGGCGCTCCGGGCTGGCCGTTGAAGCGCGTCTCGATCTCCTTGACGATCGCATCACGACGCGCCGGATCGCAGGCGCTGGTGAACACGCCCATCAGCTCGAACAATCCTCCCGTGACTTCGTCCTTCGGCATCCGCCTGTCGATCTCCGCGGCGTGCGCGCGATAGAACGCCTCCGCGATCGCGCGCGTCGCCTCGCTGGTGGAACCAAACAAGATCCCGCCGCTCTCGCGCAGATCGATGGCTGGGTCGAGCGTGAGCTGGAGCGCCGCGGTATAGCGCTTCGCGTCGCGCACACCACCAAGCGCCTGGATCAGCATGCTGCGTAGCGCCTGATTCTTTTCGGTCCGGACCTCGGCGAGCGCGCGATCGAACGCGTCTTGATTCGCATCGACCGCGATCGCGAGCACCGAGCCCCGCATCCCCTCGGGCACGTCACGCCAGCGCACGGCGAGCTCGACCGCTTGTTTGACGAGCTCCGGATCGCGACCAGTGCGTGCCGCCGCATCGACCAACCGTCCACGTAGCGATTCGGTGTCGAAGTCGTCGCTGTCCTTACCGGTGAAGCCGATCTTCGTCGCCCCGGGCCCGAAGGTCATCCGATTCCAGGCCTCGTACTTGGTACGCTGATCGTCGTTGACCAACCGTTCGAGTTGATCGGCGGGCAACAGCGCATCGTCGACGAGCGTGCGATTGCCGGTCGCGAGCATGAGCGGCACGAACGACATCACCAGCGTGATCGGGGTCTTGATCGGTTCCGTGGCGTGGAACCCCGGGCGCGGTGCATTCATATCGTTGAACAAGTCGCCGAACAGCGTGTGGCGCTCGCTGAACGTGAGCAGCGGCCACGCCTCGTCGCGCAGCGTGGTCACTTGCTTCTGCGTGTAGTGGACGCGGTAGTAGCCATGGCCCTCGACATTCGGCATCACCCAGCGCGGGCAGCTCTTCCCCGGCAACGCGAGCGTGCCGGTCGGTGCATCGAGCAGCGTGCACGTCTCGGCGCGGGTGCCAGCTTGCTCGTACGCCACGCAGATCGGGATGATCCACGGCTTGGCCTCGGTCGTGGGTGGTGCACCGGCGAGCAAGAACCGGCGCTGCACGAGCTCGATCGCGGGCGCCCCCTTGCACGCGAGCGTCGCTTCGATCTCGGGCGCGCCTGCTTGATCGAGAAACGTCGCGAACGCGGGAGCGAGCTCCTTGCCGGCGGCCTTGCTCATCGCGGCGATGAAATCGGCGGACGTCGCGGTCCCGAATGCACGTGCGGCCATGTACGCGCGCACGCCCTTCTGAAACACGTCGCGGCCGAGGTAGCTCTCGAACATCGCGAGGATCGAGGCGCCTTTGCTGTAGCTGATGCCGTCGAACGCGTTGAGGATATCGTCGGTCGTGAGGATCGGCTGGCGAACGCGGCGCGCAGAGACGACCGAGTCCGCGCGCAACGCGCCGTTGCGGATCGAGACCTGCGCGAGCTCGCCGTGCCAGCTCGGCTCGAACGCCGTCGTGATCTTGTTCTCCATCCACGTCGCGAAGCCTTCGTTGAGCCAGATGTCGTCCCAGAATGCGGGCGTGACGTAATCACCGAACCATTGGTGCGCGAGCTCGTGCGAGCCACCGAGGATCCACTCGTTGCGGCGTTGCCACGAAGGCTTGCCGGCGAACATGTAGTAGCTCTCGGCGTAGAGGATCAGCCCAGGATTCTCCATCGCCGAGAATCCGCTCGTGATCGGCACCGTGAGGAGATCGAGCTTCGGGTACGGATACGGCATCCCGAACCAGTCCTCGAGGAGATCGACGAGCTTCGCGGCGGTCTTCACCGCATACGCGGTCTCGCCGCCCCGCCCTTTGAACGTCACGATCCGGATCGGCGTGCCGCTCTTCGAGGCACCGGCCGACACGATGTCGAACGGGCCGACGCCGAACGCGATCAAGTAGGAAGGCAGGGGCTTGGTGACCGCGAACTCGACGCGATGATAGCCAGCCGCGTCGCTCTCCTTCATGATCGGGGTGTTCGCGACGGCGACGAGCCCCCTCGGCACATCGAGCGTGAGCTGCCACGGCACCTTCGAATCGGGCTCGTCGAGACACGGGAACACGCGGCGCGCGTAGATCGCCTCGAACTGGCTGTAGATGTACTTCGCGCCACCGCTGCTCTCGACGAACATGCCGGTCGTGTTCACCGGGTCGACGTGGCCCGCATACGAGAGCGCGAGCGTCCACGCGCCCGGAGGCATCGCGCCATCGGAACGCAGCTCGAGCAGCTCCGACCCACGCGGCGTGACACGAAGCTCGATGGCAACACCTGCACTTCCGGTCGCGGTCGCCTTCTTCACCGCGAGCCGGTGACCGTGCAGCCAGATCACCGAGGTCGCCGTGGCAATCGTGCCGGCGATCTGGATGTCGCCTTCGAACGTCGGCTTTGCTGGATCGATCGCGAGGCGCGCCGTGTAGCCGGTCGGCATGAACAACCGTTGCAAGCGCAGCGGCGGGATTGCCTCCCCGGGTTCCGGCCGCACCTGCACGATGGCCTGCACCGGTGCGACGACCGGCGCCGGCTTCGCAGTGGGCACCACCCGTGGTGGCGGTTGTGCCGACGTACACGCCACGACAAGCAGCCAGAGCAACCAGAGCGCGCGCTTCATCGCGCCGACGGTAACTCGTTACGGCACGACCTGCGCGCCGCAACACTGCTTCCACTTGCGCATCGACCCGCAGATGCAGAGGTCGTTGCGACCGGGCTGCTTCGGCTTGATCCGCGCGACCTCGCGCGCGCTCGGAAACGGCATCGGACGCGCGGCTCGCCCGATCACCTCGGCGGCGTTGAACCGCTCCGTGAGCTCGGCGAGCTTCTCCGGCGTGAACCAGCCACGCGCTTCCTCTTGCAGGTTGTTCGCGAGCGCCTGATAGCGCCGCGCGTGATGCTCGCTGTCGTAGTGCGGCACCTGGCGATAGCCCGGAGGCACCGGCACGAGCGCATTGCCACCCGGCAACCCATACGTGCCGACATCGCGGGCGGGAAACAGATCCCATTCGATCTGGAACAGCGTGTACGCGACCGCGTTGAGTCCGACCCACGCGCGGGCTTCGTACTGGTTGAACGGATGGAGGTAGGCCGCTTCGTCCGCTGGCGCGACCGCTTCCGGAACACCGTAGGGCAACCCGGTCGGTGTTCCGTAGTTCGGCAGAGTCGGCTCGCCATTGAGCGCGTGGATCAATTCGTGGACGCAGAACCCGAGCAGGCGCGCGTGAATGCAGCCGCTCTCGCGCACCGCGACCCACTTCACATCGCCGAGTTCTTTCTGCAGCGCCCACAGCGTCGGCGCGGCGAGATCCCAGATCACAGTCTGGCCCCAGCCGCGCATCGCATCATCGAACCGATAGAGCGCTTCGATGCCAGCGGTGCGTTGTTCGAGCGACAGCCGCTCGAAGCAGCGGCATGCACATGGGAACGGAGATCTCACGGCATCGACGACAGTGGCCGGCACGACGCTATTATAGGTCGTATCCGACCATCGTGCGGAACCAGATTTTTCCGAACGGCTCGGCGACCTGGAGGTCGTGGTCGGTGTCGGTGACGCGGACGTAGGCCGCGACGGTCCACCACACCTTCTTGAAGTTCATCATCACGGCCGGACCGATGTAGTACTCCGGCCCCAGGCCGAACGTCCGGGTCGCGGGTGCTGGGTTCGCCGGATATTCTCCGCGCAGCCAGCTATCGAGCCCGAGGTGGAATTTCGGTGTGACCTCGTACGTCGCGCCGAGGGTCGGGTTGATCACCACGTCGCGCTGGTGATTCCCGGTCGTTGGATCTTTCGCGAAGTAAAGCTCGTACTCGGCCCAGAGATTTGCGGCGACGCGCAGCTTGCCGAAGCGCTTCTGGAGCAAGAGCTTTCCTTCGAGCTCGATCTCGCGATCGCTCTCCGAGAGCTCGCCGTAGAAGCCGACATCGATCGGCCACTCGCCGGGATTCGCGAGGATATAGCGCAGACGTTGCTTGATGCCATTCGACTCGGGCAGCTTGGCGGTGTTGGTCAGCGCTTGCTGCGCCGGCGTCATCACGAAATACAAGGCCAATTCGAGCCGATCGTAGATTCCGATCTCGAGCTCCGTCTGAAACGATGATGCGAGATAGCTCGTCACGTTGCCCGTATCGATGCTCTGCGCACGCAGCGGAATCAGGTCGACCGTCTGCTCGATCTCGGCTTCGCCCGGCGCGAGCGTATCGGTCGTATAGGTAAACGGGAGCGCACGCGGGTTCGCGTACGAGGTGCTCGTCATGACGACGAGCGCGAGGAACAGCGTTTTCATTTAGAACCCGGTGAGCTGGAGCTTCGGCGAACAGATGTAATCGTTCGCGACGCACTGCACGTGGCACATGTTGCAACCATTCGGATCGCCGCCGTACGTATCGCCGAGCGGCGGGCCGAGGCCGCGCCACACGTACTGCACCGGATTTTCGGTGAGCTCGAAGTTCTCCCAGTTGATCGTGCCAGCGGCATTGAAGTTGCCGCCGCGCTTGACCATCGCGAAGATCTTTCCGTTGTCGCGCGCCTCGACGATGATCGTGCCGATCGAAAACTCGGTGCTGCCAGCGGGTGGGATCTTGTTGATGTACTGCGTGCGCGGACCCAGGACGATCGCCGGCTGCGTGCCGTCATCGACCGGTCCGTCGGAGTGGAAGCTCGTCCAGGTCCGGAACGGTGCGAACGCTGGATTGAAGGCGAGAAACGAATTCGACGCATCGACATTCGAACTGCTGGCACCGCCGCATGCAGCGAGCGCCACAACGAGAGCCACAGCGAGCGCCACGAAGACAAGAGCCTTGCTCATCGCGCCTACTGTTCCTTGAACTCGGGGAAGCCGAGGACGTCCGCGACTTCGTTCATCTCGAACACGATCGAGCCACTAGTGGTGGGATCGACCGCGATGTGCACGCCGTCCCACATCTTGCCGAACGGCGTGGCGAGGTCGGTCGCGGAGGGTGCATCGGAGCTCCACGTGGTCGGGACCGGTGGGAGAGCGTCGCCGGCGGTGGCGCTGTAGAGGTCATCGAGGTGGCTCAAGCCAGACTCGATCATCTCGTTCTGGTCGCCCTTCTTCGACAGGATCCACGGCTTGAACATGTTGTAGATCGTCATCGTGCCGGCGAGGTTGTTGTGGAGATCGAACAGCGTGATGTTCGAGTAGCGAGACTCTTCCTCGCCGGTCGCCGCGAGGTTGACCTTCTCTCGCTGCTCGTTCATGAGCCCGACGAGGCCCTGGAATGCGAGTCCGATATCGATGTTCGCTGGCGTCCACTCGTCGTGGAGCTGCTGGGCATCGGTGATCAGGCGAGCGCACAACTTGTTCTTGAACTCGTCCGCTTCGGTCGCATTGGCCGGCCACGCGGCCGCCTTGTAGCCCGGAAGCGTCGCTTCGAACTCTTTGACTTCCTGGCGAATCGTCGACGCGTAGAGAATGCGCTCGATCGAGTGCATGCCGATCGCGCCTCGGTCGTCGAACAGATCTTGATCGCCGGCCGGAGAGAGCGCCGCCATGAAGTCGTCGTAGCGCGCATCCATCGTGAAATCTTCATTGGCGAAGATTGGAGCGGTGGCTCCCTCGACATGCTCGTACGCGACGCGAGCCTTCTTCCACGCGTCGAGCATGGCTTGGATCGCCGCGGCATCGGTCGACATGTCCCAGCCGTGCCCGGTCGGCGCTGCGGCCTGGAGCTCCGTCGCAGCGCCGACCAGCGTCTGGAGCTCGGCCGCGATCGAGTCGTGCATCCCGTCGACAACACCGGTCTTGTACTGTGCGTCGTCAGTGCCGCCATCGCCACAAGCACCGAGCGCTGTGGTCAGGAGAACGAAGAAGAGCGTCTGCTTCATCTGGAAATTCCTCAGAGTGCTTCGACGAATGCGACCAACGTGTCGCGATCGGTTTGCGAGAGAGCTGCGAATGCCTCCGCCGCGGCTTGGGCCTCGCCGGCATGCGCCGTGATCGCGCCGGTCACCGACGAGGCGCGGCCATCGTGAAGAAAGAGTAGGTTGAAGCGCAACCCGATCAGCGGAGCCGTGCGCCAGCCGCGCGAATCCGCGCCGCCATCGACCATGCCATCGGCGAGGCCATCGCCCATGTCGTGGAGCAAGAGGTCCGTGTAGATCGGCGCGTCGATATCGGCGAGCTGCGCGATCGGGAAATCCTTGCGCGTGTGCATCGTCGCGACGTGACAGCCACTGCATTGCACTTGATCGAACAGCTTCGCGCCCGCTGCGGTCATGCCGACGCGCTGCGGGATCGCGATCCGGCGCACGTAGAACGTGACGCGATCGATGTGCTCCTGATCGAGGTCGACGCCCGGATCGGCATCGTCGGTAAGGCCATCGGGATTCAGCAGCTCGGTCGGACGCATCGGCGTGGTGAGGCCCATGTCACCCTGAAAAGCGTCGGCGGAAAAATCGTCGAGTGTGGCGATCCGCGCCTTGAGCGCGAATCGACCGATCACCGCGTCGTTCGTCTGATATGTCGAGAAGCCATCGCCACTGGGCACCGAGGTGAACGTGACCCTCGCGACCTTGCCGTGGATCGCATCGGTGCGCTGCGCTTGTTCGGCCGCGACGCGCAAAATCTCGGAGTCATCGACCGCTTCGATGTAGCCGCGACCGAGCACCGGCGGACCGATGCGGATCGAGACCTTGACATCGCTCGCCATCAGCGCCGTGATCGGCGTGGTCGCGCCAGCCGCGAGACCTTGGCGCAGCGTGTGGCCGAACGGCAGCTCGGATTGATCGGCCGAGGCCGTGATCCCATCGGCCGTCACGACTGACATCTTCTGGACGAGGCCGGGCCCGCGGAGGCCGTTCGAGTGGCAAGCGCCGCACGAGCTCCGGATGAACAGCGGGCCGAGCCCGTCGACTTCTCGGAAGGGGACGTCGAACAGATCGTCGCCCTTGCGAAACTTCGCGACGTCGGTTGAAGATAGGCCGTCGATCGGGACGTCCTTCGCGTTGGTGAGCGTGGTCAGCGTGCCATCGGGCTGCGCGAGTTGATCGTTACCCCCACACCCCGCGAGAGCGGCTGCGGTGATTATGAAAACTATTTTCATATTCACCACTGAGATAGTCGATCCACCCGAGAGGTGTCAACAACTCGTGACAGACGCCATCCGGCCGTGGCCGTCAGTGAATGCCGATACCCATCGTGATTCCGGTTAGTTGATTTACACCAGCCGCAGGTCCGCTGGTCATCATTAAATCCGTCTGAGAGGCATCTACGTAGAGTCGGATCAGGGGCAATTCGAACTGAATTCCGCCGCCAAACCGCACGGCCTGGCCGAAAGACGTCGAGCCGTCGCCGCGGTCGACGATCACGCCGAACGCCGGGCCGACGTGGATATACGTGCCTACGTGCGCGAACCGCAGGAACATCCAGGAGAAGTCGAGCGAGCCGGTCCCGGTCAGGTAGCGCGGCGACGCGAGGTACGCGGCGGCATTCGATTGGCCCTGCAGGCTGTCGCTCGAGATGTCGTGCGCGTGGAGGCCGAGCTCGATATGAAAATCGGGAACGGGCGCCGATCCGATCGCGATCGAGTAGGTGCGCGGCGTGGTTGGCGTCGTATCGATCGGCGCGATCTCGCCGGCGCTGAGCGAGGTCACCGGACGCGCGGAGGCGACCGGCTGGCCATGCATGGTGGCCAAGGGACCACTGACCTTGGACGACATCTCGACGCCGCCGCCGAGATACGGATGACAGGCGGCGACAACAACAACCACAACAACGGTCAAGCCTGCGCGCACGCAGAGGAGATCGGCCGCGACGACGAGCGGTGTATTGGCGTGTTCGCCGCCGATGTGTGCCTTGCGACGACGCGCCACATCCGCTCTAGTCGCGGCATGCGCCTGCCCTACCGGATCTTGAACGTATTCACCGTCGCTGGCGATCGGCTCTCTGGCAATCCGCTGTGCGTGTTCGAGGATGGATCGGGCCTCGACACCGATCAGATGCAGGCGCTCGCGCGGCAGCTCAACCTCTCGGAGACCACGTTCATCACCCCGTCGGTGCACGCCGATGCGCGCGTGCGGATCTTCACGCCCGGCTTCGAGATGCCGTTTGCGGGTCATCCGACGCTCGGCACCGCGCACGTGGTGAGATCGCTGTTCGGTGGCGACGCGCTGACGCTCGAGATGATCGCGGGCATCGTGCCTGTGATCGCCGACGGCGACCGGTGGACCCTGCGCGCGGCCAAGGCGCCGATCGTTCGCAAGCCCGAGGCAACCCGCGCGCAGATCGCGAGCATGATCGGCTTGCCCGAGAGTGCGATCGCCGGCGAGCCGCTGTGGATCGACACCGGGTCCGACCAGTTCGTGATCCCGCTCGCGACCGTCGAGGATGTCGAGCGCGCGACGCCGGTGCCCGCCGAGATCCAAGCCTATGGGTTGCAGCCCAGCGGCAACGAAGCGCTCGCGTACATCTGGGCCGGCACCGGCGACGAGCTCACGGTGCGGTTCTTCTTCACGCAGCACGGCGCGGTGATCGAAGATCCGGCGACCGGCTCGGCGTGCGCGAACCTCGGCGGCTACTTCCTCACGACGGGCGTACCGTTGCCGCTGTCGCGATCGCTCAGCCAGGGCGTCGCCGTGAAGCGCGCGTCGAAGCTCGGGCTCCGGGTCGAGGCCGATCGTGGAATCTACGTGTCGGGAAACGTGATCGAGCTGGGCGGCGGAATGTTTGACGTCTAGCCGGCTACTCGACCTGCCGCAGCGTGCAACTCGCTGTGAGCTCCGGCTCACGCCAACGCGATGGCCAACGCGATATCGATCTCGATTGCGTCGAAGTGTCCCCGCAGCGGTCCGCGATCAGAAGTAGTAGCTGCCGCCGAGGGTGAACACGCCACCCGAGAGGGTGTCACCGGAGCTCGTGCGACCGACCGTACCTTGGGGATACACGACGGAGCCGTCTTTCTCGGCCTTGGTCTCCCCCATCGCGACGCCCTTGAGCTCGGCCTGGAGCGCGAAGTGGTTCCAGCGATGCTCGAGGCCGAGACCGAACTGGCCAAGCGCGCGCGTCGCTTGATCGGTCTGGTCCTGTGTCGCGTGGTCGTCGGAGATCGACGCGACACCGAAGCCGCCCATCAACCACCAGTTCCAGTTGTGCTCGATCGCGAAGCGATAGCGCAGCGAGAGTGCCGCGGTCTGGAGCTTCGTGGTGCTCTGCGTGTAGTCGCCGTACGTGAGGTGCCCGCCGCCCACCGAGCCTTCGAGCTCGAGGTGTGGAGTGACGCGAAAGCGCAGCGAGAGCTCGCCGATGTCGAAGTTTGCGGTCGAATTCGGCGAGCTATCGGGCGCGATGCCGAGCGTGCCGAACGAGAGGCCGACCGCCCAGCGATCCGCCATGACGTCGCGATCGCGGTTGCACGGCGTGACGTCCATCGGCGGTTGCTGGACCGGCATCATGCCCGGCGCGCTCGAGGCATCACCGGAGTAGTCACTGGGCGCCTGCGCGGCGGCAGCGGAGGCGGAAGCAACAACAAGGGCGGTGGCGAGCAGCGTGCGCATGGGACGGCATTCTTCCACGGTTCGT
>Ga0209511_1000411_pt1 | contig 44294 bp, 40 predicted proteins | sample SSSSmetaG_FD_184141 | JGI IMG/M metagenome (GOLD analysis project Ga0209511, IMG submission 184141) | Glacier valley bacterial and archeal communities from Borup Fiord, Nunavut, Canada, to study Microbial Dark Matter (Phase II) - ​SSSS... | ecosystem: Environmental > Aquatic > Freshwater > Ice >... | reverse complement strand
AGAAAATGCTCTGCTTTTCTCCCTCTAATAGGAAAGTCTATAAGTTTTGCAACAACGCGTAGCTTACATTAATATGTTTTCTATTTATAAGATTCTAACTTTGCTTGCAGTGCATTTTTTGAAACTGCTCCAACAATAGTATCAACCACCGCTCCACCTTTTAGGATAAGCATTGTTGGAATTGACATGACACGATATTGCCCTGCAGTCTGTGATTCCTCGTCAACATTTAACTTTCCAATTTTAAATATATTCTTATAGTCTTCGGCAAGCTCTGTAACGATTGGAGCCATCATTTTACATGGACCGCACCAATCTGCATAAAAGTCTACCAAAACCGGTAGCTCGGATTCTAGTGCCTCTTTCTTGAAATTCTCATCTGTAAATTGAATAGCCATATTTCTTCCTCCATTCTGAATTATTGAAGCATACTGTACTCAATAATCATAATAATGTATAGTATTCCAAATGCAACTTGTATTATGTGATATTACTCCCGTTAAGCAAAATAAGCAAGATATATTCCTACCTTTTCTTTGTTTTTCCAGCATCTTGTAGCATTCCTTCTACTTCATCCCAGGATCTTTTTAGTTGCAGCGACTTTTTATTTAAATTGCTATTATTGCTTGTCGCCTTGGCAATCCTTTGTTTAATGGTTTTTTTCACTTTGCATCTTCCTATCTGTTTTTTACTATTTTATTAGTAGGAAAGATAAATTATCACCCAAAAAGTTTATGTACCGGCTCTTATCTTACTTCATTACGATAAGCAATCAAGCGATGGATTGGTTTACCTTCCTGTACAAACTTTTCCTCATATTCTGTCATCACATTACCTTCTATAAATTCACTATGGTGTAAATCAAATGTAACATTTTTTAATTCCCACCCGGCTATGGCATTTTCCTCTAAAGAAAAATCAAAAAGCGCCCTGTTGTCTGTCTTAAATACAATCTCGCCATCCTTTTTTAAACATAGGTTGTATTTCTTTAAAAATTCTTTGGATGTTAGCCGTCTCCTTGCATGGCGTTCCTTTGGCCATGGATCGGAAAAATTAAGATATATTTTTGATATTTCTTCATGATCAAAGATATCATTTAGATACTCTGCATCAAATCGGATAAAATATAAATTGTCCAGTTCTACTTCCATTCTTTTTTGTAATGCACGATACAATACGCTTGAATATTTTTCAATTCCTATATAATTTATATCCGGATTGTTCTTCGCTAGTTCCAGAACAAACTTCCCTTTTCCCATTCCAATTTCAACATGAATAGGGTGGTCATTCTGAAATGTTTCATTCCATTTACCTTTCTGTTGTGCTGGGTTTTGAATGACAAAACCGTCTATCGTGACTGATTCACGAGAACCTCTTACGTTTCTAAGTCTCATTTTTTTCTCCTCATTGCCAAACTATGGCCTGCATATAAATATATTGTCCAAGTGTCAAAAGTCCTTCCTTAACTGAAGGCTGATGTATATACAGTAATATTCCTTCAACAAACTCAATTGAGCTTTTAGCACTGAATCCTATATAAATTATAAAGATAACAAAAGAAATAGTCAATTACTCCTTTTATTACATTTCTATCGTATAATCTATTTTCAACCGCAGCACATTGTAGTATACTAGCTTATAGTTTACAAAATATTAATTCAGAAGGGAATCATGATTATGAACGTTATTGCTATTAACGGAAGTCCCCACGCTAAGGGAAATACTTATTATGCTCTTCAGACAATTTGTGAAGGGTTAAATGAAAACCATATTGAAACAGAAATTTTACACATTGGAAATCAAGCTATACGAGGCTGTATCGCCTGCAATCAATGTAAGGATGGCCATTGTGTTTTATCGGATGATAAATTTAAAGGCTGGGTAGAAAAAATCTATGCCGCAGACGGAATTCTTCTAGCCAGCCCTGTATACTATGCTGACCTCGCAGGTACAATGAAGTGCTTTCTTGACCGCCTTTTCTATCCAAGCCACGGCAGACTGCGCCATAAAGTTGGAGCTTCGGTGGCGATTCCAAGACGCTCTGGAGGTGTAACCACCTTTGATCAGTTGAATCATTATTTCTTAATCTCCGAGATGCTAATTGCTCCATCTTATTATTGGAATGTTATTCATGGTGCAACTCCTGGAGAGGTTCTAGAAGACCAAGAGGGGATTTCCGTATTAAAGAACTTAGCTCAGAACATGGCGTGGATGCTTCAAATGAAGGAATATAGTAAGGATGCAATCCCTGCACCTGATGCTTTTAACCGTACTTGGACTAATTTTGTTCGATAAATAAGAATTAATTATTTACAACAAGATGTATCCTATAGTACAATAAATTAGTTCTGTTAAATTTATCATTCCCTAGCTGCAAAAAGTGACGATGATGCTTACTTAGTCAGCGTGTCAACAATAGAAATGTAATATCAGTGTTAGGCGCCTAGAATAGTTGCGTCAACTCTAGGAGGAATTTATGAAAAAACAAGTAATAGCTATTCTAAGTTTAATTATATTATTTACCACTTCCATCACCGCGTATGCTACTTCAAATTTAGATGCCCCAAAAGAAGATGTTTGGCCAGAGGGACCTAATGTGTATGCTGAATCAGCAATTGTCATGGAGGCATCTAGCGGTCTTGTCTTATATGAAAAAAATATGAATGATGTAAATTATCCAGCAAGCATCACAAAGATTATGACTTGTTTGCTTGCAATTGAGAATTCTTCCCTGGGCGATATTGTTACATTTTCAAAAGATGCAATCTTTAATGTAGACATGGATAGTAGTAGAATAGGTATTGATGTTGGTGAGCAGCTAACAATGCAACAGTGTCTTTATGCAATATTATTAGAATCAGATAATGTAGCAGCTTATGCCGTTGCTGAACATATCTCTGGCAATATTACCGCCTTTGCCGATTTAATGAATGAAAAAGCAAAAAGTATTGGTTGTTTAAATACTAATTTTACTAATCCTAATGGCCTTCCTGATGATGCTCATGTTACTTCAGCCTACGATATGGCTCTCATTACAAGAGCTGCTATGACCAATGAGACCTTTCGTAAGATTACTTCAGCTCGTACTTATCAGATTCCGCCTACCAACCTTCAATCCGAAATCAGATATTTAAGGAATCATCACCGTTTTGTTTTAAAGCAGGATTATTTCTATGATGATTGTATCGGTGGGAAGACAGGTTACACAGAAAAGGCAAGATATACCTTAGTCTCCATTGCAAAACGCGGAGATCTCGAGTTAATCTGTGTTGTGATGCGCGATGATACGAACGAGCATCAATATACAGACTCACAGAAACTTTTAGATTTTGGGTTTGATAATTTTTCGATTTATAATATTGCAGATTTAGAGAGCAGTGCAGTAGTTCAAGAGTCCCCTTTGTTTACCAAGTTTAATCCTTTACTTAGTCAAACAGAAACACCTTTTATTACAGATGAGAATGGATATATTGTTTTACCTAATACAGCTTCCTTTGAGGATGCCAAAAAGGATATTACATTTCTCCCAATTTCAGAGTTAACAGAAGGTGGAAATGTCATTGGAACCATTTCCTATACCTACAATAGCAAGTATGTAGGAGGCGTTGATATCGTCTATAATAACATAGAAAATCTCTCTCTTACCAAAGGGGAAAAATCCCCGGGGGAACAAGTAGTAGAGGAAGAAATTCCAGACCAGTTAAAGTCAACTGGAGACTTGCGACCAATTATCATTGGTGTCATTATTGGATTTATAGTACTTCTTTTTGGTCTATACTATGCTTTCGTTGAACGACCAAGATTAAAACGAAAAAGTGCTTATTATAAAAAGAAACAAAATCGCAAGAGTTTTCTTGACAACGACCATATCAATTATAAATAATTTTCACTAATCAACAAACACACTACTGCCCTAGAGATGCGAATAATGCTGCAATCTCATCTGTCGTCAGTGCTTTATTGGGATCTTCATAGATCGGTTTTACAACAGGCGTAGGTTTAATTACTTCAGCCGCAGGTTCAGCAACAGGTTCAGCAACAAGTTCAGCTACAGGCATAGTGTCAATGAATGGCTCAATATCATTTTCCCGTAATTCTTGGAATTTTATCTTAGAAATAACATCAAACATTTGATTCGTATTTTCTTCAATCGCTTGAAGCTTACGTAACAATTGTTTGGTGTTTTCTTTATTATAGTTTACCTCTATATTAAGTGCATTCTTTTGACCTTCCATTGCCCTTTTCTGAAGTTCTATAATTTTATCTGTTGCCTGGACATTTGCTTCTTCTAAGGCTGCCACTTTGCTCGCAATTGCCTCAAGGTATTCCTTAATTTGCATTCCATCCTTCTTAGTCACGGAATAGGTTGCTTTTTGTATATTTAGTAGTTCTATGAATTTTACGTCTCGTTTATCCATCTCTTCTATATATTTGCTCTTGAACGCTGCAATTGCTCTATCTCTACTTTCTGACCATTTACTTCGAAGGGAATCCATCAATAGATAACCTGTAATAAGTACTACCATTCCAATTCCTATGACACTCAGATAATCCTCATTAAGTCTAATGATACAATATGTTTCAGCAAGCATAGCTGCCAGAAAGCAAAGACCAAAAAACACAATATTCATTCTTTTTTTCATAATCGGCTCCAATCTGCGTTAATGCTCGCGAAAAGTACATATTTTTTTAATACGATATATATATCGTACAAAAACGACAAAATATTTACCTTTATCCGATTTTTTAACAATAAAATTTAACAATCTAAGATTTTTTCACTATTTTTTATGACTTCTGTCTCATCGGTAAGCGTACAGTAAATTTCGTTCCCACTGACAGCTTGCTTTCTAACTCAATTGTACCGTTATAATAATTCACAATATGCTTAACTATAGACAATCCAAGCCCTGTACCACCCATTTTCTTACTGCGTCCCTTATCAACTCGATAAAAGCGTTCAAATACACGCTGTTTGGCTTCCTCCGGAATTCCTACACCCGTATCTTCAACTATTATGATAATCTCATCCTTTTCTGATGTTACCGTGACTGACACCTTGCCACCTGGTTTATTATATTTAATCGCATTGGTCATTAAATTATTAAAGAGCTCTCTCAGCTGTAATGCATTTGCCTTAATAACAAGTGGCCTACAGTTCATTTCTACGCTCACTGAACATTCTGCTGCTAAAGGTACCAAGGAGGCCCTTACCTCTTCTAATAGAGGGCACAAACGCACCTCTGCTATAACAACCTCTGCTTCCTTTGTTTCCAAACGAGATATCATGAGAATATCGTTAATTAGGTTTGTCATATTCCCGGTTTCCTTCCTAATTCGAAGAAGGAAATCCTTCTTTGTCTTCTCATCCGTGACCAAACCATTTTCCAACAATTCCGTATATCCTTTAATTGACGTAATTGGCGTCTTTAACTCATGTGAGGCATTTGAGAAAAATTCCTGTCTTACCATCTTCTCAAATTCAATCTGATTCATAGATTTTCTTACTGCTTGTGCCATCTGCATTGTAGTTTCTGCAATTACATTCATTTCATCATAGCAATAGGGTTTAAAATGGAACTCAGGATTTTCATCATTTAGCTTTCGCATCTCTTCTGCTATCTCATTCAGCGGCTTCGTAACCGACCGTGAAAATTGTCTTGCCAAAAAACTAGACACCAATAATGTTATCCCGATACTAATTAAAATTGCAGGTAGTAGTAGTCCCACATATTCCTTCATTCCGGAGAACGGAACTGCAATACGTAGGATAAACATACCGTTTTGTGAAATACAGGTAGCATAAAGCATAGAGACTTTTAATGTATGAGAATATCGTCTTGCCTCTCCCTTTCCACTTATTAACGCTTCCTTAACTTCTTCTCTTGAACTGTGATTTTCTAGAGAAGTGCTATCAGTTACATCGCTATCTGCATAGACTTTACCCTCAAAATCAATAATAGTAAACCTTGTTATTTTCCTATCTGTGATTGATTTTAATTTATCAAGTTGAGGTTTTAAATCTTTGCTATAGTCTAGGGTACGGTCAACAACTCGTAAGGTATAGAGCATATTCTCTCTCGTCTGATCAAAGATAATATTACTCATTGTTACACCAAAAATACTGCCGCTTAAAATAAGCGCCAGTGCCACTATCATAATGAATTTATGAAAGATTGCTTTTTTCACATGATTTCCTCGGTCTTTACAAAACGATAACCCACACTACGAATTGTCTTAATATATTCCAATCCAATCTGGCCCAATTTCTGGCGAAGTGTTCGAATATGAATATCAAGGGTTCTTGATTCACCATCATACTCATACCCCCATATTTGGTTGAGAAGTTCATCCCTAGAAACCACACGAGAGCAATTATCAATTAAGTACATTAAAAGCTCATACTCTTTATAAGTAAGCTCTACTAGTACTCCCTCGTTTCGAACTTCTCTTGTTTTTCGATTTATTGTTAAAGATAGAATGGAAGTAAGCTCCCGATTCTCAGCCTTATTAGCCGATCTACGTAATAAGGAACGAATTCTCGCAGCCAACTCAAGAACTCCAAAAGGTTTCGTAATATAGTCATCCGCTCCGACATCTAGACCAATTACCTTATCATACTCCTTGTCCTTTGCCGTCAAAATAATAACAGGAATATTTTTTAATTGTACATCCTGCCTAAGAAGTCGAATTGCTGCAATTCCATCCATCCCTGGCAGCATCAAATCAAATACTGCCAAAGAGGGTTTTTCTACTTTCATTTGCAACAAGGCCGGCTCCGCTGCCTCAAAGGCGGTTATTTTATATCCAAATCCCTCTAAGGCAACTTTAATCAACTCCCGTATATTATCATCATCTTCTATGACATAAATTCGCTCCATGAGATTTCTCCTCGTTCATCACCCAATGTATCATATACACTTCTGGTTCTCTGAAAGCATTATAAAATTCTAACATTATTTAGGGAACCCGTCTCGTGAAATTCTGTCCATTCACAAATATTCACAGCATGGTCTCCAATTCGTTCAAAATATTTCGCAATCATTAAGATATCCACACATAAATCAGCTTGATCTGTTGAAGTTCTTAATAATGCAATTACTTCTTCCTTCACTCTATCAAACAGATCATCTACAACGTCATCACGATTAATAATTTCCCTTGCATCTGTTATGTTGTGTTTTGTAAATGCCTCTATGGCATCATGAACCATTTCCTTGGCTACCGTTCCCATCTCAGGAATATGCTTCGCAAGGTTGTAAATAGGTTCCCCTTTTACTCTGAGAATAAGTTCTGCGATATCAGCTGCGTGGTCTCCTATCCGTTCCATATCTGTTACTGCCTTAAGTGCTGTTGTTACTATCCTAAGGTCCCTTGCAACAGGTTGTTGTTTTAAGATAAGAGAGAGACATCTCGCCTCAATTGTCTTTTCAATATCATTCACGGTTCTATCTCCGCTAATGATTTCTTTTGCAAGTATATCATTCTGTGTTTCAAAGGCCTCTAGCGCCTTCTCAATTGCTGATTCTATCATTCTTCCCATCTCAATTAAATCATCTTTTAAAAGCTGCAGTTCATGTTCAAAACTAAGTCTCGCCGTCATGGTAACTCCTCCTTTAAATCAATTATAGTAGACATGGCAATCTATGTCAAACAACTTAATCAACCAAATCTACCTGTAATATAATCTTCTGTTCTTTTATCCTCAGGTCTTGTAAATAATGTATCTGTAGGTGCAAATTCAACTACCTCTCCCACTAAGAAGAATGCGGTATAGTCAGAAATACGTGCTGCCTGTTGCATATTATGTGTAACAATGGCTACGGTATATTTCTCCTTAAGCTCTGACATCAAATCTTCAATTTTTAAGGTGGAAATCGGATCTAGTGCTGAGGTCGGTTCATCCATTAGTAGCACCTCAGGTTCAACAGCAAGCGCTCTAGCAATACATAATCTCTGTTGTTGACCACCAGAAAGGCCTAAAGCTGATTTTTTAAGTCTATCCTTTACCTCTTCAAAAAGAGCGGAATCTATTAAACTTCTTTCTACAATTTCATCTAACTTTGCCTTCGATTTTATTCCATGAATTCTTGGTCCATATGCAATATTATCATAGATCGTCATTGGAAATGGATTGGGTTGTTGAAATACCATTCCGATTTTTTTACGTAGTAATGTGGTATCTACTCTAGGGTCATAAATATTTTCTCCATCTAAGGTCACAATACCCTCGATGAGGACACCCGGTATTAAATCATTCATTCGATTTAGCGTTTTTAAAAATGTTGATTTACCACAGCCGGAAGGGCCTATAAACGCCGTAATCGACTTTTCTTTAATGTTCATATCAATACCTTTTAATGCATGATTTGTACCATAATGTAAGTTCAAACCCTTTGTACTAATTTTATCCTTAATCATAATTTTCTCCATCCCGCCACCAATGGCGGCTCCTATCCTTCTTCAACAGCTCACAGGCCTAAATTCGTCAATTAATTACTACTTATTTACATCAAACTTATGTGCTAAGAATTTTGTTAACAGATTAATACTAAATACGATCACAATTAACACGAGTGCTATTCCAAAAGCATCATCATATTTTGCCTTTTCCATACTCAGATATAATTGTATTGTGAGGGTTCCCCCTGGTTGTAGAACCTTCTCAAATAGTCCCTCGCCGTATTGACCAAGCTTGGGTAGTAAATATCCACTACCTGCAGTAAATAAGAGTGCTGCTGATTCTCCCACAATACGCCCAATCGAAAGGATGACTCCTGTAATGATTCCCGGCATCGCTGAAGGTAACAGTATGGTCCGTATCATATACCATTTTGTTGCACCTATCCCAAGTGCTCCACTGCGGTAGCTATCTGGAACAGTTTTTAAAGCTTCTTGTGTGTTTCTTGTAATTAATGGAAGCACCATGAGTGCCAAGGTTAAGGACCCAGTCAGAATGGAGTATCCAAGCTTTAATGCAACACCAAAGAAAACCATACCGAACAAACCAAAGATAATGGAGGGAATTCCTGCTAGCGTTTCTGTCGTAAATTCAACAATTCGAACAATTCTCCCAGGCTTTGCATATTCATTTAAGTAAATAGCAGCTCCAATTCCAAAGGGTACAGCAATCAAGAGTGTTATTATTATAATGTATAATGTGTTGACTATATTTCCAAGAATACCAAAGGTGCCTTTTATGGCGCTTGGTACAGTTGTAAGAAAGGACCAATGAATGGAGGAAATTCCTCGATACGTTACATATCCTACAATTCCTGCCAACAGGAAAATGGATATTCCTGCACAGAAATAAATAATTCCGTTGATCATTGCATCTTGTGGCCTATGTTTCTTATTAAAAATGCTATTTTCTCTACTAATCATCCTTTTTCCCTCCCTTCATGATTCTATTCAATGCTAAATTGATAATCATAATAAAGGCAAAAAGTACCAGACCTATGGTAAATAGTACTCTTCTATGTGTATCCGCTGCGTAAGACATTTCACTTACAACCGCAGTCGTTAAAAAACGTACGGAGCTAAAAGGCAATGGTAGGTTCGCCGCATTTCCTGCTACCAAACTGATTGCCATGGCCTCACCGATTGCACGTCCAACGCCAAGCACGATAGCTGTTACAATTCCTGACTTAGCTGCCGGAAGTATTACTTTAAAAATTGACTGAATATGTGTTGCTCCAAGGGATAGTGAAGCATTTTTATAATGGCTTGGAACTGCTCTAATTGCTGATTCACTAATATTAATTACCGTAGGAAGAATCATAATTGCCAAAACAATCACGGCTGAGATTAAATTTGAACCGCCAGTAAACTCATGCGTCTTGGAATCTGCAAAGATTAGCAGCTCTAATTTATACATAAATGGATTTAATATCAAGATACCAAGTAGCCCATAGATTACTGATGGGATACCGGCTAATAACTCAACTGCCGGCTTAACAATATTAGCTAGGCGTTTTGGTGCTGTCTCCGCTAAAAAAACTGCAGTAAGGACACCAATTGGAACCCCGATTAAAATTGCAAGTGACGTTCCAACAATTGAAGTCATGATAACATAAAGGATACCATAGCTTGGGTTTGCTGCTGTAGGTTTCCATACAGTTCCAAACAGTATTTCCTTAAGACCAACCTCAAAGATTGCTGGTGTGCCACTGACAATCATATAGATTGTAATCGAGAAAACTGCTAGTACAGCAAAAAAAGCACAAGCAATAAAGATTACTTTAGCTACTTGCTCAACTGTATTTTTAGTCTTGTTACTACCTATAATGGAAAAACTCTGCTCACTCATAAGAACTCCTTTTTTTATTTCATTTCCAAACGGAAAGAAGAACCTCCCTAGATGGGGTCCTTCCTTCCATTTGAAATAGCTAGTTTCAATAGTTATTAATCAACTGTGATTAATCCAACCGTTTTAAGAAGATCTTTTCCTTCTTCTGAGAACATAAATTCAAAGTAAGCCTGCACTATTTCGCTTTGTTCTGAGATTTCTCCTTTTGTTGCCATAACAAACGGACGACTTAAGAAGTATTTTCCAGCCTTTATATTTTCTTCAGTCGGCTCAACACCCTCAAGGTTAACTGCGATTACTGTTTCATCCACGATATCTAAGGAAACATATCCAATCGCTCCTGGTGTAGATGTAACCTTAGCTATAACTCCACCCGTACTATTAATTTCGTTTGAATATGCAGCTAAATCCACTATTTCGAGAAGTTCCTCAAATGCGCCTCTCGTTCCTGATCCGGACTCTCTTCCAACCACAACAATCGGTTGATCATTTCCTCCAACTTCACTCCAGTTCCTAGTTACTCCTGTATAAATCCCTACTAACTGCTCTTTTGTCAAATTTGTCACGGTATTGCTTTTGTCTATTACTACCGCGATACCATCTATAGCAACGATATTCTCTACTGCTCCAGAAGCAATTTCACTTTCTTTTAAGTTTCTAGATGAATTTCCAATTTCAACCGTACCCGCTAGTACTGCTTCTATTCCGGCACCGGAGCCGATAAACTCAGGGGAAACTGTTACGCCTGAATACTTATTCATAAATGCTTCTGCTGAGGCATTCGCTAGTTTTTCCATTGAAGTTGAACCTGCCATAGTGAACGATCCACTTAATTTTTTATCTGTACCAGTATTAGTTTCATTATTTGTGTCCTCGTTCGCCTTATTTCCACAAGCTGCCATAACTCCTACAAGCATAAGACAAGTAATTAATAATCCGATTGTTTTCATTTTTTTCTTCATAATCATATTCTCCTCTTTTTTTATGATTTTTCTTTTTCTCTCTGCTACAATATCAATTTAACATTTTTATTCATTGTAAACTACCATATTCCTGTATTATTTTTGTAAAATCTACGTAAAATACTATCGTTTCACATTCTAATCCTTATATTATACTTTTCATTCTAGCATTAAAAATGACATAATACTATTTATATTATCATTCCACTTTAAAACAACAATATACTTTTGTACAAAAAAAGGATGTTATAAAACAAAGTTTATAACACCCTTACATAGATGTGCTTGGTGGGATTTGAACCCGCGGCCTTCCGCTTAGGAGGCGGACGCTCTATCCTGCTGAGCTACAAACACACGAACAGCACACTTATTCTACTATTTTCTTCTTACTAAGTCAATAACAACACGATAAATTATTAATATTCAAGTTTAATCAGAAAAGCTCATGCTTCCTTGCATCCATATATTACCTTTGAATCTTCTTCCCGCTAGAGGCTCCCCTAATAAATCATTTTTATTAATGCATACACGAAATGTAATATCATTGCACAATAGCTGCAAATCATAGATTTCTTCCTTCGTATAGGTGTTTTCCATCATATTACACTCAATGATCGTTGCAATAATGCTATAATTATCTGACTCAGACCCAAATGGTATGAAACAACTATCAACAATAGAATAAACATCTTCTTTTTTTGCCCTTCTAGAAACCATGGCATACGTATCAATATCATCAATTGTTAAGCTATCTATTGCATCTTGATTTCCTTTTTTTGCCTCTGCAATTAATTTGTTACGATATTTTGATTCATTTCTATTTTGAGTTTCATCTTTAGTAATAGGAAATAAAATTTTGCCTTCTAAGGATAAGGCTGCGAGTGTAATAGAAAATGGTGTATTGAATACCATATTTCTATTTTTCTTGTCTATATACTCTATCACATTTTGCAAATAAAAAATCAATGAAACCCCAACACGATAATCATCACACATTCCGGTATAGGAATCTGAATCAACTCTTTTATTAATTCCAACTTCTTCTCTCGTACTAATATACTGACCAATTAAGTACGGGAAATAGTGTTCTATATGAAATTTATTACTCTTATCATATTCTCCGCGTAATGTAATTCCCATGCCTTCTGCGAAGTCCATGGATATTTCTGATAGTACTTGTGTATTTTCCATCTGAACGATTCTCTTTTGCGTTGAATTTTCCATTATATTTTCAAATAAATTGTTTAACTCTGTTCTATTTGTAATGTTACTAAATCCGATTGCTCTTAAATAACTATGCATTTTCTATCACCTGCCATTCTCTATCATTCTGCCATTAATTGGTATATGTTATTATATGTTACGCATTTTAGCCTTGTTTCATGTGTTAATTATTTATATCATACTTTTCTTGCGCTGACAAGCATTCATTCTTTCCTAATTGGCAAAAGAAAAAAGATTGTTGCAAAACATATCGTTTACAGCACTTGCATATTCGCAAGATAAATAAACTATATGTTTTGCAACAAACTCTTTTATCCACGTCTTCGTTTTTTTATCTGATCTTTATCCACGATTATTGAGGTTATCCCTAATAATCTGTTATCAGTATTATTTAATATACTTGAGCCCATTCATATAAGGTCTTAACACCTCAGGAACAAGAATACTTCCATCGGCCTGCTGATAATTTTCAAGAATAGCTGCAGTTGTTCGTCCCACTGCAACACCGCTTCCATTTAAAGTATGAACGTATTGTGCTTTATCTCGGATATTATCCTTATATTTAATATTAGCACGTCTTGCTTGGAAAGATTCAAAGTTACTACAGCTTGAGATCTCGACATAGCGATTGTAACTTGGCATCCAAACTTCAATATCATACTTCATTGCAGCAGTAAAACCAAGATCCCCTATACAGATCTTAACAACACGATAAGAGAGACCAAGTAATTGTAATACCTCTTCTGCATCTATTACAAGTTTCTCTAGTTCTTCATAGGAGTTTTCAGGTTTTGCAAATTTAACAAGCTCCACCTTATTAAATTGATGTTGCCTAATCAAACCTCTTGTATCTCTTCCTGCACTTCCAGCTTCTGCTCGAAAACATGCTGTATATGCAACATGTCTAATAGGAAGCTTTGTTCCATCTAATATCTGATCCCGATACATATTTGTTACTGGAACTTCTGCTGTAGGTACAAGGAAATATTCTTTTCCGTCGCCAAATACTTTGTAAGCATCCTCCTCAAATTTTGGTAACTGACCGGTTCCTATCATGCTTTCGCGACTTACCATGAATGGTGGAAATACTTCAACATAATCTTGTTTATCGGAGTGTATATCTAAGAAGAAATTTGTAATTGCTCGTTCAAGTCTGGCTCCTGAACCTTTATAGAAAGTGAATCTTGCTCCTGTCGTTTTTGCAGCCATCTCAGGATCAATAATATCAAGATCTGAGCCAAGATCCCAATGTGCTTTTGGTTCGAAATCAAACTTAGTTGGTTCACCATATTTTCTAACCTCAATATTATCTTCATCTGTAGTACCTGATGGTACTGATGGATGAGGAATATTAGGGATTGTAAGCATCCAACTATCTAGTTCTGTGTCAACCTCTTTCACCTGAATATCAAGTTCTTTAATTTGGTCAGATAATTGCTTCATTTCTTCTAGAATAGCGGAAGCATCTTTTCCTTCTTTTTTTAAAATGGGTACCTGTTTTGAATCCGTATTTTGTTTACTTTTTAAAACCTCTACTTCCGTAAGCAGAGCTCTTCTTTTCTCATCTAACGTTTGAAAGCAGCTTAAATCAAACTCCTCATTTCTATTCGCAAGTGCTTTCTGTACCTCTTCGAAATTACTTCTAAGTAGCTTCATGTCCAACATAATTTTCTTCTCCTTTCAAATTTGATTTGGTAAACCAAATCAATTGTAAAAAATAAAAAAATCCTCCCCCCCAATATCTATGGGACGAAAGATTCCGCGTTGCCACCCAAATTGTTAAGTCTTACCGTTATGTTAAGACCTAACCTCTTTTTTTCTGCACTAAAGTAGGATAAAGGCTACCAACCTTCTGACTCTTCGCCAGCAGCTCCGGGAGTGGAATGATTATCTCTCCTACCGGCTTACACCAATAACCGGCTCTCTGAAAGGTTCAAATATTCTTAGTTCCCATCTTCACTCTTTTAATAATATGAATGAATTCATTATAAATGAATGTTTTCCATTTTGCAAGTATTTATATCCATTTTAAGCTTTATTATACATGATTGTAATCAAGAAAATCCGTAAGTAGTTTTTCTAATGAATATTGATTTATCTGTATTCATTAGAAAACTAAAAATGGTCTTTCCAGATGGCAATCCTATCTTATATATCTATTGTATCTTTAATAAATAATGTTAATTCTTTTGTTAAATCTTTTTCAATCCAATTTTCCAACTGATTTCCTTCTTTATCACGAACTATGCGAATCACTGGTCTTGTAGGGCATTTTGCATTTTGCCTTAGTACAATTCCAGTCTCGCCTTGATTTGTAATAATCATTGTTCCCGTAGGATATGCCGCTACAGAATCAATTAATGCCTTTACTACAAAAAAATCAAATGTTACACCTGCTTGACTAACAATATAATCAATTGCATCATGCACTTTCATTTTTTCAGTAAGATTTCCATATACCCTACTATCAAACTCATCACATACAGCAACGATTTTACTACCTATTTTTATACGATCTCCTTTAATATGAAATGGATATCCCGTACCATCGATTCTCTCATGATGACTAATAATAATATCCTTTGAAGTAAGCGAAAGCCAATCCATTTTCTCTACTGCAGAATAACCGTAGATAATATGCTTCTTTATTTCTCTCTTCTCTTTTTCCGAACATGTTTCAATCTGTAAATTTTGATAATCTATCGTAATATAAGTAAAACCGATATCATGTAATAAGCTTCCGATTGCTATATCTCTAACCTTATCCTTATGTATCTTCATTCGAATAGCTAATATAACAGATAGTACACATACATTTAATGAGTGTGAAAATGTACTTTCACTTTTTTCCCGTATACCTGAAATATTATAAATTACTTCTGGTTCACTTAATATATCAAGAATGACTTCATCCGCCACTTTTTTAATCTCTTGTAACTCTGTATTTGAATGATAAGAATAATTTTCAAGAATTTGTTTCACTACTTCTTGACACTGATCCTTAATCTGTATTTCTAAACTATCGTTTAAATTCACACCCTTTGCATATTCATCCTCTACATAAATATTCTCAATACCAAAATCCATTAATCGTTTTACATATTCCTTTTTGATAACTGCTCCAGTAGATATTAATACAGTGTCATTGCTACTGATTATGTCTCTTGCTAATAATTCATTCCCTTTTATAGAATTCAATGATATAATTCTCATAAATACCCCTTTTTTATCTTAAAGTAATAAAAACATATAAACACTCTTATATAATTACGTGTTGTTAATGCTATATCTATATCATACCACATACTTTAAATCTGTAAACTATATGTGTACTCTTTTCGGCGTGTATTTTATTATTTTCTTATACTTTCCTAGCTGCTACATGTATATCTTCCTATTTAAAGTCTTATACTAACTTTATGCTCATTGATATCTTATCGCAATTATTTTCTTGCAATGAGCCAATATACTATTTTAGTGTAATTTCATTGTTATTTAATTCACAATATCCAAAATAATGTATTTATAGAAAATTATATTGTGAATTTTTTTAATATTAATTCATTGGAATAATTTCCTTTGTATATTTTGTATATTTTTCAATCATTATAGCTATATTTTTTTCTACTTTCTTTGTTATTTTTTTAACAAAATGATTTGACAAATAAATTTTTATTTGTTATAGTCAAATTGTAAACAAAATAATGAATTTGTTAAAACATTAACAATAAAAATATTAGGAGGAATGTATATGTCAAAAACAGTGCAAACAAATCCACAAGAACATGTAGACGCTTTAGTTAAGAAGGCTCATGTAGCTCTTGAAGAGTTTATGCTCTTCGACCAAGAAGCAATTGATGTAATCGTTCGTGAAATGGCTCTTGCCGGACTTGAAAAGCAACAAATATTAGCTAAGATGGCTGTTGAAGAAACAGGTAGAGGCATCTATGAAGATAAGATAACAAAAAACATGTTTGCAACAGAGTCTATCTGGCATTCTATTAAATATCAAAAGACCGTTGGAATTATTGAGGATAATGACGAAGAAGATTACATGATCGTAGCAGAACCAATCGGTGTTGTTGCCGGAGTTACACCTGTTACTAATCCTACTTCCACCGTAATGTTTAAATGTATTTCCTGTATTAAAACACGTAATCCTATCATCTTTGGTTTTCATCCAAGTGCACAAAAATGTTCTATGGAGGCTGCAAAGACATTATTAGAGGCTGCTGTTAAAGCTGGCGCTCCAAAAAATTGCATTCAGTGGATTGAGTATCCTTCACTTGAAGCAACCAAAGAATTAATGAATCATCCAGGAGTATCTATGATCCTTGCAACTGGCGGATCGGGAATGGTAAAACAAGCGTATTCAGCGGGTAAGCCAGCACTTGGAGTTGGTCCTGGTAACGTTCCTTGTTTTATTGAAAAAACTGCTTCTTTAAAACGTGCAGTAAATGACCTTGTATTATCTAAATCCTTTGACAATGGAATGATTTGTGCTTCTGAACAAGCAGCTATTATTGAAGCACCTATCTATAAGGAAGTCGTTGAGCTTATGAAGAAAGCTGGTTGCTATTTTGCAACAAAAGAAGAAATCAAAAGATTAGAGCCAATCGTTATAAATCTTGAACACGGTACTGTTAATCCAGCTATTGTTGGACAGTCTCCATATACAATTGCTGCACTTGCCGGAATAACCATTCCTCTTCATACAAAAGTTCTTTGTACTGAATTAGATGGAGTTGGTCCTGAATACCCACTTTCAAAAGAGAAATTATCTCCAGTACTTGCTATTCTAAAAGCTGCTAATGTTGAAGAAGGCTTAAACCTTTGTGAAAAGATGGTCGCACTTGGAGGAATGGGTCATTCATCTGTAATACACTCTACCGACAATAATGTAATTAATGCATTTTCAAATAGAATGAAAACAGGCCGTATCATCGTAAATTCTCCTTCAACTCATGGTGCAATTGGTGATCTTTACAATACGAATATGCCATCTCTTACACTTGGATGCGGTTCCTATGGTGGTAACTCCACTACCCATAATGTATCCGCTGTTGATTTAGTTAATTATAAACGTGTAGCAAAGAGGAGAGTAAATATGCAATGGTTTAAGGTTCCAAGTAAAATATTTTTTGAATCGGGTTCCACTGCATACTTAGCAAAAATGCCAGATATCACCAAAGCTTTTATTGTAGCTGATCCTTCTATGACCGAACTTGGTTATGTTAACAAAGTATTGTATCAGTTAAGAAAACGTCCTGATTATGTACATTGTGAAATTTTTGATAGCGTTGAGCCAGATCCATCTTTAGAGACTATTATGAAAGGTGTTCAAGTAATGAACAACTTTAAACCAGATGTAATTATCGCTCTCGGCGGTGGTTCTGCAATTGATGCAGCCAAAGGAATGTGGTTGTTCTATGAAGATCCTACAGCAGATTTCAAGAATATGTCCCTCAAGTTCTTAGATATAAGAAAGCGTACCTACAAATTCCCTTCCTTAGGAAAAAAAGCAAAATTTGTTGCTATTCCTACTACTTCTGGAACAGGTTCCGAAGTTACTTCCTTTGCAGTAATTTCTGATAAGGTAGAAAACAAGAAATACCCATTAGCAGATTATGAGTTAACACCTGATGTTGCTATCATAGATCCCGACTTTGTTATGAGCGTACCAAAGAAATCCACTGCTTGGACCGGAATGGACGTTTTAACCCACGCTTTTGAGGCATATGTCTCCATCCTAGCTTCCGATTATACCGATGCATTATCAATCCATGCAATCGATATGGTATTCAAATATCTAAAAGACTCCTATACTTTAGGAGCTGCAAGTCCAGTTTCTAGAGAAAAGATGCATAATGCTTCTACCATAGCAGGAATGGCATTTACGAATGCATTCTTAGGAATTAATCATTCCTTAGCTCATAAGCTTGGTGGCGAATTCCATGTTCCTCACGGATGTGCTAATGCAATTTTATTACCACATGTAATTCGTTATAATGGTGTAGCATGCCCTACCAAATTTACTGCATGGCCTAAATATGAAAGCTACATTGTTGGCGATAAGATCTTTGAATTAATGACGAAACGTGGTAAGAGTCCTAAAAATAATGATGATGCCGTAGAGATGCTTGCAAAAGAAGTTGAAGAATTAAATAAATACTTGGGTATTCCATCTACTTTACAAGAATATGGAATAGACGAAAAAACATTCTTATCAAAGGTATCTTCCCTTGCGGATTTAGCATTTGGCGATCAATGTACAACTGCTAATCCAAGATTACCACTTGTATCTGAACTAGAAGAATTATATTTAATCGCTTATTATGGCAAAGACAATTTACCTAAATAGATAGTTTATAAATAGATAATTTGCCTAAATAAATATTAGACCTAATGTATATAACATCTTTAATATAAATCAATATAAAAGAAGGAAGGATGTTACAAGATGTATTTAAATCTTGTAACATCCTTCCTTTTCTATTTAACTATGAAATAAACGGATATTACTTCTATTTCATAAAGTTGTTACTACCAAGTGCTTGATTAAGTGCCTTCTTTTCATCTCCAGATAATTCAACGAAGGATTCCCCTTTTATAATTTCTTTGATGTAAGTATAACATCCCTCTCTGCTACTATGCATTGAATTAAGTAAAAATCCATTGTTTTTATCATCTAGCAGCGCTAGCGCAAAACTAAGTTTCCCACCCATCTCCTTGAAGGCATCATACTTGATTATACCTATCTTTTGATACGTTGTTAACATATTCTCTTTAATTATCCCGATCTCTGTTTTCATCGTTTTTGTATCTTCTTTTAAGCAATCAATGTCTGCAAATCTTGCTAGAACTTCACTCTCTAGATTTTCACCATTCGCTCCTGACATAAATTTATTATATTTTTTGTTTATCTTACGATGTTTCACCATAAATATTATTAGTAGTACTAGTATTAAGAGCGTTACTCCCATTAATCCTATGGTAAAATACACAATATTACTATTTATAAATTCAGAAATGTTCATCCTCATTTCCTCCCAAGAGTATTTTAATGTTATTCTATAGTCATCCTTGTACTTCTTAATTCAGTGTTTCAAATAGCTCAACAATTCTTTCTAATTCTTCATCCGAATAGTATTCTATTTCTATTTTACCCTGGTTTTTCTGCTTTTTATGAATTGATACTTTTGTGCCTATGATTTTTCTGATTTTTTCTTCTAAATCACGATAAATAAAGGCATCTTCTACTGTAACTGCTATTTCTTTTTCTGGTTTTTGATTTAATATCTGTTTTACAAGCTTCTCTGTCTCTCGCACACTTATTTTATTATCAAAAATCTTACTTGCAGTGATGTATTGTAACTCGTTATCTTCAATAGGTAACAATGCACGCGCATGTCCACTTGAAATCATATCGTCGATTAGCATTTGTTGCACTCTTGAATCCAATTTGAGTAAACGCATTGAGTTCGTTACCGCCGCTCTACTCTTTGATACTCTTTCAGCAACTTCATCCTGTTTTAAATTGAATTCCTTAATTAGCCTTTGATATGCGAAAGCTTCTTCAATTGGATTCAGATCTTCTCTTTGAATATTTTCTATTAATGCAATCTCAATTATTTCTTGTGGTGTATAATCTTTAATGATTGCTGGAACTTCTTTTAAACCAGCAAGTCTTGCTGCACGCCATCTTCTCTCGCCAGCAATGATTTCATAATATTTGTCTCTTTTTTGCAGTAGTAATGGCTGTATAACACCATAAAGTTTAATAGATTCTGACAGCTCTTGGAGTGCGTCTTCATCAAAATTCTTTCTGGGTTGTTCCCTGTTTGGTTCTATTTCGTTTATATGTATCAATGTTTCACGTGAAACATCGTCTTTTTTAATTTCTTTCTTTTCTTTACTTCCTATCTGTTCCGGGATCATTATATCTAATCCTCTGCCCAGCCCTTTTTTTATTGACATATTCTTCACTCCCTATATCCCGTATCATATTCGCAAATCAATTTCCTGTAGCATTAATTATATTGTGGTTATTATATTTATTTTTTTCTTCGATATTGTATTTCACTAGGTTCGTTTTTAGCATATAATTCAGCTTCGTCCTTTTCAATTACCTCACTTGCCAATTGTCTATATCCCTCGGCTCCTGCTGATTTTGAATCATAAAGATTAATTGGTAATCCATGGCTTGGTGCTTCAGCCAATCTTACGTTTCTTGGGATAATTGTTTTATATATATTCTGTTTTAAGTTTTCTTTTACATTTTCAACAACTTGTAAAGATAAATTTGTTCTTGCATCAAACATTGTAAAAACCACGCCTTCCAATTCTAACTGTGGATTTAATCTCTGTTTTACAAGATTGATTGTATGTAGTAGTTGTGTTAAGCCTTCTAATGCATAAAACTCGCATTGAATAGGAACTAGTACTGTATCCGCTGTTGTCATAGCATTAACGGTAAGTGTGTTTAAAGAAGGTGGGCAGTCGATAATAATGAAATCATAATCATCTCTTATCTCATCAATATATTTCTTTAATATATACTCTCTTCCCTTAATACCAATTAATTCAATCTCAGCTCCTGCTAAATTTACATTTGAGGGTAAAACAAACAGATTTTTTATTGGGCTCTCAATCAAACATTCTTGAAGTGTACAATCACCTATCAACATTTGATATATGGTATTTTTAAGATTATTCTTATCAATACCAAGTCCACTCGATGTATTTCCCTGGGGATCTATATCAACTGTGAGTACTTTCTTATTCTTTTCAGCTAAGCAAGCAGATAAATTAATTGCAGTTGTTGTCTTACCAACGCCACCTTTTTGATTTGCTACTGCTATTACTCTTCCCATTAATACACCAGCCTTTCCTGCTGTATATTTTAATCAAATATATTGATTTATTGTCAATCACGGACACTTTATAACGCAATCTCTATTATATCATCTTTCCTTTATTATATCTATACCTAAATACTTTTATCCTCCATTATATCTAACCCAAATACATTAATCCACAATTAAATCTGTACCCGAATACTTTTATCCTCCATTATATTTATATCTAAATACTTTTATCCTCCATTATATCTATATCTAAATACTTAGATCATCCATTTGATCTACGCCCAAATACTTTTATCCTCATTATATATATATCTAAATACTTAAATCATCCATTATATCTACACCCAAACACAAATACTTTTATCACATTATATTAATATCTAAATACTTAGATCATCCATATGATCTACGCTTAAATATTTTATCCTCATTATATCTATACTCATATACTTTTATCCTCTATTATAACTATACGCAAATATTTTAATCCTTTATTATATCTACACCCAAATACTTTTATCCTCATTATACTATACCTAAATACTTTAATCCTCTATTTGATCTATATCTAATACTCTATCCATCTGCGTTTATCCATACCTAATACTCCTATCATCTATAATATCTATACCGAATACTCCTATCATCACCCATAATATCTAAACTTAAATGCTTCTATCTTATATGAATATAAAAAAGGAATGTTTCACGTGAAACATTCCTAATGATCAAAACATATATATTCTTATTTAACTATCTAATGCACACAAAACCTTACATCGATAGACTAAAATAAATCAACAAAATTATTCTTGATTGCATATACAGCAGCCTGAGTACGATCAGAAACATTAATTTTCTTGAAAATATTTGAAACATGATTTTTAACTGTCTTTTCACTTATACCAAGCATATAAGCAATTTCCTTATTAAACAATCCCTCCGCTAATAATTTAAGCACTTCGACTTCTCTTTTTGTCAAAGAATCATTTTCTAAATGAATTACTCTATCATCTAACCTTCTTTTTAGCAAAGGTACTAAACTTGATTGTATATAAGTTTCTCCCTTATAAACAGTAAAAATTGCTTTTTTTAAGACCGCCGACTCAGAATCCTTTAAGACGTATCCGTTTACACCGATTTCAACTGCACGTACCAAATATTCAACTTCATTATGAATCGTTAGAATTAAGACTTTTATATCCTTTTTCTTTTCCTTTAAATATTGAAGTACCTGAATACCGTTCATACGTGGCATATTAATATCTAGTAAAAGCACATCTGGACACACCTTATTAATCATCTCAATACATTGAATTCCATCATCTGCTTCACCAATTACAACAATATCACCATCTAGCTCTAATAGTTGCTTTATTCCTTCTCGAACCATTAAATGATCATCTGCAATTGCTATTTTAATCGGATTCATTCTTTTCCCCCTTACTTATACTAAATGGTACTGATACAATTACTGAAGTACCTTTATTACTTTCTGAATGTATTTCGATTTTACCCGACATCAAATTAATTCTTTCTTTCATTATTGATAATCCAAGTCCGGATAAGGCTTCATCACTGTTTTTATCGTTCTTATTATTACAATTAAATCCGACTCCATTGTCATGAACAGTAACTGTAATACTTTTTTCTTGGTAGTTTATATCAATATTAATTTGCGTCGCATGTGCATGTTTCAGAACATTGTTACATGCCTCTTGAATTACTCTAAATAAAGTTAAGCTAATTACAGGTAAAACGCTAATATTTTCCTTGTTCGCATGAAGTGTAACCTTTACTTCATTCATATCAATAAGCTGTATTACATATCGTTCCACAGTATTGATTAATCCCAAGTCATCTATTGACATTGGTCTAAGATTATATATAATAAAGCGCATATCTTCAATGTCTGTTTTTATTGATTTTCTCATTGAAGTTAATTCTAATTTTGCACGTATTAAATCGACGTCCAATAATTTACTACATAATTCCGCCCTGTGTCCAATATTGGCAAGATTTTGAACTATAGTATCATGTAAATCTCTTGCAATTCGTTGTCGTTCTGTTTCTTGAATTTCTAAAATATTCAAACCAAATTCTTTTGAATACTTTTCTCTAAATTCCATTCCTTCACCTTTTTTATTTTCCAAAACATGAATGTTATAATACTCTAAGCACTGTTTCGTTTCAACTAATGACTTCTTCTTAACATTAAGTTTTTTAATTTCTTCTACGAATCTATTCGATATAATATATAAATCATTTATCTCTGCCTTTAAATCGATATCATTATATAATTTATCACAATCATAATTGGGAGAAAACAATTTTAAAATGCTTTCATTCCTCTGTTGTATCTCTATTAATAGCAATTCCTGTTTAGTCAATTTATCTTGGCATTCTAAAATTTGATAACTTAATGTATTTATTTGCTCTTCTATCTCATTAATAGAATTAGATAAAAAGTAACACGATTCATTACTTCGCTCTATGATATCACATTGATTCATCTCATTTACAATAATATTCTTCAATTTATTCGGAACTTCCTTTCTAAACAAAAGTAGTAAGAATATTATAATATCACATACACTTTACCGAATTATCGCGTTAATTTGTTACAGTTGTTATAAATTATACATACTTATTTCTATATCATATAACATTTTGCAATACATTTAAAGCAAAATTTACATAAAATAGTATTTATCTATCAGTCGTCTTAGTTTTCAGCATTCATTTTGCATTTAAAGCATAAATTTTCTTCTTTAATCATCATCCTAATATGTTTAATTCCAGCTTCTTCAAATTCTTCCCCTACTGCACTAAAACCTATCTTTTCATAAAATCCTTTTGCAGCTAGTTGTGAATATAAATGCACCTCATGAATCCCTGATGTAAATGCTTTACCCAGTAACATTCTAACTACAAAATCGCCATATTTATGCCCTCTATATTCCTTCAAGACGGCTACTCTTCCGATCTTGCAGCCATCCTCATTATAGATTATTCTTCCTGTAGCAACTGCCTTTTTTTGTTCCAAATCTTCGTATACCAATACATGAACTGCAATAGAATCAAATTCGTCAAATTCAAGTTCTGCAGATACTCCCTGCTCTTCTTGAAATACTTTTCTTCTAATTTCAAAAACTTCTGATAAATCATCGCCATAAGATAGCAGCTTGCCTTGTACTAGCATAATATTTCTCCTTTATAGAAAGTGTTTACATAATACTGATTATAGTGGTGCTTTACTCGGTTTACCCGCTCTTCTTGGGTACTTCTTCGGTGTCTCATCTGTTTTATGAATTACTACTAAGGTTCTCTCTATATCTGAAAAAGGTAGCATAAGTTCCTTTGTATTTTCAATCACAGCTCCTAATATTTCTAGCGCATTTTTTGCAGAATCTAGTTCTTCAATGATATGTCCTGATTTATATGGTATAAAATATCCACCTGTTTTAACATAAGGGATACAATATTCTGATAATAGAGAAAGCTTAGCAACTGCACGCGATACGCACAAATCAAAGCTTTCCCTATATTCTAAATTCTGTCCAAAATCTTCTGCTCTTCCATGAATCGCTATAATATTTGTAAGTTTTAACTTAACAATAACTTCATTTAAAAAATCAACTCTTTTATTCAAGGAATCAAGTAATACAATATCCCAATCAGGAAAAGCTATTTTTAATGGAATCCCTGGAAAGCCCGCACCAGTACCCATATCTAAAATCCTACAATGTTCCGACTTAAATACAGTAACCAGTGACAAACTATCTATAAAATGCTTTATCATGACTTCCGAAAAATCCGTGATTGTTGTTAAATTCATAACTTTATTCGTTTCGATCAATAGTTCATAATAATCAATGAACTGTTGTTTTTGTAAGTCTGTTAACTCTATTTTCAAGAAATTGAGTCCTTCATAGAATACTTCTATATTTTCATATTTATTATACTCCACAGCTTTTCCTCTCTTTCCTCATGCTTCTTTCCCTTTATATTGTGTAAGATACACTAGTAAAACTGAGATGTCGGCAGGTGAAACACCTGAGATTCTAGATGCCTGTCCTATGGAAATTGGTCGAAACATAGTCAACTTTTGTTTTGCTTCCATACGTAAACTCGGAATAGACATAAAATCCAATTCCTCCGGAAGCTTTTTCTTCTCAAGCTTTTTAAATTGTTCCACTTGCCTTAGTTGCCTTATAATATAACCGTTATATTTTATATTAATATTTACCTGCTCCGTTATATCCTTTGATAGCTTTGGTCGGTTATTATCAATTTGTTCAATTAAATCATAATTAAGTTCCGGCCTTTTAATCAATTCAGATAATGAACTTCCTGTTTTGAGCGGTGTGCTATTTGTATTAATAAGTAGTTCTTGTACTTCTCTATTTGCGCCAATTAAGGTATTTTCTAATCGATTAATTTCTTTTTCGATCTGCATTTCCTTAATAATAAGTCCTTCATATCTTTCCTCATTGATTAAACCAACTTGATATCCTATCTTTGTTAACCGAAGATCTGCATTATCCTGTCTGAGTAGTAAGCGATATTCCGCTCTGGAAGTCATCATTCGATATGGTTCATGTGTTTCCTTGGTTACTAAGTCATCAATTAGTACTCCAATATAAGCTTGAGAACGGTCTAGAATAACTGGTTCCCTTCCGAGTAATTTCATTGACGCATTAATACCCGCTATTAAACCCTGTGCTGCCGCTTCTTCATATCCAGAACTACCATTAAACTGGCCTCCACTAAAGAGTCCTTCTATCTTTTTAAACTCGAGTGAAGGTTTTAATTGCATCGGATTAATACAATCGTACTCAATAGCATAAGCATTTCTAACGATATTCGCATTTTCGAGACCTGGAACAGACCGATACATCAGATATTGAACATCCTCTGGTAAAGAACTTGACATCCCCGCAATATACATCTCATTCGTATAATTACCCTCAGGTTCAATAAATACTTGATGTCTTTCCTTGTCTGCAAATTTTACAACCTTATCTTCTATGGAAGGGCAATATCTTGGTCCTGTACCTTTAATATATCCTGAATACAAGGGTGATCGATCAATATTTGCCCGAATAATACTATGTGTATTTTCGTTTGTATACGTTAGCCAGCAAGAATTCTGTTTTTTTTGAATCTCCTCTGGATTTGTTGTAAAGGAAAATGGTACTACCGTCTCGTCGCCAAACTGCTCCTCCATCTTGGAGAAATCAATAGAGCGCTTATCTATTCTTGCAGGTGTTCCTGTTTTAAAACGAAAAATTTCAATCCCAAGAGATTGTAGTGAAGCTGTTAAGAAGTTTGCTGCTTGTAATCCATTTGGCCCCGTTGCATTGCTGACATCCCCGTAGATGCATCTTGCTTTTAAGTACGTACCAGTACATAGAATAACAGCTTTACATGGATATATGCCGCCAGAATAAGTCTTAACTCCTGTTATCTTTTGGTCTTCTGCGAGTATCTCAACTACTTCCGCTTGTTTCAGTGTTAAATTTGGTGTGTTTTCCAATATTTTTCTCATGGATCTAGAATATTCTTGTTTATCAGCTTGTGCACGTAATGAATGTACTGCAGGTCCTTTGGATGTATTTAACATTTTCGACTGAATAAATGTCTTGTCAATATTAATACCCATTTCTCCACCCAAAGCATCTATTTCCCTCACAAGATGACCTTTTGATGTACCTCCAATATTCGGATTACATGGCATCAAGGCGATGCTATCCATACTAATTGTAAATATCATTGTATTTAATGATAGTCTAGCACATGCGAGCGCTGCTTCGCAACCTGCATGTCCTGCTCCAACAACTATGACATCATAACTTTCGTAACTATAAGACATTTCTTCCTCATTCCCTTTCTATCTAAAAAATACCTATATTCAATCATTCAATATAAAATGTTTCCTATTCCTATTCCTATTCCTATTCCTATTCCTATTCCTATTCCTATTCCTATTCCTATTCCTATTCCTATTCCTATTCCTATTCCTATTCCTATTCAAGTTTATATTAATAAAGCTTTATTGTCTATATTTTTCTTATTTCCTTTATAAAATATAGTTCGAGATACCTAAATAGTTTTTACTAATAGACGCTACCCATCAATTATAAAATAACTTTTTGCATATATAAATTTACATCAAGATATGGAATGTTCCTCAGTTACTACCAACACCCCGAAAGAACGAGAATAGATTTTCCAAAATCTATTCTCGCTCTTTTAATAATATTTTGCCTAAGCAAAATATTATTTCCCCATACAAAATTCCTTAAATATCATATTAACCAGATCCTCTTCAACGCTTTCTCCAATGATATTACCAAGGACTTCATAAGCATTCATAAGATCAATTGAGTAAAAGTCTTCCGGCATAGTAGCTTCAATGCTCAGTTTTACTTGCTTCAGACTTTCTAGTGCTTCTATTAATGCTTGCTTATGTCTTGCATTTGTTATATAAATCTCATCATTAAAGAATATTTCTCCACTGAAAAACATTTCCTTTATCATTTCTTCTAGATCACTCATTCCAATGTTTCCTACAGTAGAGAAGGCTATGATATTTTTATCTGTTTTTGACTCAATTTCTTTCATCGATACAACAGGTTCTAAATCCGACTTATTATAGAGAATAATTGCTTTTTTATTCTGAATCATCGTAAGTATTGCGTTATCATTATCATCCATTTTCGTTGAAGAATCCATTACATAGAGAATTAGGTCTGCATCCTTAGTAACGCGTATAGCCTTCTCGACACCAATTTTTTCTATCGTATCTTCCGTATCTCTAATTCCTGCTGTATCTATTATGTTAAGGCATATTCCATTAAAATTAATCGTCTCTTCTAATGTATCTCTTGTTGTACCTGCTATGTCAGTTACAATCGCTCTGTCTTCTCCTAATAAATTGTTAAGTAACGATGATTTCCCGGCATTTGGTTTTCCTACAATTACAGTTTTTACACCTTCTTTTATAATCTTCCCTTGCTCAGATTCTCGAATTAATCGATCAATTACCTTGCATTCCTCTTCCACGTGTTCCATCAAAGTATCATTAAATCCATCAATGCTGATATGCTCTGGATCATCAAGTGCAGCTTCGATAAATGCTATATCTCTCAGAATCATCTCCCTTTGTTTTATAATAAAAAGGTGAACATTGCCTCTTAATTGACTAATTGAATTCTTAAGTGCCAACTCATTTCTTGCATTAATAATATCGATTACTGCCTCTGCTTGAGATAAATCTATTCTACCATTTAAAAATGCCCTCTTGGTAAATTCTCCGGGATCTGCTATTCTTGCGCCATATTTAACTACTGTATCAAGAATCTTTTTGGTTACTACGATTCCTCCATGACAATTAATCTCAATAACATCTTCCCTGGTATAACTTTTTGGAGCTCTCATGATGGAAACCATTACTTCGTCAACGATTTGATCGCCATCAACAATAAATCCATAATGTATGGTATGACTCTTCTCTTTTGATAGTATTTTATTACGATTTTTTGATTGATAAATTAGGTCAATTATATTAAAGACTTCACTACCGCTAATTCGAATGATGCTAATACCAGCATTACTTAAACCGGTTGTAATTGCAGCTATCGTATCTGTCTTCATTAACTATTCCTCCATCCTATGCAAGAAAGGTGTCTAAAAGTTCTGTTTCGACTTTTAAACACCCCTCTTATGAATTTCCTTTTAATATATTTTAGACGTTTTCCATCTTGCTTTTTTCTTTACTTTCTCTATATTCCTTATAGTCCTTGCGATAATCTTTGGAATATTCCTTGTTTTTAATACTATTGTTATTGCTATTGCTATTAGCATTGCTACTGGTATTGCTACTGTTATAGCTATTACTATTGCCATTGCTACTGGTATTGCTACTGTTATAGCTATTACTACTGCCATTGCCATTGCTACTGGTATTGGTATTAGTATTGGTATTAGTATTTGTATTGGTATTAGTATTGGTATTGCTACTGTTATAGCTATTACCATTGCCAATGCTGGTACTATTGCTACTGTTGTTATTGCTATTATTGTAATTGCTTGTTTTATTATTACCACTATACTTATTCTCATAGCTAGATTTCTTAACGTTGACTACTACTCTACGGAAAGGTTCTTCCCCTTCGGAATATGTTTCAACATATTTATCGTTTTGTAATGCGGAATGAATAATTCTTCTCTCATAAGGATTCATTGGTTCTAAAGATACTGATCTCTTCGTTCTCTTTACCTTATAAGCAATGTTTTTAGCGAGATTCTCAAGTGTTTCTTTTCTTCTCTCTCTATAGTTCTCCGTATCTAATTTAACTTTTATATAGTTTTCACTATTTTTATTTACAACAAGACTTACTAAGTATTGAAGTGAATCCAACGTTTGTCCTCTTTTACCTATGAGAACGCCCATATCCTCACCTTTTACATTAATATCTACAGTCGAATTCTCTATATCATATACTACTTCCGTTATAGCAGCTATTTTCATTGCAGAGAATATTTTGTCTAAGAAATCTTTTGCTGTTTTATCAATACTAAATTTTATTCTAGCTTTTATCTTTGCTGGCTTCCCAAACATTCCCAAAAAACCATTTGTTTCTTTTTCGATTATTTCATATTCAAGTCTATCTGCTGTTGTTTCTAAATGAACCATAGCACTCTTTAATGCTTCATCTACTGACTTAGCAGAAAAATCAACCCAATCCATCATTATTTATCCCCCTTTTCACTATTCCTTTTTTGAAGAAGATTAGCATTTGCTGCAATACTACCTGATTTATAAGAAACATTACTTTTCTTAAAATTAGTTGGCTCATAAACTTTCTTTTTCTCTTCTTCATTTTTCTCGGGACTATCTATTTTTTCAGTAACAGTTCCTTCTATTGATTTTGTCTGTTTTTTTGCAAGTTCTTGCATAGAATTATTAGGAACTGTACCCATTTTTTCTCTTCTCTTTGACGCTTTCATAGCACTTTTTTCAATTAGTTCCTCAACATTTATGTGATCCATATATTTATTTACAAAGTATTGTTGCGCAATTGCAAATAAACTACTTGCAATCCAGTATATACCAACACCGATAGGCAACATAATACAGAATACACCTGACATTATTGGCATAATTGTATTCATTGATGACATCGCATTTGCAGTTGGATTATCTTTATTCGTTGTATTCTTTACCGCAATCTGTTTTCCCTGCACAAACTGTAAAGCCATAGCCAAAAACGGTATTAAGAGACCAGGGAATTTCCAACCAGGTGCGTCGGCAATATTTAATACACCAAAAAAGCTATTTGCATGCTTAATTTTTGAAGCGTTTACTACGATAACATCTTTGATAGCAGGAAAGCTATCGCTTAACTGATCCCAATGTGTAGACTTAAATTTTGATAAAATATCGATAATATGATTATTTGAAATCACATTGGTATCCATCTCATTAAATTTTACAATGCTAATTTTTGCATTATCAGCAAGAACCTTCATAGGAGTGGCAACATCCCCTCCTGTATTCTGGATGGCAATTGCAATATTATCATACACACTCTTTATTGCATCAACATAGGCTGGAATATTATTAATTACTTGATATAATGCAAACATAATTGGTAATGTAATGATAAGAGGTAAACATCCAGCGGTTGGGCTTGCACCATATTTATGATATACTGCTTGCGTCTCTGCTTGCTGTCTTGTTATGGAATCTTGATCACGTTTTCCTTTATATTTTGCCTGTATCTTCTGTAATTCAGGGTTCATTCTGGAAGAAAGCTTTGTAAATTTCTGTTGTTTAATTGTAAGCGGTAACATCAATGCCTTCGTTAAAAAAGTGAATACTATAATACATAATGCAATGTTCTGAATTCCGAATATATTAAAAAACTCATAGATACCATTCATTATCAAACCAAGAACATGTGCTATTGGGCCTAATAACCCTCCGCTTTTAGTTAAAAATGTTGTAACCAATTATTTATCCTCCTTAGAACCGCTGTCCAAAATAAAATTATACAATAAATATTTGTTATGGAACAGGATCATATCCTCCCTTATGAAAGGGGTGACATCTTAATATTCTTTTCACAGCCAAATAAGTCCCTTTTAAAGCACCATATTTTTCCAGTGCTTCAATTGCATACAAAGAGCAGGTAGGTGTATAGATACAGGATGACGTTCTTTTTAATGGAGAAATAAACTTGCGGTAAATTTTTATCATTAAAATTAGCATTTTTTTGATCACTTCAATACCCCTACACATATTCTTTGGAAAATTTATATACTTCAGATGTACATCGTTTCTTTCAATATTTTATGCAGCTTCGATAAATGTAAAAACGCGCTTTCAATCTCACTAAAAGCTTTTTCTTTTGCTCCTGCTCTGGCAACTACGATAATGTCTAAACCACTATTAAACATATCTTCCTTTAACCGATAACTTTCTCGAATTAATCTTGTAACTCTGTGTCTTACAACACTATTACCAACTTTTTTGCTAACCGATATTCCAAGTCTGTTTTTTTCTGTTTCATTCTTCATTACATACATGATTAAATACTTATTCGCAAATGATTTACCATTACGGTACACGAATTTAAAAATATCATTTTTCTTCATTGATTCCGTACTATTCATCTTTTCTTCCATTACTTTCTAGGTTATTTGAATTATTCTTTGAAATAAGCCTTACAATAAGAGAAGAAAAAGGTCACAAAATGCGACCTAAGCAGATAACTTATTTCTTCCCTTTGATCTTCTAGCAGTAATTACTTTTCTGCCTCCTGGTGTACTCATTCTTGCTCTAAAACCATGAACCTTAGCTCTTGATCTCTTTTTCGGTTGGAATGTCATTTTCATTTTATACGCACCTCCTTTAATTGTACCGTAACTCTATGGTAAGCGAATTTGTCAATTATATTTTGGAATATCACGTTTATTATATTCGCAAACACCTCTTCCGTCAAGTAGATATTTTCTGTTTTAAATATATCAAAATAGAAATGAACCTGATTTCTTCTATATATAGCATAGTTTTACGTAATGTTTGTTTATTAATTGTTAATTTTTGTGGATAACTTGTGTTTATTTTAAATTTTATAAAAATATTTCGTTACTTTATCCCCTTTTCAGGCTTGTTTATTATGTTTACTTAATTATACACCTATCAACATTTCTAATGAAAAAGAAAGAAAGACATAATAACCATTGAAAATTTAATAAATTTGTTATAATATATAAATATGTGAGTATCTATGGAGGCTATAATGAAAAATCAAATTCAATCAAAATGGGACGAAATATTAAAATACTTAATTTCAGAATATGGTATAACAGAAGTATCCTATAATACTTGGTTGCGACCACTGAAGGTATATGATGTAAAGGATAAAGTTATTACTATTTTAATTAATGATGAGCGAATTGGACCTCCAAGTATTAATATTATTAAAAATAAGTATGAACTTTTATTAAAAGTATCAATAGAAGAAGTAATGAATTCACCTTACGATATTAAATTTATTCTGGCAAGTCAAGTGGATTCCGAAGATTCGAAAAAGAGTGAGGCCGTCGCTACAAAAAAAACAAAAGATAGTCCAACCTTTTTAAATCCAAGATATACTTTTGACACCTTTGTTGTTGGAGGAAATAATGAGTTTGCCAGAGCGGCATGTCTTGCTGTAGCAGAAAATCCAGGCGAAATATATAATCCTCTTTTTATCTATGGTGGTGTTGGACTTGGTAAAACTCACTTAATGCATTCCATTGCTCATTTCATTTTATCACAGAATCCAGATACGAAAGTACTGTATGTAACAAGTGAAAAATTTACAAATGAGCTAATAGATTCTATTCAAAAAAACACTACAACTCAATTTCGTGATAAGTATCGTAGCATTGATATACTCCTAATTGATGATATTCAATTTATAATAGGAAAGGAAAGAACTCAAGAAGAGTTTTTTCATACTTTTAATACATTACATGAATCCAAAAAACAAATTATTATAACCAGCGATAAATCACCAAAGGAAATGCTTACTTTAGAAGAAAGACTACGTTCTCGTTTTGAACATGGTCTACTTGCAGATATTCAAGCACCTGATTATGAAACTAGAATGGCAATCTTAAATAAGAAAGCAGAACTAGATGGTTTAAATATTGATGAAGAAATCATCAAATACATTGCTACCAATATCAAATCCAATATTCGAGAATTAGAAGGTGCTTTAACAAAAATCGTTGCTTTTTCCAGATTAAAGAAAAGGGAATTAACCTTTATATTAGCAGAAGAAGCTTTAAAAGATATTATTTCACCAAATGCAGAAAAAATTATTACTCCTGAATTAATCGTAGAAATAGTTGCAGAACATCATAATATTACCCCTGCAGAAATTTATTCTAAAGACAAAAGTAGAAATCTTTCTTATCCAAGACAAATAGTAATGTATTTATGTCGTCGTTTAACAGATCATACCGTCACTGATATCGGTAAGTTGCTTGGGAATCGAGACCATTCTACCGTATTGCATGGTTATGATAAAATAGTTCATGATATGGAAAATGATGCTATTTTACATAATACAATTGATGTATTAATTAAGAAGATTAATCCTGAATAAAAGAAACATTCTCATGTTGATATTTGATGTATTGAATGTGTATTATATTTTGTAATTTATTGGATGTTCATTAAAAGGCTGTTATCCACACCAAAAACGGTAGTTATTTACAAGGTTATACATGTCCTAGAACCCTTGTTTTTAAGGCGTTATAAGGCATATCAACAAATTCACACCCCTTATTACTACTACAACTAAGAATCATTTATATATTTATCTATAAAAGGCGAAAGGAGTTATACACAAATATGAAAATACAATGTCAAAAAAATGATTTACTAAATAGTGTCAATATCGTTTTAAAAGCAATCCCCGTAAAATCGACGATGCCTATATTGGAATGTTTGATTATAGAAGCTACCAATAATCAAATTAAGTTAATCTCAAATGATATGGAATTAGGGATAGAGACAATCGTAAAAGGTACAATTCTAGAAAGTGGCTCTGTAGCATTAAATGCAAAAATATTTTCTGAAATTGTAAGGAAGCTTCCTGACAACGATGTTAATATTAAAACAGATGATTCCTTTATGACAGAAATTATATGTGAAAAGGCAAAATTTAATATATCCGGAAAATCAGGAGAGGAATTTCCTTATCTTCCAAAAATAGAAAAGAACAATGCAGTGGTATTATCTCAATTTACATTAAAAGAAGTAATCAGACAGACGGTATTCTCTATCTCTGATAATGAGACAAATAAGATAATGACAGGTGAATTATTTGAGATTAATAAAAATGAACTTCGTATTATTTCACTAGACGGTCATAGAATTTCAATTCGTAAAATTCTTATGAAAGAAGATTACGAATCTATTAAAGTAATTGTTCCAGGTAAGACATTGAATGAAATAAGTAAAATTTTATCTGGTGAAGTATCCTCTTTGGTAAATATGTATTTTACAGATAAACATGTATTATTTGAATTTGATAACACGGTAGTTTTATCTCGCTTAATTGAGGGAGAATATTATAAAATTGATCAGATGCTTTCAAGTGATTATGAAACAAAGGTTACAATTAATAAAAAGGAACTGCAAAATTGTATTGAAAGAGCATCTTTATTAATTCGTGAAACAGAGAAAAAACCAATCATCATTGAAATTAAGAGCAATAATTTTGTATTAAAAATTAATACTTCGATTGGTTCAATGAAAGAAGAAGTTGATATAGAAGTTGAAGGCAAGGATATTTTGATAGGATTTAATCCTAAGTTTTTATTAGAGGCCCTTCGAGTTATTGATGATGAGATGGTAGATATTTATTTAATTAATGCGAAAGCACCTTGTTTTATTCGGGATAAAGACCAATCATATATATATTTAATACTACCAGTTAATATTAATGTTGCATCTCAATAATAGATTATGGCTCTATCAACATTCTATTATCATAAATATATTAATCTAAAAGGGAGAAACAAAATGCAACAAATAAAATTAAGGGAAGAATATATTAAGCTAGGACAAGCACTTAAAGCTGCAGGATTAGTAGATTCTGGGGTAGATGCAAAAGATGTAATAATAGATGGGCTTGTCAAAGTAAATGGGGTTATTGAATATCAAAGGGGTAAAAAGTTACGCGATGGTGATATGGTAGAGTTCAATGGTAAGGTAGAAATTATAAAATAAAGTAGATCTGTTTTGAAAAGGATAAATTGGTGCAGGCATGATTGTAAAGTCTCTAGAACTTATGGATTATAGAAATTATAGTCAGCTTAATATGGAATTTCATAATGGCACTAATATTTTGTATGGAGAGAATGCACAGGGAAAAACAAATATACTGGAAGCAATTTATCTTTGTGGAACTGCAAAATCACATAAAGGAAGTAAAGATAAAGAGCTAATTATGCTAGAAAAAGAAGAAGCTCATATTCGAATTATGATAGAAAAAAATGAAATACCGCACCGAATTGATTTACATTTAAAGAAAAACAAGTCAAAAGGTGTTGCAATCGATGGTATTCCAATTAAACGACAAGGTGAATTATTTGGAATGTTGAACCTTGTATTTTTTTCACCGGAAGATTTATATTTAATTAAAAGTGGACCTAGTGAAAGAAGAAAATTCATAGATTTAGAACTATGCCAATTAGATAAGATATATTTATACAATTTAACAAATTATAACAAAACATTAGTTCAGAGGAATAATTTATTAAAGCAAATAAGTTATAAAAGGGAATTATTGGATACACTTAGTATATGGGATATGAAATTAATTGAATACGGAACGAGTATTATAGAATCAAGATATCAATTTATTGAACATTTGAATGAATTGGTAAAAGAGATACATAAGAGACTGTCTGGTGGAAAAGAAGAATTAAGAATACAGTACGAACCAAATGTAAAAAAAGAAAATTTTGAAGATAAATTAAGAAAATCATTAGAGCGTGATATGGCTTTAAAAATGACAAATGTTGGTCCACATAGGGACGATTTAACTTTTTTATTTGGAACCTTAGATATCCGAAAATTCGCATCACAAGGCCAGCAGCGAACAGTAGCTTTATCCTTAAAACTTGCAGAAATAGAACTTGTTAAATCTGTAATTAAACAAAACCCAATTCTTTTATTAGATGATGTATTATCGGAGCTCGACAGAAAGAGACAAACACATTTGCTAAATAGTATTGGTGACATTCAGACGATTATTACCTGTACAGGATTAGAAGAATTTATAAGTAACAGGTTTGATTATAATAAAATATTTCATGTGGTAGCTGGAACTGTAGTTGGTGAAAATTAGTATCAAGTTAGATGTAGAAAACACATTTATGTGATATACAGTAGGAGGATATATATGAGTTCAGAATACGGTGCAGATCAAATTCAAATTTTGGAAGGACTAGAGGCTGTAAGAAAAAGACCGGGTATGTATATCGGATCAACCTCTTCGAAAGGATTACATCATTTGGTTTATGAGATTGTAGATAATGCAGTCGATGAAGCCTTAGCTGGATTCTGCGATACCATTGATGTTACGATTAACAAAGATAATTCCATAACCGTAATTGATAATGGACGTGGTATTCCGGTAGGTATCAACCACAAGAAAGGTATCTCGGCCGTAGAAGTTGTATTTACAATTTTACATGCTGGCGGTAAGTTTGGTGGTGGGGGATACAAAGTATCAGGTGGACTTCATGGTGTAGGTGCATCTGTTGTAAATGCATTATCCGAATATCTTGAAGTTGAGATTTATCTTGATGGAAAACAATATTTTCAAAGATTCGAACGCGGTAAGGCTATGAATCGTTTAGTGATGACGGGAGATACAACGCTACAAGGAACGAAGGTTACATTCCTACCGGATAAACAAATATTTGAAGAAACCGTGTATGATTTTGAAGTATTAAAACAGAGACTTCGTGAAATGGCGTTTTTAACAAAGAATTTAAAGATTGTTCTTCGTGATGATAGAGAAGAAGAGCAAATAATGAAAGATTTCCATTATGCTGGAGGTATAAAGGAGTATGTTGAATTTCTAAACAGACATAAGGATCCCCTATATCCAGAAATTATTTATTGTGAAGGCCAAAAAGATGAGGTATATGTTGAAGTTGCCATGCAGCATAATGCAACTTATACAGAAGGTATCTATAGCTTTGTAAATAATATTACAACTCCGGAGGGTGGTACACATCTTGCCGGTTTTAAGAATGCTTTGACGAAGACGTTCAATGATTATGCAAGAGGACAGAAATTTTTAAAGGACAATGAAGTGAATTTATCGGGAGAAGATATTAGAGAAGGCTTAACTGCTATTATCAGTATCAAGATTCCTGATCCTCAGTTTGAAGGTCAGACAAAACAAAAACTAGGAAATAGTGAGGCAAGGGGGGCCGTTGATAATATAGTAAGTGAACAGCTTACTTATTTTCTTGAGCAAAACCCATCAATAGCAAGAACTATTTGCGAGAAATCCGTACTTGCACAAAGAGCAAGAGATGCAGCAAGAAAAGCGAGGGACTTAACGAGAAGAAAGTCTGCGCTTGAGGGATCAAGTCTACCAGGTAAATTAGCGGATTGTTCCGATAAGGATCCAAGAAATTGCGAAATTTATATCGTCGAGGGAGATTCTGCGGGTGGTTCTGCAAAGACAGCACGTTCAAGAGCAACCCAAGCAATCCTACCATTACGAGGTAAAATTTTAAATGTAGAAAAATCAAGACTTGATAAAATATTAGTAAATAACGAAATCAAGGCTATGATAACCGCCTTTGGTACGGGTATCTCGGAAGATTTTGATATCGCAAAATTACGTTATCACAAAATCATTATCATGACCGATGCGGATGTTGATGGTGCACATATCAGTACTTTACTATTAACATTTTTATACCGTTTTATGCCGGAGCTAATTAAACAGGGCCATATCTATTTAGCACAACCACCACTTTATAAAGTTGAAAAGAATAAATTTGTTAAGTATGCCTACAGTGATGAGGAATTAAATCAAATATTGACAGAGGTTGGGCGTGATACCAACAACAAGATTCAACGATACAAGGGTCTTGGAGAGATGGATGCATTACAACTTTGGGATACAACAATGGATCCCGAGAAAAGAATACTTTTAAGAGTAACTATTGACGAAGAAGAGATCTCAGCAGTAGATATGACCTTTACAACGTTAATGGGAGACAAGGTAGAACCAAGAAGAGAATTTATTGAAGCAAATGCAAAATATGTTAAGAATCTAGACATCTAGGATACGGAGGAAAAGTTATGGATGAAAATATCTTCGACAAGGTACATGACGTCGATTTAAAAAAGACAATGGAGACATCCTATATAGAGTATGCCATGTCCGTAATTGCAGCGCGCGCCTTACCCGATGTAAGGGATGGCCTAAAGCCAGTACAAAGAAGAATTTTATATGCAATGATAGAGTTAAATAATGGACCAGACAAGCCACATCGTAAATGTGCGCGTATTGTCGGTGATACCATGGGTAAGTACCATCCACATGGAGATAGCTCTATTTACGAGGCAATGGTAAAATTGGCGCAGGATTTTTCAACTAGATATCCCTTGGTTGATGGACATGGTAATTTTGGTTCTGTCGATGGTGATGGGGCTGCGGCAATGCGTTATACGGAAGCACGTTTGAGTAAAATATCAATGGAAATGCTCTCGGATATTAACAAGGATACGGTTAATTTTATACCCAACTTTGATGAAACAGAAAAGGAACCTACCGTATTACCAGCAAGGTATCCAAATCTATTAGTCAATGGTACAGCAGGTATCGCAGTTGGTATGGCTACGAATATTCCGCCTCATAATTTACGTGAGGTTATTAATGCAGTATTAAAAATAATTAATAATCAAATTGACGAAGATCGTGAAACAGATATTGATGAGTTATTACAAATCATAAAAGGTCCTGATTTTCCTACGGGCGCAGAGATTCTTGGTGTCAGAGGAATTGAAGATGCATATCGAACTGGTAGAGGTAAAATTAGAGTAAGAGCGATAACAAATATCGAACCAATGCAACTGGGAAAGAATCGTATTATTGTTACGGAACTTCCATATATGGTTAATAAGGCTCGTTTAATTGAAAAGATTGCAGAGCTTGTTAAGGATAAGAAAATTGATGGTATTACTGAACTTCGTGATGAATCAGATCGAACCGGTATGAGAATCTGTATTGAACTTCGTAGAGATGTTAATGCAAATGTATTACTGAATCAATTATATAAGCATACGCAGTTACAAGACACCTTTGGCGTTATTATGTTAGCTCTTGTGAATAATGAACCACGCGTTTTAAATTTACATCAGATGTTGGATTACTATATTCAGCATCAAATGGAAGTAGTTACAAGGCGTGTTAAGTACGATTTAAATAAAGCAGAAGAAAGAGCTCATATCTTACAAGGATTATTAATCGCACTTGATAATATTGATGAAGTAATTAAAATTGTGCGCTCTTCCAAAAATGGAAACGAAGCAAAAGAACGATTAATAGAGCACTTTGCCTTATCCGATGCACAGGCGCAAGCAATCATTGATATGAGACTGCGTGCATTAACTGGATTGGAAAGAGAAAAATTAGAAGCAGAATTTGCGGAACTTATGAAAAAGATCGAAGAGTTTAAAGCTATATTATTAGACACAAAGAAATTACTCGGAGTAATCAAAGAAGAGATCACCGTAATTAGAGATAAATATGGTGATGACAGAAGAACTTCAATCGGATTTGATGAGTTTGATCTTTCCATGGAAGATTTAATTCCGAATGAAAATACGGTAATTGCGATGACAAAGCTCGGTTATATCAAGAGAATGACCGTAGATAACTTTAAGAGTCAACACCGTGGTGGCAAAGGAATCAAGGGAATGCAAACCATTGATGAAGATTTTATTGAAGATTTATTAATGACAACAAATCATCACTTTATTATGTTCTTTACGAATAAAGGAAGAGTATACCGTTTAAAAGCATATGAAATTCCAGAGTCTGGTAGGACAGCAAGAGGAACAGCAATTGTTAACCTACTTCAATTGTTACCAGAGGAAAAAATTACTTCAATTATTCCTTTAAAGGAATATCAAGATAATCGATATTTATTTATGTCAACGAAAAAAGGTATTGTAAAGAAGACACCGATTAGGGATTATGCGAATATTAGAAAATCAGGCTTACAAGCAATTAGTCTGAGAGAAGATGATGAACTAATTGAAGTAAAGTCTACCAATCGTCAAAAAGATATTATTTTAGTTACCCGAAACGGTATGTGTATTCGCTTTAACGAGGAAGATGTCAGACCTACGGGAAGAACTTCAATGGGTGTAATTGGTATGACATTAACCGGTGATGACGAAATCGTTGGAATGCAGCTTAATACGCAAGGAAAACATTTACTTATTGTCTCAGAGAATGGTATGGGAAAACGAACAGTGATGGAAGAGTTCTCTGTACAACGACGTGGCGGTAAGGGTGTAAAATGTTATAAGATTACGGAAAAAACAGGTGATGTTATTGGAGTTAAGGCCGTGGATGATGACAATGAAATTATCATTATCACAACAGAGGGTATTATCATCCGCTTGGCAGTAAATGATATCTCCGTACTTGGACGAATTACTTCAGGAGTGAAGTTAATAAATATGAGTGCAGAGAAGGATATTACAGTAGCAAGCTTTGCAAAGGTAAGAGAAAGTAATGATAATTCTTCTGATGATGAATTAATAAAGAGTTTAGAAAAAGAACTAGAAGAAGAAAGTATGCCAGTAGAAATCATGGAGTTTCCAGAAGGTTATGATGGAGAAGAAGATCAGGAAGATAGTGATGATACAGACAAACAAGCTGAGTATAGAGATGAGATAGAATCAGAGGAAGAAAAAGTTGATACGGATGAATTGGAATAGAAATGGAGCCAAGCATGAGAATTATTCATACCGATGAGATTATCAATCAAATAAAAGAGATGTGCATCGAAGCCAACTATAAGTTGGCTTCTGATGTTGAAGAAAGAGTGAGAGGCGCATATATGAAAGAAGACTCCTCACTTGGAAAACAGATATTAGGACAATTAGGTGAAAATCTTGATATTGCAGCTAAGGACTTAATCCCCATTTGTCAGGATACCGGTATGGCTATCATTTTTATGAGGATTGGTCAAGAGGTTCATATCGATGGACTTTATCTAGAGGCGGCAATTAATGAAGGAATCCGCCAAGGCTATCAAGAAGGTTATTTACGGAAATCCGTTGTTTCAGATCCACTCATAAGAGAAAATACAAAAGATAATACACCAGGTATTATTCATATGGAAATCGTAGAGGGAGATGAAATTGAGATAACGGTAGCACCGAAGGGCTTTGGTAGTGAAAATATGAGTCGTATCTACATGTTAAAACCAGCAGATGGTATAGAAGGTGTGAAAAGTGCAGTACTTGAAACGGTAAAACTAGCCGGGCCAAACGCTTGCCCACCGATTGTTGTTGGCGTTGGGATTGGTGGTAGTTTTGAAAAATGTGCGATACTTTCGAAGAAGGCATTGACTAGAAGTATGAATACGCCATCAAAGCTAGCGCATATTAGGAAATTAGAAGAAGAGTTATTAGAAGAGATTAACCAACTTGGGATCGGACCAGGAGGCTTAGGGGGCAGAATAACTGCACTTGGAGTTAACATTGAGACCTACCCAACCCACATAGCAGGGTTACCAGTTGCGATTAATATCTGTTGTCATGTGAATAGACATGTAACAAGGGTTCTATAGGTAAGGTGCTCCAAGGAATATAGTTATAGTAATATTCATTCAATGACTTAATCGGATTTTTGGCACTTGAACTAATTTTTGAGAATAATGTGAATAAAGATTTCAATGAACCTTTTTTTCTATGAAAAAAACGGTATAGGATGAAAAGAGGAATAAATTTGGAAAAGTATATTAAAACACCTCTAACGGAAGAGATTACAAAAGAGTTATGTGCAGGTGATTATGTATATATTACCGGAACCATCTATACTGCGAGAGATGCTGCACATAAAAGAATGTATGAAGCAATGTTGGAAGGCAAAAGTATTCCATTTGATTTATTCAATAATATTATATATTATCTTGGACCTTCTCCCGAAAGAGAGGGGCAGGTAATTGGATCTGCAGGACCGACGACAAGTAGCAGAATGGATAAGTATACGCCATTATTGTTAGAACGTGGATTAAAAGGTATGATTGGTAAGGGAAAGAGAAATAAAGAAGTAATTGATTCTATGATAAAAAACAAAGCGGTTTACTTTGCAGCTGTTGGCGGAGCAGGAGCACTGCTATCAAAGAAAATTAAATCATCTAAAGTGATTGCATATGATGATCTTGGTACAGAAGCAATCAGAGAGCTCTATGTAGAGGACTTTCCAGTAATTGTAGTTATTGATTCGGTTGGAAATAATTTATACGAAATAGTTATGCAAATCGGTTGACAAATATACAAGTATTTGCTATACTATGTTTTGTGTCTGTGGAGCAAACAGAGACAACAAAATTTAATAATTTATCTAGGTTCAGTTATGGAATGTATTTCATGGAGAAATACTCAAGCGGCTGAAGAGGCGCCCCTGCTAAGGGTGTAGGTCGTTTACGCGGCGCGAGGGTTCAAATCCCTCTTTCTCCGTCATATTATGTAATGTAAAAGAACAGCAAAAAACCGCACGGTTGTGCGGTTTTTTGCTGTTCTTTTTAAGAATATTTTTCGCTCTGGTATATTTCATAGAACTATTTATTTAGAGAGTATGTAAGACTTAAATTATCGTTATAAGAAAAAGCTAAAAAATAAAAATATTTCAATTTTAATTGTAACAAATGTAATATAAGTTGAAATAGAATTACATATGTTTACAGTATGATTTACAAATAAGGGAGGTATTATATTTATGATTTGTCAAAAAATGCCAAAAAGAATTGAAGGATGATGTGAAATTTTGTGATGGATGTGGTAATCCCGTTGCAGCCAAACAAAAGGAAACGGCAAATCTATCACAAGGGGTTGCGGCACAAAGTGGAGTGCAAGACAACAAGGTAATTTTCATGCTTGCTTATTTAGGGATACTGTTTTTCCTTCCTCTTATCTCGTGTCCAGATTCTAAAGAAGGACGTTTTCATGCAAATCAAGGACTATTACTTCTTATAACAGCAGTTGCTGGACGAATAATCATGGGAATTTTTTCTTTATTGTTGCCATGGAGGCTTTGGATGATAGTAACTTTACTATTAACAGTATGGGGTTTAGGAATGCTTGCATTGGCAATAATTGGAATGATAAACGCCTATAAGAACGAACAAAAGCCATTACCAGTTATTGGTAAAATAAGTATCATAAAATAATCAACTAAGCTATTCTCACTCAAACAAACAAATATGGTACAAAAACACATATTGTAATCAAAACCAAAGGAATGCCCTAAACAAGGGACATTCCTTTGGTTTTGCAAGGTAAAAAGTAGCTATTACAGTATGGTTTATTTAGACTTTTGAAAAAAATGAAAAAATAGAACTAAAAAGTGTTGACATCACATTCGTAAGGTGATATAATCATTTTTGCTGACGCGGAAACAACAGCGGAAAGCGAAAAACTAAAAAGCTTGTAAAGCTAGACAAATCAATACATTGCAAGCACATGAACCTTGATAATTGAACAGTAAAACAACCCTGAAAATTCTAAAAGATTTAGAGTTCGCAAGAGCTCTGAACAAAGAGAAATTTCATTTGATGTATTGGAAACAATACGTCCGAACAAATCGT
>Ga0209511_1000409_pt1 | contig 44414 bp, 43 predicted proteins | sample SSSSmetaG_FD_184141 | JGI IMG/M metagenome (GOLD analysis project Ga0209511, IMG submission 184141) | Glacier valley bacterial and archeal communities from Borup Fiord, Nunavut, Canada, to study Microbial Dark Matter (Phase II) - ​SSSS... | ecosystem: Environmental > Aquatic > Freshwater > Ice >... | reverse complement strand
TTGCCGATTTCCCACATGAGCAGCTTGCCGATGAGCGGCATGTGGGGCCGCAGCTGGTCGAGGCAGGCTTGCACGCGGGCGCGGCGCTCGTCGAGGCCCAGCGCGGCCCAGGCGGGGGCTTCGGCTTTGGCGGCGCGCACGGCCCGCAGGGCTTCGTCGTGGCCGAGCATGGGCAGCGCGCCCAGCTCCAGCCCGTCGATGGGCGAGCGAAACGGGCGGGGCGCGCCCGGCTCCTGCCAGCGCCCTTCGAGCAGGTTGAGAAAGCCCTGGCCGTCTTGGCCGTTTTGGCCGTCCGACTGGCCGTCAGCGGTGAAGATTTCGGGGGTAAGCTGCCGCACCTGGGCGAGCAGGCCGAAGAACTCAACCTGGGGGGAAATGATTTTGGGCATGAAGCAGTAAAAAAGGTGGGAAGGAGGAAAGGTAGGGAGCGGCTGCGGCCCGTCGCCGGAAGCTGAGTCTTGAGCCTCGGCCGGTGCCTTGCCAAACCGCTTGGTTAGGGGCTTGTTCAGGGGGGAGAAACGCGCGGCAAGGCAGCAAAAATGGCGCGCTTCGCGTATGAGCGCCCTTCCGGCCGGCTGTAGAACGGAGTGGCACTCCGTTCTGCCGCGCAGCGGCAAGCCGCGTACGCACCGTTCACCAAAAGACTAAACCAAAAGACTAACCCGACCGCGAGCTTGCCGCCGCGCGGCAAAACGGAGTGCCACTCCGTTCTACACCTAACCCTCTCTCTCCATGCGTTTCCTCATCACCCCCGCCCTGCTACTGACCCTGAGCCTGACCCTGGGCGGCCCCGCCCTGGCCCAGGTGCCGCTCAACCCCCACCCGCCCGTCGCCGCGCCCGCCGCCGACACGCTCCGCAAGTATGAGAGTCCGGCCCCTGCGGCGGCTATTGGGCCGGCTACCGGGCGCAAGCCGTTCTTCCAGAGTAAAGGCTTTCGGGCAGCCGTGGTACCGGCCGTGCTCATCGGCTACGGCGCGTACACGTTCAACGGCGGCGGTTTCTACACCAACCAGGACGCGCGGCGTGACATTCAGCGCGTGTTTCCCAACACCCGCACCCGCGCGGACGACGTGCTGATTTTCGTGCCTTATCTGGAGCTGGGGGCGGTGGCCCTGTTCGGGGTCGAAACCCGCGACGACCGCACCAACACGCTGCTCGTCATCGCCAAGGGCGAGGCCATCATGCTGGCCAGCACCTACGCCGTGAAGTATATCAGCCGCGAGACGCGTCCCGACGGCTCCGATAACCTCTCGTTTCCGTCGGGCCACACGGCGCAGGCGTTTCTGGCGGCCAGCATCGTGCACACCGAGCTGCGCGACAAAAGCCAGTGGTATGGCGTAGGGGCCTACGCGCTGGCTACGAGCGTGGGCGTGCTGCGCATGGTCAACGACAAGCACTGGCAGAGTGACGTGGTGGCGGGTGCCGGCTTCGGCATCCTCTCCGCTCACCTGGCTTACCTGACGCACCGCAACCGTTGGGGCCGTGCGGCGCGGGGTCGCGGCCTCGGGGTCATGCCCAGCTACTACGGCGGGGTGCCGGGGGTGTGTTTGTCGTGGCGGGGGTAAGGTTGCTTGTTTGGCAGGACTCGCGCACCCGTCATGCGGGCGCGCAAGTCCTGCCAAACAAGCAACCTTACCCGTCTTGGTTGCTTTGCCTGAGGCGAAGCGGCCGGGGCGTTTTGGGGATGGGCGGGGCGGCGGGGGTTTCGAGCAGCGCCGCCGCTTCTTCGTCCGTCAGCTCCCGCGCTTCGGTGTCGCCGTCGGGGAAGAGCAGGCGGCCGGCGGCCTGGCGCAGCTCGTCGAGGCGCAGCAGGGTATCGGCCACGGTGGGGTTGGCTTCGAGGCGGGCGAGCAGGCCGGTCGTGCGGGCGGCTTGCAGCAGCTTTTCGAGCACGAAAGGCAGCACCCAGCCGGCGAGGCTGCTCATAAACACGCCCCGCAAACCCAGGCGCAGCAGCAGCCGGGCGGCCATGCGCTCGAGCAGCAGGGCGCGGGCGGCGGGCAGGGCGCGGTCGGCCAGGAAATCGGCCACGAGCCGGCCGTGCCCGCGCTCGATTTCGGCCCGCAGCACGTCGCGCACCGCGTCGAGGGCGCGCTGCATGAGCTGGCCCAGCAGGCGGCTGGTGGCCCCGGCGCGTTGGGAGCCGGCACGGACCGCGCTCAGCAGCTGGGTGGGGAGGGGAAAGGAAGGCATTTTTTTGGTGCTTGGGTATGTGGCGCGAGCTTCAGCTCGCGGGGTGTTGGGTATTGGGTTTTAGGTTTTAGGTTTTAAGTGTTCGGGCTGATACGAATAAAGCACGACTTCGGCGTTTCCGATTGCTGTCCGACGCGGGAGCTTATTTCTTAACCTGAGAAAACGGACCCCGGCCCTGGCACCTCCTAACCGGCCGCTACCTTTGCAACCGGCCCCAACCGTCGGCTGTTATCCCGCTATGAACCTGACCTACTGCCCCAGCCTGACCGAATATAAGCGCCGCCGGACGCGCGTGGTGAACATCGGCGAGCTGGCCCTGGGCGGCGACAACCCCATCCGGGTGCAAAGCATGACGACCATCGACACGATGGACACGGCCGGCTCGGTCGAACAAACGCTGCGCATGGTGGCCGCCGGCTGCGAGCTGGTGCGCATCACCGCCCCCAGCATCAAAGAAGCCCAGAACCTGCTCGAAATCAAGAACGAGCTGCGGCGGCGGGGCTGCACCGTGCCGCTCGTGGCCGACATCCATTTCACGCCCAACGCGGCCGAGTTGGCCGCGCGCATCGTGGAAAAAGTGCGCATCAACCCCGGCAACTACGCCGACCGCAAGAAATTCGAGGAAATCGACTACACCGACGCTTCCTACGCGGCCGAGGTCGAGCGCATTCGGGAGCGGTTCCGGCCGCTGGTCAAGATTTGCAAGCAGTACGGCACGGCCATGCGCATCGGCACCAACCACGGCTCCTTGTCCGACCGCATCCTGAGCCGCTACGGCGACACGCCGCTCGGCATGGTGGAGTCGGCGCTGGAATTTCTGCGCCTCTGCGAAGAAGAAAACTACTACGACGTGGTGCTGAGCATGAAAGCCAGCAACACCCAGGTCATGGTGCAGGCGTACCGGCTGCTGGTGCAAAAGCTCGACACCGAAGGCTTGCAGCCGTACCCGCTGCACCTGGGCGTGACCGAGGCCGGCGAGGCCGAAGACGGGCGCATCAAGTCGGCCGTCGGCATCGGCACGCTGCTCGAAGACGGCCTCGGCGACACGGTGCGCGTGAGCCTGACCGAAGCGCCCGAAGCCGAAGCGCCCGTGGCCCGGATGCTCATCGACCGCTACACCGACCGCGCCGCCCGCCAGCGCTACATCCGGCCGGTAGGGGGTGAGTCGCCGATTAACCCATTCCAGTACGCGCGCCGCGCCACGCACGAGGTGGCCAATTTTGGCGGCAGCAACGTGCCGCGCGTCATCACCGACCTCTCGCGCCTGCCGCGGCTCGACTACGCCGACCTGCGCGCGGCCGGGCACTTGTATTCGCCCTTTCTGGACAAGTTTCAGATGTCGGACCTCGGGGCCGACTACGTGTACACGGGCGAGCGGCCAGTGCCGTTTATGCTGCCCAACGGGCTGCGGGAAATCGTGACTCACACGGCCTGGGTCGATGCGAGCCAACGCCCCGACCACTTCCCGATACTGACGCTCGACACCTATCTGGCCGATTTCGCGAAGCTGCACCCGACGCTGAATTTTCTGATGGTCGAGCTGGACGCGCTCGATGCGCACCTGCTGGAGCGCCTGCGCGCCGAGCGCCGGGTGGTGCTCGTGCTCAGCTCGGCCAACGCCCACGCCATGCCCGAGCTGCGGCGCGCGTTCATGGAGCTGCTCCGCCACGGCGTGAGCTGCCCGGTCGTCGTCCGGCGCTTCTACCCGCTCACTGACCCCGCCCAGACGCAGCTCGACGCGGCCATCGACGTGGGCGGCCTGCTCCTCGACGGCCTCGGCGACGGTATCAGCCTGTGCTCGGACCTGCTGCCGGCTGCCCAGCCGCAAGCCGACTGGCTGCGCGACGTGGACGCGTTCAACCAGCTCAGCTTCGGTATCTTGCAGGCCGCGCGCACCCGCATGTCTAAGACCGAGTACATCAGCTGCCCGAGCTGCGGCCGCACGCTCTTCGACTTGCAGGAAACGACGGCGATGATTCGCCAGCGCACCGACCATCTGAAGGGCCTTAAAATCGGTATCATGGGCTGCATCGTGAACGGCCCCGGCGAGATGGCCGATGCCGACTACGGCTACGTGGGCGTGGGCAAGGGCAAAATCGCGCTCTACCGCGGCCAGGATGTCATCCAGAAAGCCGTGCCCGAAGAAGCGGCCGTGGAGGAGCTGATTGCCCTCATTCGGGAAGACGGCCGCTGGGTGGAAAAGGAGCTGGCCGAGGAGCCGGTGGGGGCGTAGGAAGCTGTGCCTGCGCTCAGTCTGCCCGCGATATTTTTCTGACCATCGTGCAGGAGTTGCTGATTTCGCTAACGGTAACGAATCCGGCTCTCTGATACAGCACAAAAGCGCGGTTTTGCTTATCAACGCTCAGCGAGAGTTGAGCATAGCCTGACTGTGCTCCTTTTTCAATAAGTTTTTCGAGCAGCTGCTGGCCGTAGCCCCTGCCCCTGAAGTTTTCTTGGATGGCCATTGCTAATTCAGGAGTCGCCTCATCCACGAAGCCGTAGCCCCGGTTTTCGCCACTCCAGCGCCTTGCCCATGCAGCCCCCACGAGAGTGGTGTCAGTGGCTAAAACGAAACCGTAGTCGCCCGCCCGTCCAAACGAGGCGGCATAATGGGCGAGCGGAGGTTCGTAAATAACTGACTCGGGTAGTTTCACGGCGGGACTGTAAATAGCTTGGTGAAGCATTTTCCACAGAAAGTCGTAGTCTTCAGGTCTGATTTCCCTAATTTCAATCATATCATATTTCTGCCAGGGGTACACTGACCACCGAATCGCGCTAAGCTTACGGCTTCGGAATCCCCAACTGCTTGCATATCTCTTTGCAAAGCTCCTCGTCGATGTCGCGGTGCCGGGGTACGCTGGTGCGTTTGCCGGTTAGCTCATTTTTGTGAATGTCGTGGCGAGCGCCGTGGCGGTGCAACGGGCAACCGTGGGCTTCCAAATGCCCGATAAATTTGCCGCGTTTCATAAAACTTACGCGACTTCCACTTCTTCGCGGGCAATAACGGCGTCGTCATTATCCGAATCGTCTTCGCGCATGTCTTCCAGATAAAGCGCCAGCGCGTCCTGAATATTTTCCCGCACTTCGGCCACGGTCTGACCTTGCGTCAGCACGCCGGGAATTTCCTTCAGCTGGCCAATGAGCTGGGTTTGGCCCTGTCGGATGAGGAGGGTAAATTTCATAGAGCGAAGTTATCTAACAAGTCCGTCGCGGCTACCCTGGGTGCCTATCTGCTGCCAGTCGGTGCCCACCCTAACAAAAGTACGGCCGACGTAGGGCGCTCCTCGGCGACCGTAAGTTTGCGCTTATGCTGCCAATTGCTCCTGCTGCCGCGCTCGCCCAGGCGCTGACCACCCAAGGCTTTACCACTGTGCCCGGCCTCTACACACCGGCCGAAATAGCGGTTCTGCTTGCTTGCGTCGAAAACGCGCCTGCCGCTGGCCCCAGCTTCCGCCGTAGCCAGGACGTGTTCGCCATTCGCAACCTCGTGGGCGAAATTCCGGGCCTGTGGCCGCTGCTCGACACGGCGGCGCTGGCCGACGTGCTGGGTCAGGTGTTCCCGGCCGGCTGCCACCTCACCAAAGCCGTTTACTTTGACAAGCCGGCCGGCTCGAACTGGCTCGTGGCCTGGCATCAGGACCTGATGATAAACGTGGGCCAGCGCGCCGAGCACCCCGGCTTCGGCCCCTGGACCAGCCGCGACGGCTGGCACTCGGTGCAGCCGCCCGTGGCAGTGCTCGAAAACACCGTTACCATTCGGCTGCACCTCGACGACTGCGACGCTACCAATGGCGCGCTTAAAGTGGTGCCTGGCTCGCACCGGGGCGGCGTGCTGCCAGCGGACACTATCCGCGCCCGCACCGCTACGGCCAGCGTGTGTTCCGTGTCGGCGGGCGGGGCCATGCTTATGTGGCCGCTGCTGCTCCACGCTTCGGGCCGCAGCACAAGCGAGCGCCCGCGCCGGGTCATTCACCTGGAATTCTCGGACCAGGAGCTACCCGCCGGGCTAGCTTGGCGCGAATGGCGGGCAGTAAGGACGGGCTAAGCCAAGTCTGACAGCAGTTTATGGGCGGTGAGTCATCTACACGGACTCAGAAATCGCCCTAACCTGCAACCATGAAAAGCTACGAGTATAAAATCCTGGAAGCGAAACGCGGCATGTTCAGCGGTTTCGACTACGACAAGCTGACTGAGCAGCTCAATGAGCTGAGCCGGCAAGGCTGGGAGGTGCTGTCTACGACCCCCCTGGATGGTGGCGGCTACACCACCGGCTTGTTAATCGTGCTCCGGCGGGAAGCCCGTATGCCAGTTGCTTCGTCGTAATAACTGAGTGAAGACGCTACGTCGCTCGTAAAAAAGAGCCAGCCCGCACGAAGCAGGCTGGCTCTTTCGTGAATAATACGGCGAATTATTTCCGCTCGGCCATTGGCAGATAATTGCGCTCCAGCTCGCCGGTGTAAATCTGGCGGGGGCGGCCGATGGGTTCTTTGTTTTCGCGCATTTCCTTCCACTGCGCAATCCAGCCCGGCAGGCGGCCCAGGGCAAACATGACGGTGAACATCTCGGTCGGGATGCCCAGCGCCTTGTAAATGATGCCCGAGTAGAAGTCCACGTTCGGGTAGAGCTTGCGCTCGATGAAATACTCGTCCGTGAGGGCGGCCTGCTCCAGCTCCTGCGCGATTTTCAGCAGCGGGCTGTCCTGCAAGCCCAGCGCGTGCAGCACCTCGTCGGCGGCTTTTTTGATGATTTTGGCGCGCGGGTCGAAGTTTTTATACACCCGGTGGCCGAAGCCCATCAGGCGAAACTGGTCGTTCTTGTCCTTTGCCTTATCGATGAACTTGCGCGTGTCGCCGCCCGACTTGTGGATTTCCTCCAGCATCTCGATGACTTCCTGATTGGCCCCGCCGTGCAGCGGCCCCCAGAGCGCGTTGATGCCGGCCGACACCGAGCCGTAGAGGCTCGCGTTGGCCGAGCCGACGAGGCGCACCGTCGAAGTGGAGCAGTTCTGCTCGTGGTCGGCGTGCAGGATGAGCAGCTTGTTCATGGCCGTCACCACGACCGGGTTGATTTCGTACTTCTCGGTCGGGAAGCTGAACATCATGTACAGCAGGTTGGCGCAGTAGTCGAGGTCGTTGCGCGGGTAGTTGAGCGGGTGGCCCACCGAGTTTTTGTACGTCCAGGCCGCGATGGTCGAGAGCTTGGCCATGAGCCGCACAATCTGCAGGTTGTGCTCGTCGGCGGTCTGGTTGGGGTTGATGCTTTCGGGGTAGAAGCCGGTGAGCGCGCAGGTGAGGCTGCTCAGGATGGCCATCGGGTGGGTGGAGCTGGGGAAGCCGTCGAAAATCTTCCGCATGTCCTCGTGAATAAGGGTATGCTTGGTAATCTGGTTGCTGAAATTAGTCAGCTCGGCCTGGGTGGGCAGGTGCCCGTAGATGAGCAGATAGCCGACTTCGAGAAAGCTCGAATTCTCGGCCAGCTGTTCAATCGGGTAGCCCCGGTAGCGCAGGATACCTTCCTCGCCGTCGAGAAACGTAATGGCCGACTTGGTGGCCCCGGTATTCTTGTAGCCCGAATCGAGGGTAACGTAGCCCGTCTGGTCGCGGAGCTTGCCGATGTCGAAGGCTTTTTCGTGCTCGGTGCCCTCAATCACGGGCAGGGTAATGGACTGGCCGTTGAGGATAAGTTCAGCAGTTTCTGCCATGAGAAAATATAAATTGGAGATGAAGAAGCGGGAGCGATTGCGGCCGCGAAGCTACGCACGAATGCGGCGTAGGGTAAGCTTTAGCTTGCCTTACATCATTTCCCAATGCAGAACTGCGTGAAAATACTCGTCAGCAAATCCTCCGACGATACCTCGCCCGTAATCTCGCCCAGCGCGCCCAGCGCGTGCCGCAAATCAGCCGCCAGCAGCTCCGTGCCGCGCCCGCTGTCCAGCCCCGCTTGCACGTCGGCCAGGTGCATAGCCGCCACTTCCAGCGCCCGCGCGTGGCGCGCGTTCGTCACGATGGTCGTCGTGCCGCTGCCCGCCAGCCCCGCCCCGCGCACCTGCGCCAGCAGGGCCGCTTCCAACTCCGCCAGCCCCTCGCGCCGCTGGGCGGAGATGAAAAGAGTTTCTCGTTTCTTGTTTCTTGTTTCTTGTCGATGATTAGCAGTTTGCTGGTCGCTCAAAAGCAATTGCTCCTTGCTCCTTGCTAATTGCTCATTGAACACATCGCGCTTGTTGCCTACGACCAGCACCGGCAGCCGGGGCAGCTCGCGCGTCAGCTCGGCCACGTCGGCGCGCACCTCGTCGGCCGACAGCTCGCTCACGTCGAACAAATACAGCAGCAGCGCCGCCTGGCCGATGCGCTCGCGGGTGCGCCGCACGCCAATGGCCTCGATTTCGTCGGCCGGGTCGTCGCGCAGGCCGGCCGTGTCCACGAAGCGAAAGCGCAGCCCGTCGAGGCTGATTTCGTCCTCGATAAAGTCGCGCGTGGTGCCCGGCGTGGCCGAGACGATGGCGCGCTCCTCCCGCAATAACGCATTGAGCAGCGTGGACTTGCCCGCGTTGGGCCGGCCCGCGATGACGACCGTTACGCCGTTCTTCACCACGTTGCCCAGCTCGAACGAGCGCAGCAAATCACTCACCACCGCGCGCACTTCGGCCAGCAGCCGCGCCAGCCCGGTGCGGTCGGCGAACTCGACATCTTCTTCCCCGAAATCCAATTCCAATTCCAGCAGCGAGGCGAACCGCACCAGCCGCGCCCGCAGCCCGCGTAGCTCGGTCGAGAAGCCGCCGCGCAGCTGGTTCAGGGCCACCTGCTGGCTCAGGGCCGAGTCGGCGGCGATGAGGTCGGCCACGGCTTCGGCCTGGGCCAGGTCGAGCGCCCCGTTCAGAAACGCCCGCTTCGTGAACTCGCCCGCTTCGGCTAGCCGCGCGCCCTGCCGCAGCAGCGCCGCTAATATCTGCCGCACCACGAAATCGGAGCCGTGGCCGGAAATCTCCACCACGTCTTCGCGGGTGTAGGAGCGCGGCGCGCGGTAAAGCGCCACGACCACCTCATCGAGCACCTGGCCCAAAGCCGGCTCGCGCAGGGTGCCGTAGTGCAGGGTGTGGCCGGGCTGCTCGGCGAGATTTTTCTTCGAGAACAGCGCCTGCACGATGGCCACGGCCCGCGCGCCCGACAAGCGCACCACGGCCAGCGCCCCCGCGCCGGGCGGAGTGGAAAGGGCCACGATGGTGTCGGTGTGGGACAAGGGGGTGGGGTGAGAGGGTAGGAGGGTAGGAGGGTAGGAGGGCGTTTGTTGTGCCTCCTCGCAATGACAACACGTTACTTTTGACCAAAACTCACTCCAAAAACAAATTCCGGCTCACTTCCGCCGAAATAGAAATAACGCGCGTCTCATTCACCCGCACTTCCAGCGAATTATCGAACGCCACCTTATCCAGCACCCGCACCCGCGCGCCGAGCGGTAGTCCCACCTTATCCAGGTATTGCAGGAATGGCGCGGACGTATTCTTAACCGCCGCCAGCGCGCCGCTTTCGCCGGGGGCGAGGTCGGCCAGCAGGCGCTGCACCGGGCGGCGTACGGCCCCGTCCTCGGCCGGGATGGGGTCACCGTGGGGGTCGAAGCTGGGGAACTGCAAAAACGCGTCGAGCCGCCGCAGTAGCAGCGGCGACTGCACGTGTTCCAGCTCCTCGGCCACCTCGTGCACCTCGTCCCAGCTGAAGCCCAATTGCTGCACCAGGAATACCTCCCAGAGCCGATGCTTGCGCACGGTGAGCAGCGCCAACCGCCGGCCCTCGGCCGTGAGGCGCACCCCGCGGTATTTCTCGTAGTCGAGCAGCTGCTTATCGGCCAGCCGCCGCAGCATGTCCGTCACCGAAGCCGCCCGCGTGGCCAGCGCCGCCGCGATGCGGTTGGTGCTCACATCCTGCCCCGGCTCCGCCTCGGCGAGCTTGTAGATGGCTTTCAGGTAGTTTTCTTCCGTTTGAGAGGGCATATGTGTCAATGAGCAATTATTAATGAGCAATGAGCAATTGCAAGGTCACCATGCAAAAAGCATTGTTCATTGCTCATTGATAATTGCTCATTGACAATCTACCATTTAATCAGTGCCGAAGCCCAGGTAAACCCGGAGCCGAACGCGGCCAGGCACAGCAAATCGCCGCGCTTGACGCGGCCTTCCTGCACGGCTTCGCTCAGCGCGAGCGGGATGCTGGCGGCGGTCGTGTTGCCGTAGCGCATGATGTTGTTGAAAATCTTCTCGTCGGGCAAGCCCATTTTCTGCTGCACGTACTGGCTGATGCGCAAATTAGCTTGGTGCGGAATGAGCAGGTCGATGTCCTTCGCCTCGTAGCCGTTGTGAGTCAGGGCCTCACCGATAACCTGCGGGAAGCGCGCCACGGCGTGCTTGAACACGTTCTGGCCGTTCATAACGGGGTACAGCTCCTCGGAGTGCGCCATGATATGCTCGACCCGCTTTTCGCGGTTCGAGCTGGGTTCGCGCACGATGAGTTCTTCGGCGAACTCGCCCTGCGCGTGCAGGTGGGTGCTCAGGATGCCGTGGCCCTCGCGGGTGCTGGGCCGCAACACGACGGCCCCCGCGCCGTCGCCGAAAATGACGGCCACCCCACGCCCGGTGGGCGACTTATCCAGGCCCGACGAGTGAATCTCGGACCCCACCACCAGCACCGTGTCGTACATGCCGGTGCGGATAAACTGGTCGGCCACCGACAGGGCATAAATAAACCCGGAGCACTGATTGCGAACATCCAGCGCGGGCGTGCTGGCCTTCATGCCCAGCTCGCGCTGCAACAGCACGCCCGAGCCGGGAAAGAAATAATCGGGTGAGAGCGTGGCAAACACGATGAGCTGCACGTCGTCGGCCGTAACGCCGGCCATGTCGAGGGCCATGCGGGCGGCGGCGGCCCCCATGTTGGCCGTCGTGTCCTTGCCTTCCTCAAACCAGCGCCGCTCCTGAATGCCGGTCCGTTCCTGAATCCAGGCATCGGTCGTGTTCATGAGCGGTTCGAGTTCGGCGTTTTTGACCACGCGGCTCGGCACGTAGTGGCCGACACCCGCGATTTCGGCGTGGCGCAGGGTAGAAGCAGAAGCCATTGAGTAGGAGGGGGATGGGTGGGGAAGGAGGTAAAGAGTACGAAAACGCTCCCAAAGGGGCCGCGCACTAGCTGCGTATTGACCGCGCAAATGAAGGGAATATTACCGGAAACAACCCGGCCCTTGTCCGCTCGCTTAGGCCGAAGCGGGCGTAAAGGTCGGGTTTAAGCCCAGGCTTTCGAGCAGCGCCCCTAATTTTTTGCCCTCGCCCGCCCATAGCACCGCGTCGGTGGGCGGCCCGGCAGGGTAAAAAGCTGCCGTGGGCAGCGCCCGCGCCAAGCGTTCTGTCGTGGCTTCGGGCGCGCCGAAATCCACGGTTAGGCCCGCGCCGTGCGTATTCACCAGCTCGGTCCAGAGCGGGTTATCAGGCACGAGCACCGGCAGGCCGTGGGCGAGGTACTCAAATAATTTGGTGGGCCGGCAGCGCCAGGTGCTCGGGTGCGGCTGGTAGGGCAGCAGCCCCAGGTGCGCGCGCCCGATTTCGGCCACGATGCGCCCGTGCGGCACCAGTTCGGCTCCACCGATGAGCGTCAGCCAGCCGGCTTCTGCGGCCATTGCTTGCAATTCAACCAGCAAATCCGGCTGTTGGCAAAACCCGATTATCGTCAGCTCAGCCCCGCCCGGCCAGACTCCGCGCAACGCCCGCGTCAGGGCCACGGCCTCACGCACCCCGTTCAGCACCGAAATAGTGCCCGAATACAGCAGCCGCAGCGGCTCGGTGGGCGCGGGCCGGGCGCGGGCAGTGGTCGGCAAAACCTCGTCGGGCGCGGGCTGGTATTTATTTTCGAGCACCAGCACCTGGCCGGCCGGTAGCGCCCACAAAAAAGGCAGCTCGTCGGCGTAGCTGGCTTCGGCCAGCAGCACGGCCGCCGCCGCGCGCGCCGCCCGGCCCTCCACCCAACGCAGCCCCGCCGCCAGCGCTTGCCGCACGAGGCCGCCGTACACGCCCTGGGTGCGCACGTTCAGGGCGTAATTTTCGCGGATGTCATACAAAAAAACGCGGCCCCGGCCCAGCCGCTGCCAGAGCAGCGTGAGCGGCAGCAGCTCGGGCGCGCCGACGATGACCAGCGCCGGCCGCCGCCGCCGCAGCAAGCGCCAGTAGCGGCCTTGCGCCGCCAGCCGCGCCCAGCTCAGCCGCCCACCCCGGAAAATCGGGTGCTGATTGATGGCGGCCCCGGTTGCTGGAGTTGAGGCCGGCACCCGGCTGGCTTGTCCGGCCACGGCCACGCGTATGCCCATCACCGCCAGGGTGCGCGCCAGCTTGCCCGTCATGCGGGGGTCGTCTACGGGCTTGAGCACCGAGGCCAGCAGAATAAGCGGGGTAGAAATGAGCGGACGGGAAAGAAATACAATGGGGTCAAAGATGGTAGTTTTGCCCGACATCCACCTCCAACTCAGCTCCCCAGCGCCCATGACCACGCCCAACCTGCTGCTCGACCGCTACGCCGCCCAAGAGGCCATCGAAGCGGCCTGGACCGACCGCTCCCTACTCGACCAGGCCGACACGCGCGCCGCCATCGAGCACGTCATCGAGGAGCTGGACAAAGGCCACCTGCGCGTGGCCGAGCCGCCCGCGGAAGCCGGCGGCGACTGGAAAATCAACGAATGGGTGAAGAAGGCCGTCATTCTCTACTTCCCTATTCGCCCGATGACAACCCAGCAGGTCGGGCCGTTCGAGTTTCACGATAAGATGCAGCTCAAAACCGACTACGCCGCCCAGCACGTGCGGGTGGTGCCGCCGGCCGTGGCCCGCTACGGCGCGTTTCTGGCCCCCGGCGTCATCCTCATGCCGAGCTACGTGAACATCGGGGCCTACGTCGGCGAGGGCACGATGGTGGACACCTGGGCCACGGTCGGCTCGTGTGCGCAAGTCGGCAAGCACGTCCACCTGAGCGGCGGCGTGGGTCTGGGCGGCGTTCTGGAGCCGGTGCAAGCCGCCCCGGTCATCATCGAAGACGGCGCGTTCATCGGCTCGCGCTGCATCCTGGTCGAGGGCTGCCGCATTGGTAGCGAAGCCGTTATCGGCGCGGGCGTGACTATAACCGGCAACACCCGCATCATCGACGTGACGAGCGACACCGGCCAGGAATACCGCAGCTACGTGCCGCCCCGCTCGGTCGTCATCCCCGGCTCGGTCGCCAAGACGTTTCCGGCCGGCGAGTTTCAGGTGCCCTGCGCGCTCATCATCGGGCAGCGCAAAGCCAGCACCGATTTGAAGACGAGCCTGAATGAGGCGTTGCGGGAGCATAACGTGTCTGTCTGAACCGCGGATTAGTCGGATTGAACGGATTGGTCGGATTTCGCAGACGATTATTTGCCTAGCGTCGGGCGAAATCCGAGAAAGCTTTAAGCAGAAAGACCGCCTAAATTGGGCGGCCTTTTTACATCAACGAAATCCGACTAATCCACGGTTCAGACAGAAGCCCGCAATTTCTCGCCAAACAACGCCTTCACCTTCTCCACCTTCGGCCTAGCCACGAACTGGCAATACGGCTCGTGGCCGTGCTGATTATAGTAGTTCTGGTGATAATTCTCGGCCGCGTAAAACTCCGGCGCGGGCGAAATCTCGGTTACGACGGGGTTAGGAAAGGCGTGTTCGGCGTTGAGCTTCTGCTTCCACTGCTCGGCGAGGCGCTTTTGCTCGTCGCTGTGGTAAAAAACTACCGAGCGGTACTGCGTACCCGCGTCCGCGCCCTGCCGATTTAGGGTCGTCGGGTCGTGCGTTTTCCAGAATATTTCGAGTAGTTCTTCGAAAGAGATGACGGCCGGGTCGAACGTAATTTCGATGACTTCGGCGTGGCCGGTCATGCCGCTACACACTTCCTTGTAAGTGGGATTTTTGTTGCGGCCCCCGGCGTAGCCCGACACCACTTTTTCGACCCCTTTCAGGTTTTGAAAAACGGCCTCGACGCACCAGAAGCAGCCGGCCCCGAATGTTGCTTTGTCAAACACGGATTTAACGGATTTAAAAGATGAACGCGGATTTAAGATGACTCGCCGCGCCTGGTTAATTAATTTGGTTGGTGAGTAACGCAAACCGCGCGCGGTGCGTTCGGGCCACTTGCTATTACAACCGAAACCGCTCGGCCACGACCAGCTCTTTCGAGCCGGGCGCGTAGTGATAAAAGCCCTCGCCTGACTTCACGCCCAACCGGCCGGCCATCACCATGTTCACCAGCAGCGGGCAGGGAGCGTATTTGGGTTGGCCGAGGCCGTCCTGCAACACCCGCAACACGGCCAGGCACACGTCGAGGCCGATAAAGTCGGCCAGCTGCAACGGTCCCATCGGGTGGGCCATGCCGAGCTTCATCACGGTATCAATCTCCCCGACCCCGGCCACACCCTCAAACAGGCTGATAATGGCCTCGTTAATCATCGGCATCAGGATGCGGTTGGCCACGAAGCCGGGGTAGTCGTTGGCCTCAGTAGGCGTTTTGCCGAGCTGCCGGGTCAGCTCCATCACGCGGGCCGTGGTGGCCTCAGTGGTGGCGTAGCCCCGAATGACTTCGACGAGCTTCATCACCGGCACCGGGTTCATAAAGTGCATGCCGATAACCTGCCCCGGCCGCTGCGTAGCGGCCGCGATGCGCGTTATCGAAATCGAGGACGTGTTGCTGGCCAGCACGCAGCCGGCGGGCGCGTACTGGTCGAGGTCGCGGAAAATCTGAAGCTTAAGGTCCGCGTTTTCGGTCGCGGCCTCCACTACTAATTCGGCTTGGGCCACGCCTTCGGCCAGGCTCGTGTAAGTGCGCAGGCGGCCCAGCGTGGCGGTTTTATCGGCCTCTGTGAGGGCAGCTTTGGCTACCTGCCGGTCGAGGTTTTTGGTGATGGTAGCCAGCGCCCGGTCCAGCGCCGGCTGGTTGATGTCAATCAGGGCTACGGCAAAGCCGTGCTGGGCAAAAACGTGGGCAATGCCATTGCCCATCGTGCCCGAGCCGATTACGGCAACGTGCGTCATACAAGGAGGAGGAGGGTGGGAAGGAAGAAAAGCGGCTAATCTGGCCCGCAAAGCTAAAGCGCGCGCCGCGCGCCATCCTTTTTTCGGGCCGACCCGTATGAGGACCGAGCGCCGCCGTTGGGGCGGGCCGTTTCCTCTCTCACCCTTAACTTTTTTTCACACATGGGTAATCTGCTGTATATCATCGCCGTCATTCTCATCATCATCTGGGCTTTGGGCTATTTCGGTATCCTGGGTGCCGGCATTCAGGGCAATAGCCTGATTCACGTGCTGTTGGTTATCGCCATCGTGGCCGTGTTGCTGCGCGTTATCAGCGGCCGCCGCCCGGTGTAGCTGACAGATAAATAAATTAAAAAGGCCTCCGCTGAATTTTCAGTGGGGGCCTTTTTAATACGTCGCTATTTTAACGACCAATATTAAACAGGAAATTGAATCGCAGTACCGGATTGCTGTATAGGCTGTTGTTAAATCGGTCGTTGAAGTTATACAACAATAAAATATCGGCCGCCGCGCGGTTGCTGAATTGCGAACGATAGCCTACGCCCGCCAATGGCGACTCAATGCGCTTGGTGCCGGTCATAAACCGGTTATTGACAATGATGTAATTTTGATTCTGGTCTATGAGCGGCAGCTCGACCTTGGTTACCTCGTACTCAGCGTGCAGCAGGAACTGGTCGATGACGCGTACCTGCGCGAAAACCTTCGCCCCATAGCTGTTCAAGCTCAAGGTAGGATTACCGCTACCAAACGTCTGGCTGGTGTAAGCATACGTGAAGCCCGGCCCGACCGCGATGCGGTCTGTGAGCCGATAGCCCAGCGCCGGCGATACGCTCACATTAAACGCGCCACCATCGTAGTTAATATTGGGCGAGTAGCTCAACCCAAAACCCGAATAAATAAAGAGCTTGGTGTATTGCTCCGCGTGCTGCTGAGCCGCTTTGCGGGCCTGCTCGCGGCCAGGCAGCTCCAGGCCCGAGGGGCTGGTATTGGTTGGGGCGGGCAACGCGGCCGGCTCCGGCTCTGGGGTAGGGGCGGGGGCCGCTGCTGGCGCTGGCGCGGCGGGCGGGGCCTGGGGCGGACCAGGCAAGGCCGTCGGCGCGGGGGCCGGGGCCGGGGCTGGCGTGGGAGCGCTGCCAGGAGGGGCCGTGTTCAGGGCGGGCTTGCTTTGGGCCAGGCTGCGGCCAGGAGCCAGCAGGGCCGTTGCGCCGAGCAGCAACGCGATACCAAGGTTTTTCATGTTGCGAAGGTAAGAGTCTGATTGGCTTGAAAGAGCCACGCTAGTGGCGCAAAAACTACGCCAATTGGTACATCTTCTGACGCTGGGTTTTCAGCGTTTCGTCGGCCAGGTATTCCTCGTAGTTCATGCGCCGGTCGATGATGCCGTCGGGCGTCAGCTCGATGATACGATTGGCCACGGTTTCGATGAATTGCAGGTCGTGCGAGGCAAACAGCAGCGAGCCGGTAAAGTCTTTCAACCCGTTGTTCAGGGCCTGAATGGATTCCAAATCCAAATGGTTCGTGGGGTCGTCGAGCACGAGCACGTTGCCGCTTTCGAGCATCATCTTGCTCAGCATGCAGCGCACTTTCTCGCCGCCGCTCAGCACGTTAGGCTTCTTCTGCGACTCCTCGCCCGAGAACAGCATCCGCCCCAGCCAACCGCGCACGAAGCTCTCGTCCTTCTCCGTCGAATATTGCCGCAGCCAGTCCACGAGGTTCATGTTGTCGGCCTGAAAAAAATTACCGTTTTCCTTCGGGAAATAGCTCGGTGTAATCGTGGTGCCCCACTTAAAATCCCCCTTATCAGCCTGCGCTTCGCTGAATAAAATATCGAACAGCAGCGACGCGGCCCGGTCGTCGCGGCCCACGATAGCAATTTTGTCGCCTTTGTCAAGCGAAAACGATACGTTTTTGAGCACCGAATGCCCGTCCACTTTTTTGCTGATGCCCTCCGCCGACAGCAACTGGTTACCGGCTTCGCGCTCGGGCTTGAAGGCGATGTACGGGTAGCGCCGCGACGAAGGCTTGATTTCTTCCAACGTAAGCTTTTGCAGCAATTTCTGCCGGCTCGTAGCCTGTTTCGACTTCGAGGCGTTAGCCGAAAAGCGGCGCACGAATTCTTCCAGCTCCTTGCGCTTGTCCTCGGTTTTCTTGTTCACGTCTTGCCGCTGCCGCAGAGCCAACTGCGAGCTTTCGTACCAGAAGGCGTAGTTGCCAGGGTACATCGTGATTTTCGAGAAATCCAAATCGGCCATGTAGTTGCACACCGCGTCCAGAAAGTGCCGGTCGTGGCTCACCACGATGACCGTGTTCTGGAAGCCGTCCAGGAAATTCTCCAGCCAGAGCACGCTCTCCGCGTCGAGGTTGTTGGTCGGCTCGTCGAGCAGCAGCACGTCGGGGTTGCCAAACAGCGCCTGGGCGAGCAGCACCCGCACTTTTTCCGACGCGCCCAGGGCCGACATCAGGCTGTAGTGCTTGTCCTCCGTAATGCCCAGGCCGCTCAATAATTCGGCGGCTTCGTAGTCGGCGTTCCAGCCTTCGAGGTCGGCGAACTCACCTTCGAGCACGGCCGCGCGCTCGCCGTCGGCATCGCTGAAATCAGCTTTGGCGTAGAGCGTGTCCTTTTCCTGCATCACGGCAAAGAGCCGCTGATGGCCTTGAATCACGGTTTGCAGCACCGGCTGGTCGTCGTAGGCGGTCTGGTTCTGCTTGAGCACGGCCAGGCGCTGGCCGGCGGGCAGCTCCACCGAGCCGGTATTCGGCTCCAGCTCGCCGGAGAGAATTTTCAAAAAAGTGGATTTACCGGCCCCGTTAGCCCCGATGAGGCCGTAGCAGTTGCCGGGCAAAAACTTTACCGTCACATCTTCAAATAGCACCCGCTTGCCGTAGCGCAAGCTCACGTTGGAGGTCGAAATCATCTAGGTCAGTCGTTTAAGTATCAAAATCCCGGCAAAAATACGCCGCCGCGCTACCTTGCCTCGCCGCCGCGCCCGTTTGGCGCGGCCGCAGCCCCGCTTCAACCCCGCCCACCGGGGAAATGTGCCCCGAAAAGTATTTCAAAAAATGTCCGAACCCTGGGCGCGCGCACAACACTGACCCGCTAAAGTCAGTATAGCCCGGCAGGTTGTTTTCCTGCGTCTCTACGTTCCTCGTCCATATTTCCCGCTCACTTCTTATGGCCTCCCGCCCCGCTACCACGCCCCCGACGCCCCGCATCACGCCCGAGCAAAACGGCGTTCGTTTCGGCCTGCTCACCGCCGCCGTGCTCTGCGCCTACACGCTGCTGGCCGTGCTGTTGGGTTTTTTCTCACGCATCGAAGCCGGCGCGCTCAACGCGCTGATTCTGGTGGGCGGCTCGGTGCTGGCCATGCGCAACCTCAAACTCATTTACCGCGACGAGATGCCCTACCTCGGCGGCTACGGCACGGGCATCATTACGACGCTGGTAGCCTCCGTCATCCTGGCCGTGTTTTTCGCCACCATCACCTCCCTCATGCCCCAGGCCATCGACCTGACCCAAATCCAGAACGTGTTTCACGCCGACCTTTCCGTCATTATCGGCTCGCTGGCCATCGTGCTCATGGGCACCATGACGGGCGTCATCACCTCGCTCATCGGCATGCAGTATTTCAAAGCCGACCGCACCGACCCGCTCAAGTCGCTGGATATTGAACGGTGAGTTTCAATGAGCAATTAACAATGAGCAATGAACAATTCAGAATAAACTCCGCATGGTCAGAGCGGAATTGCTCATTGCTCATTGCTCATTGTTAATTGAAACGGTACGAACTGGCTCACGTCGCCGCCGAAGCGGTGAATTTCGCGGATGATGGTGCTGCTGATGGCGGCCAGCGCCGGTGAAGTAATAAGAAACACCGTTTCGAGGGCCGGATTAACGTGGCGGTTGGCCTGGGCGATGGTGTTTTCGTACTCGAAATCGGTCGTGTTGCGCAAGCCGCGCAGCAAATAGCGCGCGCCGGTTTCGCGGGCAAACTCGGCCGTGAGGCCGCGGTAAGCCACTGCCGACACGCGCGGTTCGTCGGCGAATAAGTCGTTGATGCGGGCCAGCATCCAGTCCACGGGTAGATAGCGCTGCTTGCTGCTGTTATTGCCGAGGGCGATAATTAATTCATCGAATAATTCCGCGCCACGCCGTACTACGTCGAGGTGGCCGTTCGTGAACGGGTCGAATGAGCCGGGAAATAAGGCGACGCGTTTCATAGAAATTATTTTTAATTGTTACCGAATCAAATATTACTGCTCTCTGCGATAATCGACCATAATCAATCAGCAAAAGGCCAGGCTGAATAAATCAAAATGTCGGTGTTCGGCTATTTCGTTTAAGTAATAAAAATATTCCAGCCCGAATGGCCGCGCGCCGAAGCGCAGCTGGCGCACGTAGGTGCTCAGCAGCTGAAACGTGGCCGAGTCGCCGGTCAGTTCGCCCCAGATAGTAACCGGGTCCTGGTCGGGGTTGAGGTCTAGTTCCTGCATGACCAGGATGGCGTAGTAGAGCACGTCCTCGGCGGTGCTCACGCGGAAAACGTTGCAGAATTCGAGCTGGGGGCCGAGCACGACGGCCGTCAGTTGCTGGTCGGCGAGGCTGAGGTAGAGCTGGCGCGGGGCGGCGGCCGGGCCGCGCTGGTGCAGCAGGCCCGCGAGCAGGCCGCTGGCCTGGGGCAGCAGGCGCGCCTCTGCGCCGTGAGTGGCCCGCAGCCAGGGCGCGAGGCGGCGGTCGGCGGCAAACAGGCTCAGCACTTCGGTGGCGGGCGTGGGCAGCGGCAGCGAATAAGTGAGCGCCTCATCATCAGCGCTTAACGCCTGGTGCGGAGTCAGCAGCGCGGCCTCGTCGCCGGCCCGGAACAGCGGCGTGGGCAGCAGCACCGGCGCCGGGCCGGCCAGCGCGAGCCGCACCCGGCCCCAGCCAGGCTGGCCCAGTAGCGGGTGCTCGGCCAGGGCAGCCAGCAGCCCGGTGTCGGCCGGATAAGTCACGTCGTCGAACGCCACTACCTTGTGGCGCGCCGCTTCGACGGCCAACACGCGCAGGCGACCCGGCCCGGCCAGCGCGCAGAGGTGGTACGCGGCCGGGTTGGCTGGCTCGAAGGTGTCATCGCGCAGGCTGACCGGGGCGGGCGCGGGCAGGGGGAGGGTCGGTGAGATGGGGAGGTAGTGAGCTGGTGAGTTTTTGCCCGTCGGCTTGTGCTCGGAAACAACACGCGCCGCGTTCGGCGGCGACAAGCTGCTCTTACCGTTTGTAACGGTTGCCCGCACGAGCGCACGCGAAGCAAAAAGCATCGCAAAGGAAAGCTGTCGCCGCTTAATGCGCGGAATCTCTTCTTGCCTCCCGACCAGCGTAGAAACTCGCCAGCTCACGAGCTAACCGGTTTACCGACCCTTACCGCAACAGCACTTGGGGCACGAACACGTCGTCGGTGCTGAGCAGGCCGCGCAGCACGGGGTGCACCTGGGCCAGGGGCAGGGCCAGCAATTGGCGCGGCGTGAGCCAGGCCAGCTCGGCCAGCAGCTGGGCATCGGCGGCGTTCTCGGGGTCGTGGCCCAGGCGCGGCGCGGCGGGGTCGTCGGTTTCGACGGCGAAAAACACCTCCAGCGCCTGCAACTCGCCGCCCCGAAACTCGTGCAGGTGCAGCTGCCGACCCACGCGCACGGCCAAGCCGGTTTCTTCCTGAAACTCGCGTCGCAGGGCTTCTTTCAGGTTTTCGCCGAAGGCCCAGCCCCCGCCCGGCGGCGACCAGAACAAGGCCCCATCGGGCAGCAGGCCCCGGTGGGCGGCCAGCAGCACGGCTCCGCCGCGCACCAGCAGCCCACCCACCCGCACCCGCACCTGCCCGGCGTAGGGTCGTAAAAAATCAGTTTCTTCCATAAAATACTCGCTCCATCCGCTTCGGCCCACGCCTACCTTTGGCCTGCCCTTTGACCAACCAGTGCCTCTTACGCAAAATTTGCCCGCTCCAACCGAAAATCTCACAACCCCGCCCGCCGCCGACAGCCTGGAGGCCCGCGTTCGGGCCAAGCTCGTGCGTCAGCATTTCATGCACCTCGTGGGCGCCGACCTGACCCGGATTGAGCCGGGCCGCGTCGAGGCCGAGCTGACGCTGGGCCGGCAGCACCAGCAGCAGCGGGGCTTCGCCCACGGCGGCCTCATCGCCACGCTGGCCGACCTCGTGGCCGGCTTCGCGGCCGTTACGCTCGTGCCCGACGGGGTGGGCATCGTGACGAGCGACCTGCGCGTGAGCTACCTCAACCCCGGCGTGGGCCAGCGCCTGCGGGCCGTGGGTTGGGTGCTCAAAGCCGGCCGCCGCCTGCACTTCTGCGAAGCCGAGGTGTGGTGCGATGACGTGCTGATTGCCAAAGCATCGGCGACGATGGCCGTGGTGGAGCCGTTGAGTTCCTAGTCAATTCTAGAACATACTACCCCATGAAAGAAGCCCAAGATGTCTGGACGGCTGTTGATGAGTATTTCAACAAGCTACTTATTCCCACCAATGCGAGCCTTTCTGCTACTTTAGCCGATAGCGCAACGGCTGAGATGCCAGCTCATAATGTGGCACCTAATCAGGGGAAGCTACTTCAATTGTTGATACAGATTCAACAAGCTCAAAATGTGCTGGAAATAGGCACTCTTGGTGGTTATAGCACCATTTGGTTGGCTGAGGCTTTACCCAAAAATGGCCGTATTATTTCTCTGGAAGTTGACTCAGCGCGGGCTGAAGTGGCACGCTTGAATGTTGAGCGAGCCGGTTTGAGCGACAAAGTAGAGATAAGGGTAGGAAAAGCAGCCAACATTTTACCGCAGCTACAAGCCGAAGGATATGGTCCATTCGACTTTATCTTTATTGACGCGGACAAGCCCAACAATCCCGTGTATCTCGACTGGTCTTTGAGGTTAAGTCGCAAAGGCACCCTCATTTTTGCAGACAATGTTGTACGCGATGGGGCGGTAATTGACCCTGAAAGTAGAGATGCTAACGTGCGAGAAGTACAACAGTTTGCCGAACTAATTAGCAAGGAGCCTCGACTAAGCGCCACCACTGTACAAACCGTGGGGGAAAAGGGGTATGACGGTTTCTTGCTGGCACGCGTAATTAGTTAATCAAATATGCTGAAAACCCGCTTTCCTTCCGTCCGTGACTACTTTCCGTTCGAGCCGACCGACGACCAGGCGGAGTTATTCGTTCAGCTCGACGAGTTTTTGCGCGACCAGCTGCCGGGGCGCAAGGTGTTCGTGCTGCGCGGCTACGCGGGCACGGGCAAGACGACCGTCGTGAGCGCGCTCGTGCAGTGGCTGGCCCGCTTGCAGCGCAAATACACGCTCATGGCCCCCACCGGCCGCGCGGCCAAGGTGATGAGCGCCTACGCCGGGGTGCCGGCTAGCACGATTCACAAAAAAATATACCGCCAGACCAGCGGCGCGCCCGCCGAGCGGCTCAGCTTCCAGCGTCAGCCCAACCGCCAGGAGGAAATGCTCTACATCGTGGACGAGGCGTCCATGATTTCGGACGAGAAAGCGTTTGGCGAAACCGGCTTGCTCGATGATTTGATGGGCTTCGTGTTCGAGAAGTCCACCAACCGGCTGCTGCTCATCGGCGACACGGCCCAGCTGCCGCCGGTGGGCCAGCTGCTCTCGCCCGCCCTCGACCCGGAGCTGCTCGCCGGCCGCTTCCGGGCGCGGGTCGAGAGCGTGGAATTGCGCCAGGTCATGCGCCAAGCGCAAGAGTCGGGCATTTTAGTGAACGCGACTGAATTGCGCGAGGAATTACGGCAGCCCGAACCGCACATTCAGCTGCATACGAAAGGCTTTCGCGATATTTTCAAGATGGGCGGCGACCGGCTCGAAGACGGCCTGCGCTGGGCGTATAAGCAATATGGCCACGAAAACACGACGATAATTTGCCGCTCGAACCGCAACGCCAACCAGTACAATCAATTAATCCGGCAGGTATTATTTGAGGCCGAGGATGAAATAGCGGCCGGCGACTACATCATGGTCGTGCGCAATAATTATTTCTGGCTGCCAAAAGACTCCGAAATTGGCTTTCTGGCCAATGGTGATTTTATGGAAATCACGAAAGTTATCCGGCGCGAAGAAATGTTTGGCTGCCGCTTCGCTCAGGCGCGGGTGCGGCTCGTGGACTACCCCGACGAGCCGCAGATGGAAGTGAAATTACTGCTCGACACGCTGCACACCGAAACGCCGTCGCTGCCGCGCGACCAGAACGAGAAGCTCTACCAAGCCATCCTGGAAGACTATTCGCACCTGGCCAAGAAGAGCGAGCGCAACGCCGAGATGCGCAAGGACCCGTATTTGAACGCGCTGCAAATAAAATTTGCCTACGCCCTGACCTGCCACAAGGCCCAGGGCGGGCAGTGGCAGGCCGTGTTCGTGGACCACGGCTACCTCAAGCCCGACGAACCGGCGAGCGGCGAGTTCGCGCGCTGGCTCTACACGGCCCTCACGCGGGCCTCGGAGCGGTTGTTTTTGCTCAATTTTCAGCAGCGGCTGCTGGTGGCTGACGAAGCCGCCGCGCCGCCCGAATAAAGTCTTCACGCCAAGGTGGGCCGATGCCCGCCGGACGAGCTTTTGGCCGTATTCTTGTAATCGGAATTTTCAGCGCCGGATAATCGGTGAGCTGTTACCTTTTTTCACCTCTTCTTTCACACCTTACACTGCTACTCATGAAAAAAATGATGCTCCTGGCCCTGCTGCTGCTCAGCACGTTGGGCGCGGTTTCGGCCCAAACCCGCGAGATTTATACCAATCCCAAATTTCGGGAACTGGCCAAAGACCACAAAAAGCTGGCCGTGCTGCCTTTCCGGGTAACGTTGTCGCTGCGGCCCAATGAGGTAATTAAAAGAGGTGGTCCCGCCGGGGTGCGTCAGTTGGAGCTGCGCGAGGGGCTGAACGTGCAGAGCGCGCTTCAATCTTATTTTCTGAAGCGCAAGGCCGACCGGGAAATGGACGTGGACGTGCAGGACGTGGCGATGACTAACGCGCTGCTGGCCAAAAACAACCTGACCGCCGACAAGCTGGCCACCCTGACGATGGACGAGCTGGCCCAGCTGCTGGGCGTGGACGGCATTATTTCGGGCACTTTCGAGAGTACGCAACCTATGTCGGACGGGGCGGCCATCGCCCTGTCGCTGGTCGTGGGCTTTGGCGGCGCTACCAACACGGGTAAGCTCAGCATCAGCATCAACGACGGTAAAACGGCCGAGCTGCTTTTCAAGTACGACAAGACGCTCTCGCGCGGCTTAGGCTCCGACACGAACACCATCATCATGACCATCATGCGCAAGGCATCGCGCCAGTTTCCCTACTCGCGGGAATTCAGAGGCTGATTGGTGCGTTCGACGGGCGCGGTCCTAATCCCGACTAATGGCCTGACCCAGGGCCTGACCAGGCTGAGGGCCAGTGTCCGTTGTTAAGTCCGACTTCTCGTGTAAATTTGTTCAACTCCTCACTTTTTACTTTCCTCCTTTTATGAACAAGATGTTGCTGCTGGCCGCGGGCCTCGCTTTTATCGGCACCGCCGCCCACGCCCAGACCGCCAAGCCGGTGGTGGCCAAGACGACGAAAGTCGCCAAGCCGGCCGGCCCTCAGATTGAGTTTATGGAGGTCAAGTATGACTTCGGTACCGCCAAGCAGGGCGACGTGGTGGACCACACGTTCAAATTCAAAAATACCGGCACTCAGCCGTTGGTCATTTCCAACATCGGCGTGAGCTGCGGCTGCACCACCCCGGAGTGGACCAAGGCCCCCGTCGCGCCCGGTAAAACCGGCACCATCTCGGCCAAATTCAACACGGCCGGCAAGGAAGGCATGCAAAACAAAGTGCTGACCATCGACTCCAACTCGGTCGGTGGCTCGACCAGCGTTTTGCTCGTGGGCGAGGTCAAAGTAGCCGCCAGCGCCTCGGCCCAGAAGTAGGTTTTTTGAGCTGTTGGCCTTGAAATTAAAAGGATGACCCGCACCAGCGAGTCATCCTTTTTTATGTGGCAACAATTAGAAAGCCAGCAGCTAATAGCTTATCAACGCCAGGCGCACCCAACCAGCGATGAGCAGCACCCCGCCCACCGGAGCCACCGCCCCAAACTTGCTGATGTCCGTGAAGCAGATGGCGTAGAGCGAGCCGCTGAAAATGACCATGCCCGCCAGCCAGAGCACAGCCGTGGTACCGAGCGACCCGCGCAGCTCGGGCCGCGCCTGGGCCAGCACGCCCACCGCCAGCAGGGCCAGCACGTGGTAAAACTGGTAGCGCACGGCCGTCTCAAACGTGTCGAGGTGGCCGTTGGCCGTGAGCAGCGGCTTGAGACGATGCGCCCCGAACGCGCCGATGGCCACCGAGAGCGCCCCGAGCAAGGCCGCGAGCTGAAGAATAAGACGCGAGGACATTATTTTTAGTTATGAGTTATTTTGGTTTTTAGTACGCAAAATTACCACGAACTTATCGACTCACTATTTCACCAACTCACCATTTCACTGTCTTACCGGCAGGTCGGCGGCGGAGAAGTGGAAAGGTAGCAAATCGGCGAGGCGCTCGAAGCGAAGGATGGTGCCGGCCAGGCTGGGCAGTAGCAGCCAGATGGGTTGGCCCTGGCGCGCTTCGTATTCGAGCATGACCTGGCGGCAGGCCCCGCAGGGCAGGGCAGGGCCGAATTCGCCCTGCGCGGGACGGGCCGCGACGGCCATACCCACGATGCGCGGGGGCGGGGCCGCGCCGCAGCCGCCGGCCAGCCCGAACAGCGCCGTGCGCTCGGCACAAAGACCCGACGGGTAGGCCGCGTTTTCCTGGTTAGTGCCCACAACCAGCGAGTTATCGGCCAGCAGCAGCGTGGCCCCGACGTGGAAGTGTGAATACGGGGCGTAGGCGTGGGCCGTAGCGGCGCGGGCCGCTTCCCAAACGCGGCACTCGGTGGGAGACAGCCCGGCAGGACCGGTAAATTCGTGGTAGCGCAGCGCGAGCTGACGCAGCGTATCGGGGGCAGCGGGAGCCATGCGGCAAATGTAGGGTAAGCTTTAGCTTGCTTGTTTCTTGTTTCAAATTTGAGTTAAGCAAGGTAGCGCTACTTCGGCTTCGCGAAACTCTGCCACCTTTGCGGAACTCTGCGCGAACTGTCGCCCTAAAAACAAGAAACAAGAAACAAGAAACAAGAAATAAGAAACCAACCCATGACCCCACCCACCCGCCTGCTGCTGCTCGGAGCCGGGCGCTCGGCTTCGTCGCTGCTGCGTTATTTGCTCGCCCATGCCCCGGCCGAGCGCTGGTTTATCACCGTGGCCGATGCTCAGCCGGCGCACCTCGCGCCGGTGCTGGCCGCGCACTCGCAATTCGCGCGGGCCGTGCCGCTCGATGTGCAGCACGAGGCCCAGCTCACGGAGCTGGTCGAGGAGGCGGATATCGTCATTTCGATGCTGCCGGCGAGTTTTCATGGCGCCGTGGCGCGGGCTTGCCTGGCCCTGGGTCGCCACTTGGCCACGGCCAGCTACGTGAGCGCCGAGCTGCGCGCGCTACACGAACCGGCCGCCGCCGCCGGGCTGGTTTTTTTGATGGAATGCGGCCTCGACCCCGGCCTCGACCACATGTCGGCCATGCAGGCTATTGAGCGCATCAAGGCGCGCGGCGGGCGGCTCACTGCCTTTGCCTCGTACTGCGGCGGGCTGCTCGACCCCGCCTCGGAGGGCGATAATCCCTGGCGCTACAAGTTCACCTGGAACCCGCGCAACGTGGTGCTGGCCGGGCAGGGTGGCGCGGCCTCGTACCTCGAAAACGGCCACTTGCGGCTCGTGCCCTACCAGCGGCTCTTCGCCCAACCCAGCCAGCTGCGGGTGCCGGGCGTCGGCGAGTTGGAGGGCTACCCCAACCGCGACTCGCTCAGCTACCGCGCCCCGTACGGGCTGGCCGATATTCCGAGCATTATCCGCGGCACGTTGCGGCGGCCGGGTTACTGCGGGGCCTGGCAGGCGCTCGTGGGCCTGGGCCTCACCGACGATACCACCCGGTTGCCCGCCGCTGGCGCGCCGCGCACCTGGGCCGCGCTCGTGGCCGGCCTGCTGCCCGCCGCACCCGCCGAAAGCACTGATAAGCAAGCCAAATCGGAAGCCGCCACCGCGCTGGCTGTCCGCGCCGCTGCCTACCTGCGCCTCGACCCTCACGGTCCCGAAATGACGCGCCTAGTCTGGCTTGGGCTGTTCGAGAACCACCCGCTGGGCCGCGCCGAAGCCACGCTGGCCGAGTTGCTCGAACACCGGCTGGCCGAAAAGTGGCAGCTCCAGCCCCACGACCGCGACCTCATCGTGCTGCAACATCAGTTTACCTATCAGCTTGACGAACAGGCACGCAGACTGACTTCCTCGCTGGCCGTCACCGGCGACGATGCCACGCACACGGCGATGGCTAAAACCGTGGGCCTGCCGCTGGGCATGGCCGTGCGGCGGCTGGCGCGCGGGCTGGTAGCGGCGCGCGGCGTGGTCATCCCGACCGCCGCCGAGCTGTACGAGCCGATTCTGGCCGAACTGGCCGCCGACTACGGCATCGCCTTCACGGAAGAGGAGCACGAGGTGAGCCTGACTTCGCAAACTACTTGATGCAGACGGGTTTTCTAACGATTTCACGGTTCGCCGCGCCGGGCCTGGGCGCGTACCTGCGCTTGCGGCTGCGGCTGCTGGGGCGGCTGGCCCGCGAGGTGGGCGCGTGGCGGCTGGCGCTGCTCGGGCCGCTGCTGCTGGCGGGCTTGGGCAACGCGCTGGTGTTGGCGGCGGGCAGCCCGGCCGGGCGCTGGCTGGTGCCGCCGCTGCTGGCCGCCGCGCTGCTGGGGGCGCATCGGCAGCGCGCCGACTACCGCTTCGTGGCCGGCGCGGCCCCGCACTTCCGGCGCTGGTTGGCCGTGGAGTACGCCCTGCTGGCCCTGCCCGTGGCGGTGGCGCTGCTCAGCCTGGGGGCCGTCGGGCCGGCGCTGCTCACGCCGGGGCTGGCGGCGTTGGTGGCGGCGGCCGGCCCGGCGCCGGCCGCCGCCCCGAGCCGGCGGCGCGGGCGTAGTCCGTTTCGCAGCGAGGCGTTTGAGTGGGTGAGCGGCGCGCGCACGGCGGCCGCCGGGCTGTGGTGGCCGGCGCTGTTGGGCGGGGCCGCGTGGCAGCGGGCCTCGCCGCTGGGGCCAATCCTGGGTTTGCTGGGCTGGCTGCTGGTGCTGGTGTCTTTCTATGGCGTGCCCGAGCCGCTGACCATGCTGGCCACGGCGGCCCCGGCGGCGCGGCGGCCGGGCCGGTTTCTGCGGCGGCGGCTGGCGCTGGGCCTGGGCTACGCGGCGCTCACGGCCAGCCCGTTTGGGCTGTTGCTGGGCCTGGGGCCGGCGGGCTGGGCCGGGGCGCTGGCCGTGGGCGCGTGCTGGCTGCTGCTGCTGACGATGGTCATCCTGGCCAAGTACGCCTTCTATCCGAACGCCACGCACCTGCGCACGGTGCAGAGCCTGGTGGTGGGCGTGGGCCTGCTCGGGGCCTGGCACCCGGCCTATCCGCCCCTAATGCTGGTCATGCTGGGCGGGCTGGTTTGGCAGAGTCGCCGCCGGCTGCGGGCCGTGCTGGGCGATGGTGAATGAGTGAAATCTGTCGTTTCTCCTCGTAAGAACCGTATCAAAAATGTTAGCCTCGACGGTGCCTGTTCACGATTTATCGCGCCCGCGCTGAAGCGCCAACAGCCAACAAACCATGCTCGAAATAAGCAACTTATCCAAATCCTTTGGCCGCCACGAGGTGCTGCGCGCCGTGAGCCTGACGCTGCGGCCGGGCAGCATCCACGGATTGGTGGGGGCCAACGGGGCGGGCAAAACGACGCTCATCAACTGCCTCTACGGCCTGGAAAGCGGCTTTACCGGCCTCGTGCGGCTAACCGACGCGCCGGGCGTGGCCGTGCGCGAGCGCACCGGCCTGCTGTCCTACGAGCCGTACTTCTACCCGCGCCTGACGGGCCGCGAATACGTCGGGTTTTGCTGGCAGGCGCGTGGGCGGCGTGGCCCGGTGCCCGCCCTGGCCGGCTGGACTACCCTGCTGGAGCTGCCCCTCGACCAATACGCGGAGGAGTATTCGGCCGGCATGAAAAAGAAGCTGGCCCTGCTCGCCCTCGTCGTGCAAGACCTGCCGTATCTGATTCTGGATGAGCCGTTCAACGGCCTCGACCTGGAAGCCAACCTGCTGCTGCGCGAGCTGCTGCGTGGCCTGCGCGGGCGCGGCACCGGCATCCTGCTCACCTCGCATCTGCTGAGCGCGCTCACCGAAATCGCCGATGAGGCGACGGTGCTCGTCGCCGGTCAGCCCGGTCAGCGCCACTACCCCGCCACCGATTTCACCCGCCTCGAAGCCGACCTGCTGGCGGGCTTGCACCAGCAGAAACTAGGGCAGCTGCGGACGTTGCTGGGGTAAGAGTTTCTTGTTTCTTGTTTCTTGTTTCTTGTTTCTTGTTTCTTGTTTCAGGCGTTGCCAAACCTAAGACTCTGAAGTAGTTCCCCAAGCGGTGCGTTAATCAAAGCAATTTGCCCAAAGCCAGGAAACAAGAAACCTTATTTCGGCAAAAAAGCCAGGTAGAAGTCGGCCAGCAGCCGTCGAAAATCGCCGGAATAGTTGTCGGCATCGTCCGTAATACATAGCTCGGTGGCGGCGATGGCCGGGGCTGGTTCGCGCCCGAACTGACCGATGACGCGGCTCACGCGGCCGCCCGGTCGATGCCGCACGAGCAGGCGCGCCTGCGTGGCCAGGCCGGCGGTGTGGGCAACGGCCTCGAAAGCCCGCATTTCGGGCGGTGGCAGCAGCACCGTGAAGGTGCCGGCGGGCAGCAGATGCGCCGCCGCGAATACCGCGATTTCCTCCAACGTAAGTGAGGCGGGGCTGGCGTGGCGGGCCAGCGCCCGCGCCGCGCCGGGCGGCGGCAGGCTGCGCCGGAAAAACGGCGGATTGCACAGTATCTGGCTGAATGCGGCCGGCCCGGTTGCCGCGTAAGCAGCCAGGCTCAGCGGCCACACCCGGATGCGGGCGGCCCAGGGGCAGGCTGCCACGTTGGCGGCGGCCTGCGCGGCGGCATTAGGGTCGATTTCGATGGCTTCGATGCGCGCGGCCGGCGCACGCTGGGCCGTCATGAGGGCTAGCAGCCCGGTGCCGGTGCCCAGGTCGAGGACGCGCGTGGCAGCGCGCAGGTCGGCCGCCGCGCCCAGGATGCAGGCATCGGTGCTGACTTTTTGAGCGCAGGCGGCCTGCTCGACGCGAAACTGCTGAAACTGGAAGTAGGCGTTGGGCACAAGTCGGCGGTGGGGTGATCTTCCAATCAGCGGGCACTCGCCGCAGCGGGAGGCGCTACGCAGGGTACGTACGTACGCCACCGTCGCAAATGGCGCTGGCTCAATCTTCCCAATAAAAAAAACAGTCAAACACCTGGTAGGGCTTATCCGCCAAAATGGTCGGAACAACTACCTCGACGGGGGCGGGCTGCCTAAGCTCGGCGGGCGTGAGCAGGCGGTAGTGAAACGCTTGCAGGATGGCCCGCACGGATGCTGCTTCCAGGTGCCAAACGGCCGGATTGATGGCGGCCTGACTCTCCGAGTTTAAAAAACTGGCGCTGCCGCTCACTGACCGGCCATTATCGTATGTTTTCGACCACTCGCTGCCCCCGTAAAACCAATACGGGGTGAGCCGGGAGAGGTAAAGCATCAAGCCATTGGTTGTGCGCGTTGTGTGCTGCCCGCGCGCGGCAGTAGCAGTATCCGAGTGGTCTTTTCTGGCAATTCGCACTTCGATGTAGGACGCGAAGCCGCTGCCGTAGCTGCTAAAATCGGCCTCTACCAGCAGGGCGGGAAGGCTGGCCAGGCGCGCGACGATTTGGCGGAGGTAGCGCTCCGTTTCGTCGAGGCTGCTCAGCGTGAAGGGTCCAAAGTCGCCCATTACCGCGCCACCCACCAGCTGGCGCAAATAGTTTTCGCTGAAAGGCATCGGGTTCGGCTTACTGAGTGGACAGCGGTAATTACAACAAGATAGCAGATTTACCCAACGCTTCATACCCCTCGTCCACGAGTAGCCCTTTGCCCAGCGCGCTGCGCACGGCCAGCTGGTCGCAACGCTCGTTTTCGGGGTGGCCGGCGTGGCCTTTTATCCACTTAAACGACACCTGGCGGGTTTCATAGACCCGCACGAAGCGCCGCCACAGGTCTTCGTTGGCTTTCTTGCCGAAGTCGGGTTTTCTGAGCCAGTTATACACCCAGCGCTTTTCGACGGCATCGACCACGTACTTCGAGTCGCTCACGACGAGCACCGGCAGCTCGGGGCGGGTGATGGCTTCGAGGCCGACGATGACGGCCAGCAGCTCCATGCGGTTGTTAGTGGTGCGCCGAAAGCCCTGGCTCAGCTCTTTCTCGTGGGGGCCATAGCGCAGGATGCTGCCGTAGCCGCCGGGGCCGGGGTTGCCCCGCGAGGAGCCATCGGTAAACAAGGTTATCATAGCCAGCGGGGGCGGGTTCGTTCGGCCAGCCCAGGTAAGCAGCCGGATAGCAGCCGCGCGGATTGGCGTAAAGCCCAAAACTACGGAGCCGCGACAGGGTTAGCCCCGAACCGCCCTTTTCAGCTCGCCCGTCCACCTGGCCAACCGTTTCCCAGTCAGGCTCGTACGTGGATATTGCCGGGGCCTGATGCCGGTGGCGTACAGTAGCTTCGTGCTGCTTATCGTGGCCGCGGGGCGTGGAGGGCGGATTTGCCGCTGAATGATGATTTGCCCGTTACTTTTGCCAATGCTTAAACTCTACCGTTTCCCAAATTTTCTTTTAGCCGGCCTGCTGCTGAGCCTGGGCCTGAGCTTGGGCCTGAGCCAGCCCGCCCAGGCGCAACAAGGCTCCCAGCCAGGCTTCCAATCAGGCTCGGCCACGGTGGCCGGGCGCGTGGCCACCGAGGCAGACGAGCCACTCGTCGGAGCCACCGTCTTCGTCAAGGGCAGCTACGTGGGGGCCAGCACCAACAGCGCGGGCGATTTTGCCCTGCGCGTGAGCGCGGACGCGTTCCCGCTCACGCTCGTCGTGAGCTACGGCGGCTACGAGACGCAGTCGCTCACGGTCGGCTCGCCCAACGAGCGCGTCGTGGCCACGCTCATCCCGCAGCGGGCGCTGGTCCGGCAGCTCGTGGTGGCGGCTTCGCGGCAGGAAGAAAACATTCTGCAAGCGCCCGTGACGGTAGAAAAAGTGACGGCCGCGCAAGTGCAGGGCCTGAGCAACCCCGACCTGATGAGCGCGCTGGCCCGGTTTCGGGGCGTGGACGCCAACGCGAGTGGTCTGCTGGTGAACAGCCTCAGCACCCGCGGCTTCGGCAGCCCGACCTCTGAACGGGTGGTGCAGCTCGTGGACTACCTCGACACGCAGTCGCCGAGCTTGTCGTTCAACATCGGTAACTCGCTCAGCATCGCCGACGTGGACGTGGCCAGCGTCGAGATTCTGAGCGGGCCTTCGTCGGTGCTCTACGGCGCGAACGCCTTCAACGGGGTGGTGGCCATCAGCTCGCGCGATGCCTTCACCGACCCCGGCCTGACGGTGCGCCTGCGTGGCGGCGAGCGCGATTACCTCGACGGGCAGCTGCGCTACGCCCAGCGCCTGGGCCGCCGCTTGGCCTTCAAGGTAACCGGCTCGGGGCTGTCGGCCCGGGAGTGGTCGGCCGCCAACTACGACCCGCTGCAAACCGTGCAGGGCATCGGGGGGCTGAACAACCTGGCTACCTCCAACCTGGGCTACAACGCGGTGAACCGCTACGGCGACCTGCCCTTCACGTACCCGACCGACCCGTCGAACCAGAATTACGCCGGCCCCGGCCTGGCCGGGCGCACGGTGTATTTGCCGGGCTTCGCCGAAACCGACCTGCTGGCCGACGATAATAAGGCGCGCCTCTACCGGGGCAGCGTCTCGGTGGGGTATCTGCTGAGCGACCGCGTGAAGGCCACGCTCGAATATTCGCGGGCCAGTGGCTCGGCCACGCTGCAAAACATCGACCGCTTCCGGGCGCGCGATTTCAGCATCGACCGCTTTCGGCTCGAAGTCAGCTCGCCCGACCGCTGGTTCGTGCGCGCATATCAAACCCTCGACGCGGGCAACAACAGCTACGACCTGACCTACCTGGGCTTGTTCTTGCAGAACGTGGTCAATCCGGCGACCGGGGCCTCGTATGCCCAAAGCTATGTCGGCACCTACGCCGTGGCCTATAACCTGGCCCGGCGGGGCGGGGCTTCCGACGCGGCGGCGCTGGCCCTGGCCCGGCAGGCGGCCGCGTCGCAGCAGCTCGTGCCCGGCTCGGCCGACTACAACGCGCAGCGCGAGCGGCTGCTGGCCGAAAGCCGCCCCGGCCTCGGGGCGCGGCTCAACCCCAACTCGTACCTGTGCGACGTGAGCGGGCAGTATAATTTCGACCTCGCCGACAACCTGCGCCTGGTCGCGGGCGGGGCCTACCGCGAGTTCCGGCTCGGGTCGGCGGGCACGTTTTTCAGCGACCGCGACGGCGAGCGCATCCTCAACTACGAGTACGGGGCCTACGCTCAGCTCAGCGCCACGCTCTTCGACGAGCACCTGCGCCTGGCGGCGGCCGGGCGGGTAGATAATTTTCGCAATTTCGATACGAAGTTTTCGCCCCGGCTTTCGGCCGTGTATTCGCTCGGCGACAAGCAGCAGCACAATTTCCGGGTTTCGTTCGGGCAGGCGTTTCGCTCGCCGACGCAGACCGACCAGTACCTGGCCGTGGACCTGGGCGTGATTACCATCTTGGGCAACGTGGGGCAGGGCTTCCAGGGCTACAGCGGCAAGCTGGTGTCGGATTTCCAGAGCGGGCAGCTCAACCCGGCCAACCTGGGCAGCTACGAGCTGAACCTCAAGCGCCTGACCCCGGAGCGGGTCAGCTCCTACGAAATCGGCTACAAGAGCCAACTCGCCGACCGCCTGCTGCTCGACGTGAGCTACTACCGCAGCCAGTACCGCGATTTTCTGGCCGCCATTCAGTTTGTCGGTAATCCTGACGGCTCGCGGCCCAGCCCCACCCAGCTTTTTAACTACGCTCAAAACCCGGCGCCGCGGCCGGGCGACGTGACGCGCCTCATCCAGACCCAGTACAACCTCACCCCGGAAGTGCGCACCCAGGGCGCGGTGCTGGCCCTGACCTTCGCCGCCAACCCCGCCCTGAACCTGACCGGTAACTACGCCCTGAACGTGCTCGACAATTCCAGCGACGAAGTGCCGTTCTTCAACACGCCCCGCCACAAGTTCAACGCCGGAGCCTTCGGCAACCTGACTAAAACGCTGGGCTACAGCCTCAACTACCGCTATGCCGAAGGCTATCGCTACGCTTCAGCTTTCGCCGTCGGCGACCTCGCTCCCTACCAGGCCGTGGACGCGCAGCTGCACCTGGCCGTGCCCGCCCTCAAAACCAGCTTCGAGCTGGGCGGTACCAACCTCTTCAACAGCACCAACGTGCAGGTCTTCGGCGGCCCCCAGATTGGGCGGCTGCTCTACGGTGGCCTCACCGTGTCAGTCAAGTGAGCGGGTCGGCATGGGCGAGCCGTGGTGAATCGTTGCTTGCCTAACCAGGACGAGCGTAGCGCCGCGAGTGCCCCGTTGGCGCGGCTATGGGGCGTATGAGCGCGGCCAGGCCAGGCTATTCACAGGCTGTTCGGGCAGCCACCGCGCTCGTCCTGACTGAACAAGCAAGCCACCCCACTCTCAAGCCTGGCTCAACCCAGATACCCCCGAGCCGCCGCTTTCTCCCCCGCTGCTGTTTATGAGACATTCTTTTATCCATCGCGGCTTATTCGTGCTGTTGCTGCTGGCGACGGCCGGGGCGGGCGCGGGGGGGCAGGTCTGGGCGCAATGCGTACCCACGCGGGTATTGCTGCGCGCCGGTACCGACGCGCGCTTCGCCCTCGACTCGCTCGATGCCTACCTGCCGGCCGGCGAGTGGGCGCGCCACCAGCCGCCGCCCGGCATGTCGGCCGACGTGTACTGGACCCACGCCGGGGCCGGCACCCAGCCCGGCACCGGTACGCTGCTGCTCGACGATGCCCAGCTCAGCCTGCGCCGCCCCAGCTCCGGCTCGACTAACCAAGCCGGCGAGGCCAGCAGCGCCACCGCGGTCGTGCGCGACGTGCTGTTTAAAACCCGGCAGCGGGGCTGCTTCACGGCCGTGCGCGCCGAGCTGCGCCGCGCCGGCCTGGCCGCCGAGCCGGTGAGCTGCGTGGGCTGCGAGGGCGAGCGCTTCGTGGGGCCGCGCTACACGGTAACTCTCTTCGACCAGCGCGCCGGCTACGACAAAGGCACCTCACCCTATCCCTACGTGATTTCGGTGCGCCTGACGATGGCCCCGTCGCCCGCCGCCGCTCGGACCCCGGCGCGGGAGTGAGGTTTTTTGTTTCTTGTTTTTTGTTAATAGAGTTTGGGCAGATTGTTTTAATTAAACCGCGGTTGCTGGAACTCCTTCAGTGTCTTTGACTTGGCAACGCCCTAAACAAGAAACAAGAAACCTACCCCGCCCGCAGTCCTTCCAGAAACTGCACCAGGGCCTCAAACGCGGCATCGGGCACGGCCGGGAAATTCGCCAGCCGGAAGCTAGTGCTTTTCAGCTCGCCGTAGCCGCTGCCCAGGTAGAGGCCGGCTTCGGCCAGCGCCCGGCGGCGCACTTCCTCAATGAGCGCGGCCGGCCCGCGCACGCCCACCACGGTCGTGGAGCGGGCCTCGGCGTTGTCGATGAGGGGGCGCAGGCCCAGCGGCTGCACCTGCTCGAAGTAGTCGTAGAGCTTCTGGGCGCGGGCCTGTAAGTGGGGCTGAATGAGCTTGATGCCCTCGCGGGCGGCCATCACCCGGCTCAGCAGATAAATACCCAATACGTTGGGCGTGAAGGTAGTCTGGAAGTTGAGCATCTGCGCCAGCATACTTGTCAGGCTGTTGTAGTGGGCGCGCTCGCCCACCTCGCGGGCACGGGCCACGGCCCGGGGCGAGAGCACGAGCAGCCCCAGCCCGGCCGGCAGCCCCAGACACTTCTGCCCTGACGCGAACCAGATGTCAGCCTTGATGAACTTGAGCGCCAGCCCGCCCAGCGACGAGGTGGCATCGACGGCCAGCAGCGCCGGCCCCACCCGGTTAAACACGCTCAGAATAAACTGGTCGCGCAGTTGCGTAGCCGTGCTCGTCTCGTTCTGGGTCAGGCAAACCAGGTCCGTTTCCTCGGTCACGAAGGGCAAGCCGGCCGCGTCGGGCACGTCGTTGATATCAAAGCGCAGGCCCGTGCTCAGCGGCCGCAGGGCGCGGGCGTAGTCGGCCCATTTTTGCCCGAACGCGCCGTTGTAGAGGTGAAACGAGCGGCGTGGGGTCAGGCTCTGGGTTAGAATCTCCCAGCATTCGGTCGCCGACGAGGTAAACAGAATCGTGTAGTCCTGCGGAATGTTGAGCTTGGCCCGCGTGGTTTCCAGCGTCTGCCGCACCAGGGCCGTGAAGCGCTCCGAGCGGTGCGGCACCGAGAGCCAGCCCTCGTCGTAGGCATCGGCCAGGTACTGGCGCAGCTCCGGGTAAACGGCCGCCGGGCCGGGGTTGAAGGTGTAAAGCGGGGGAGGAGTCATAGATGCGGCAAAGGTAGGAGCGGAGCGAAAGAGCCGGCTTTCTCACTCCACCACCACCCGCTGCCGAACTACCGCGCCCGCCGCGCCCGTCCATTCCACCAGGTACAGCCCCGGTGCCAGACTAGTCAGCGGCAGGTCGAAATCCGCTACCCCGGCCGGTGCCGTAGCCCGCGCCACGCAACGGCCGACGGCATCGAGCAGCCGCACCTGAGCCACCGCGCCCGGCCCCCCGAGCGGCCCATGCAGGCGCAACGTGCCCCCGGCCGGCACGGGGTTGGGGTAGGCGAGCAGCCCGGCAGCTTCGGCCTCAGCCCCGACCACGACCACCACCGCCGAGTACGCGGCCGTGCCGTCCTGGTCCACCTGCCGCAGGCGGTAATAGCGCCGCCCGGCGAGCGGGCGCGGGTCGAGGGCCGCGTACTGGCGCGGGGTCGGGCTGGTGCCGGCGGCGGGCTGGCGCAGGATTTCCCGCCAGGCGACGCTGCTGTCGGCCCGGCTTTCCACGCCGAAATACGCGCTCTGCTGCTCCGAGGCCGTGCTCCAGCGCAAGCTAGTGCCGCGGCTTGGCTCGTAGCGCGCCGCGAAAGCGGTGAGCCGTACTGGCAGCGGCCCGCTGCCGCAGCCGGCCTGGCTGGCTGTGAACACCGCCCGGTTGCAGCGCTGCCCGCTGGTCGAGCCGACGCTGAAATCGACTACGTTCTGGTTGCCCGCTACGTCGGTGGCCGCGTCGAGGGCGCGGCGGCTCTGGCCGTTGCCCACGCTGAAATTCATCACGCCCGCCGCCGAGATGATGTGCGTGAGCTGCCCGCCGTGGCCCTGCTCGTGCAAGGCCACGGTTTCGAAGTCGAACTGATTGCCGGCCGGCGCGGCGGGGCCGTAGTTCCAGGTGAAAGCCGGGCTGTAAGCGTAGTCGGTTTCGACCAACTGCCAGTTGAAGCTGGCCCCGCTGCCGCAGCCGCTGTAGTACGAGTACGTCACGCCCAGCACGCCCGCCGTCAGCTCATTGGCATTGGCGAAGCGCACCACGTTCACGCCGTCGTTGGCCGTCACGTTTACGGTGGTAGCTGCCCCGATGCGGCGATTGAGGCCCGTTGCGCAGCGCCAGGTTTGCAGCGCCCGCTCAAATGGGGCTTGGGCAGCGACCGGAAAGCTCGACGCGTATTGCAGCGTGTAGCCGCCTTGCGCGTCGTCGTTCACGAGGCGCGGCCGGTAAGTGAGCGGCGGACTGGTGCCGGCCACCACGTTGCTCAGCGCGTAGAGCACGGTGAGCGCGCCGGGGCTGGTGGCCAGCGTGCCGTCGTCGGCCGCCACCTGAAAAAAACCCGTGCCGGCCGTGTTGCCAGACTGGCTTTCCGAAGGCACCCGCAGCTCAATCCGGGTATCGCTCCAGCTCAGGTAGTCGCTGTCCAGGGGCCTGGTATAGTTGGGGTTGGCCCCCGAGCCGGGGCTGTCAGCGTTGCGAAACTGCACGAACCCCGCCCCGCGCGTCGCCCCGAATCCCGTGCCCGTGATGGTGATTACGCCCGGCCCGCTGGCCGTGGCCGCGCTGGTGCCGGCCACCACGCTGCCCGGCGAGAACCCGTCGATGATGGGCGCGGCCGTGCCCCGCGCCGTGCCCGCCCGCGCGCTCAGCCGCACCGTAGCGGCGCTCAGCTCGGCGTTGGCCCGCACCACGCGGTAGGGCCGGCCGGCCTCGGCTTGCAGGGCCGCGTACAGCTCGCCGCCGATGCTCGCGTAGCGCCCGAACGGCTCCTGGGCGCTGCCCGTGGTCAGGTCGTAGGCGAGGAAGCCTTGCGGACCGGCGTAGGCCCGCCACTCGCCGGGCGCGGCCGGGTCGGCTTCGAGCAAGAACACGCCCTGCTGCCCCGCTCGCAGCTGTAGCGCCCCACTCACCGCTTCGAGCTGGTCGCCGAGCGCGCCGCCCAGGGTACGTACCCGCAAGTCGCCCGTCGGCAAGTCCCCGCGAAATACCTTGTACACCTCCAGCTCGTTCTCCGCAACCAAGTGGTTGCCAGCAGCCCGAACCACTCGCTGGCTCAACACTCGCGCCTCCACCGCCAGCGTCGCCCGCGCCACGCGTTGCGCCAGCGGCACCGGCACCAGCAGGCAGGCGCTGCCCTGGGCGCGTAGCTCCGCCAATGGCAGCGCGGCCAGCAACAGCCATCCGGTAAAAGTCAAATATCTCATAGTAAGCAAGCTGTGCGGCGAACGCGGCGTTAAAATTAACGTCTCATTTGCCAGTAAGCTCGCCTGCTAACGCCCCGGTGGGCGGTTTTAGTGGTTCGCTACCGCCGAAAACCCAGCGGCCGGGGCCGCTGCCGCACCAGAAAATGCAGCGCCAGCCGGTAGCTCTCCAGCCCGAAGCCCGCGATGCTGCCCACGCAGTGTTTGCCGATAAACGACTGGTGCCGAAAGTCTTCGCGCGCGGCCAGGTTGCTCAGATGCACTTCCACCACCGGCAGGCCGGCCCCGGCCACGGCCGCCACGGCATCGCCCAGCGCCACGCTCGTGTGGGTCAGCCCGCCCGCGTTGAGCACCACCGCCTGCTGAGCATCGGTCGCGCCGTTCTCGCCCCAGCCCGCCGCCCCGTGCAAGCGGTCGATGAGCGTGCCTTCGTACGAGCTTTGGTAATGCGTCAGCGTGAGGTCGGGGAAGTCGGCCACCAGCTCGGGCAAAAAGTCCTCGAAAGAACGGGTGCCGTAAATCGTCGGTTCGCGCCGACCGAGCAGGTTCAGGTTGGGGCCGTTGAGCAGCAGAATTTTCATTTAACAATTATCATTTAACATTCAACAGGCTATTCATTCGGAAAGCCCGGTAAGGGTACAGTAAAAGCCCGGTACCAGGGGTAGAACACCGTACTTTGTGTTGCCAAGCTACGCATTAATTTGCCTGTCGAACGGCTGTTAAATGTTAAATGATATTTGTTAAATGACATGACCTGGCCGCTCGCTATCAAACAATTTGCCGGCTACCTGCGGCTTGAAAAATCACTCTCGCCCAACTCGGTCGAAGCCTACGTGCGCGACGTGCGCAAGCTGCACCAGTGGCTGGAGCTGGAGCAGCTGCGTGCCGGCCCGCTGCAAGTAACGACGCGGCTGCTGCGCGATTTTCTGGCGGCGCTCACTGGCTTCGGCCTCAGCTCGACTTCCCAGGCGCGGACGCTCTCCGGCCTGAAAGCGTTTTTCGAGTTTTTGATAATGGAAGACCTGCTTAAGGCCGACCCCACCGACACGCTCGAAGCCCCGAAAGCCGGCCGCCACCTGCCCGATACGCTCTCGTATCCCGATGTCGAGAAGCTGCTCAGCGTCATTGACTTGAGCACGTTGGAGGGACTTCGGGCGCGGGCGTTGCTCGAAATTCTCTACTCGTCGGGCCTGCGCGTGTCGGAGCTGTGCGACCTGAAACTGTCCAACGTCTATACCGAGGAAGGTTTTATGCGGGTGCTTGGCAAGGGCAACAAGGAGCGGCTCGTGCCCGTGGGCCGAGAGGCCGTCAAGCATCTGCACTTTTATTTGGGCGGCGTGCGCCAGCATCTGGAGGTGAAGCCCGGCTACGAGGACGTAGTTTTTCTGAATCAGCGCGGCACCCGCTTGTCGCGCGTAACGGTTTTCACAACCATCAAAAAACTCGCCGAGCAAGCCGGCTTGCGTCAGACGGTGAGTCCGCACACGCTGCGCCACTCCTTTGCCACGCACCTGCTCGAAGGCGGGGCCGACCTGCGCGCCGTGCAGGAAATGCTGGGCCACGTCTCCATCACGACCACCGAAATCTACACCCACCTCGACCGCGACTATTTGCGGCAGGTGATTACCGAATTTCACCCGCGCTCGTAGCGTGGACTCTGCGAGTTCACACTACAATTAGCTATTGCGCCCGAAAATCCGTATCTTTGCACCCGCGTTTGAGAACGGTCCCTAATTGAGTGGCCGGGGTGGCCCAAGGTTTTGGCAGGAAATCAAAACCTAAGAAGTTGGCTGCCGAGTAGTTCCCGTTGTATCGGTCGTATTTTTTCCGCCTTTGTCGTTAAGTCAGGAAGGTTGAGGGGGAAGAAGCGCCGCCGCTGTTGAGCCGGCTGTTTTCAGAGCGTAGTCTCTTTCCCTCTTTTGGTTGTCGGTGCTGTTGTGTACAGCCCGCCCGCCGTAAACCCCATTCCCTTTCCGACATGGAAAACGAAGAATTTGAAACCATCGAACGCGCTGAAAGCCCGGTCGATACGAGCGCTGAAACCAGCCCGAAAAAGGGCGCTGACAAAGGTGCCGACAAAAGCACGGACAAGCCCGCCGCCAAGAGCAGTGACAAAAACTCGGAGAAGCCCAAAGTGCGTTTCGACGAGCTGAACCTCTCGGCCGAAGTGCAGCGCGCCATCACCGAGATGGGCTACGAGGAAGCTTCGCCGATTCAGGCGGCGGCTATTCCCGTGCTGCTCGCCGGCCGCGATGTCATCGGCCAGGCCCAGACGGGCACCGGCAAAACGGCCGCCTTCGCTATCCCCGCCATCGAGGCCGTGGACGGCGACTCGCGCGACGTGCAGGTTATCGTGCTTTGCCCCACGCGCGAATTGGCCGTGCAGGTATCGGGCGAAATCCAGAAGCTTGGTAAGTACAAGCGCGGCCTGGCCGTGGTGCCGATTTACGGCGGCTCGAGCTATGACCGCCAGTTCCGCGCCCTCGAGCGCGGCGTGCAAATCGTGATTGGCACCCCCGGCCGGGTTATGGACCACATCGAGCGCGGCACGCTCAAGCTTGACAAGGCCACGAAAATCATCCTGGACGAAGCCGACGAAATGCTCGACATGGGCTTTCGCGAGGACATCGAGTTCGTGCTCAGTAAAATGCCCCAGAACCACCAGACGGTGTTTTTCTCGGCTACGATGAGCAAGCCGATTATGGAGATGACCAAAAAATACCAGCGCGACCCGCAGGTAGTGAAGGTCAACCACCAGGAAATGACGGTGTCCAACATCGAGCAGAGCTATTTTGAGGTGCGCGGTCCCCAGAAAAAGGATGTGCTCACGCGGGTACTCGATATGTACAGCCTCAAATCGAGTATTATTTTCGCTAACACCAAGCGCATGGTGGACGAAATCGTGGGTGATTTGCAAGCCAAAGGTTATTTCGCCGACGGCCTGCACGGCGATATGAGCCAGGCCCAGCGCCAGAATACGCTCGATAAATTCCGCAAAAACACGCTCGAAATCCTGGTCGCCACCGACGTAGCCGCCCGCGGCATCGACGTGGACGACGTGGAAGCCGTATTTAATTACGACCTGCCCGCCGACGAAGAATATTACGTGCACCGCATCGGCCGCACCGGCCGGGCCGGTAAATCGGGCCGCGCGTTCACGTTCGTGAGCGGCCGCGACATTTACAAGCTGCGCGACATCATGCGCTTCACCAAAGCCAATATTAAATTGGCCCAGGTGCCGTCGTTCGCCGACGTGTCGGAGGTGAAAACTACGCTCTTCCTGAATCAAATCAAGGATGTCATCGACAAAGGCAGCCTCGACAAATACATCGGCCGGGTGCAGCGCCTGCTCGACCAAAGCGAGGAAATTACCTCGCTCGACATCGCCGCCGCGCTGCTCAAGATGACGATGAAGGAGGACAAGCGCAACGAGCAGGGCCTCGACGCGAGCCGTGAAAAAGGAGCCTCGCGCCCCGGCTACACGCGCATCTTCATCAGCATGGGCAAAAAAGACCGCCTGCACCCGCGCGACGTCGTGGATTTGATTGGCGAAAGCACCAATTTGCCCGGCAACAAAGTTGGCGATATCGCTCTCTACGATAAGTTCAGCTTCGTGGAAGTACCGAGCGAGTTTGCCGACGAAGTAGTGGGTCAGCTCGGCCGCAGCACCATTCAGGGTCAGCCGGTTACGTTCAGCATCGCCACGCCGGTGCAGGATGCGGCCGCTAAAGAAGAAGGCTTCAACCGCCCTGAGCGCCCTGCCTTCGCGGGTGGCGGCGACCGCCGCGAAGGCGGCCGTCCGCCCTACGGCAACAACCGCGGCGGCAGCAGCTACGGCGGCGGTGAGCGCCGCGAAGGCGGCTACGGTGGCAGTGGCTACAAAGGCAACCGCGACCGCGAAAGCGGTGGCAGCAGCTACGGCAACAGCAGCCGTCCGCCCTACGGCAACAACCGCGAAGGCGGTCAGGGCGGCCAAGGCGGTGGCTATCAGCGCGGTGGCCAGGGCGGTCAGGGCGGCGGCTACAAAGGCAACCGTGACGGCGGCGGTCAGGGCAGCAACAGCGGCGGCTATGGCGCGGGCCGCGAGCGCAGCGGTGGCTACGGCGCGAAGCGCGAAAACTACGACGAATAGAGGACCGCAGATTCTAACGGATTTAACGGATGGAACGGATGACGCCGCTAAAGCGGCTGATTCAATCTTATCGTTTATTCATGTTGTGTCGTAAACTAAAAAAGCCGCCTGAATAGGCGGCTTTTTTAGTTTACGACACATACAAAATCCTACAATCAATTAGTCAGCCGCTTTAGCGGCGTCACCCGTTTCATCCGTTAAATCCGTTAGAATCTGCGGTCCTCTATTCGGAGCGGCTTTCTTTCGTTTTCTTCTTTTCCTCCTTCAGCGCTTTCTTTTCTTTGAGCGACTTGGCGGGTTCTTTTTTCTTTTCCTTGCGGGCATCCTGAGCTTTGGCCATGAGTGAAAACGGGTTGAGGTGAAAAGAAGGAGTGGGGTGGTAAAATTACTGGTTTAATTAAATTATCAGCTGAATCAGTTCGGCTCAACGCGCCTCGACTGGAGCTTGTTGTTCTGCTTGCTGCCCGGCCTGCTGCTGGGCTTCGTGTTCGGTTTGCTGTTCAGTCGCGGCGGTTGCGGTCGTAGCGGGCGCGCTCGTCAGCAACGGCCAGTAGCGCTCGCTGAATAGGTTCAGGTGATGACGCTCGTGGCCGACGATGATGTAGAGCCAGGCGCGGACGGTGGCCGGGCCGCCGTTGGCGCGGCCGGCGCGGTCGAGCTGTTCGGCGCTCAGATTGCTGAAAAGAGCGCGGGTAGCGGCGCGTACGGCGGTGTATTCGGCCAGCAGGTCGGACAGAGAGCGGTGGTTGGCCTCGCTGTTGGCCACGAACGCATCCTGGTCGTAGCCGGGCAGGTCTTGCGCGTCGGCGCGGGCGAAGCGCAGAGCGCGGTACGTAAAAATCCGCTCGGCATCAATCAGATGCAACAGCACTTCCTTCGGGGTCCACTTGCCGGGCGCGTAGCGCAGCAGCGCCTGAGCCTCCGTCAGCGGGGCCAGCGCGGCGCTCAGCTCAGTGGCCTGCGCTCCGAGCAGTGTGAGCGGGTCCTCGCCGGCGGGCACCAGGTCCAGGTAAGTTTGGTAGAAGGGCAGGTACGCGCCGGGCGTGGGCCGGGTCAGGGTAGGAGCGGGCGGCATAGCGGTAAAGGTAGCCGCCCGGCGCGAATGGGCCAGCGTGGCCTGGGCCACCCACTGCCGTGTGCCTAGCGGCCGACGCGGCCGGGCCAGCGGCCCGCGCTGCCGCCCCGGCAGCGGTCGCCTGGCCGCGTCCGTGGCCGGCTCCAATG